>LULI01000566.1_pt1 | contig 16957 bp, 20 predicted proteins | sample 728191 | NCBI WGS metagenome assembly LULI01 (sample SAMN03860293, study PRJNA289734) | marine metagenome | biome: seawater column; feature: ocean; material: water; isolation source: Red Sea water column Station 169 - depth 50m | place: Saudi Arabia: Red Sea | collected 2011-10-15 | depth 50 m | reverse complement strand
CAGTAGTTCCACATATGATAAAAAAAAATTATGGGAGAATAGTTAATATAGCTTCAGTTTCTGGAAAAGATGGTAACGCAAAGGCTAGCGCATATAGTTCCTCAAAAGCAGGCGTTATTGCTCTTACAAAATCTCTGGGAAAGGAATTAGCAAATAAAAATATAGCTGTTAATGCAGTTACACCAGCAGGCGCTAAAACAAGGATTTTAAATCAAATGTCTAAGGAACATGTAAAAAGAATGCTTTCAAAAGTTCCAAGAGCAAGATTTCTTAAATTAAATGAGCTTTCATCAATGGTATGTTGGCTTTCATCTGATGAAAACTCTTTTTCCACCGCCGCAGTATTTGACATTAGCGGCGGCAGATCTACATATTAATTTATTTAATTTTAGGTTTTTCAATAGGCAACATAGTATTTTCCAGTTTATACAAACTATCCTCATTAGCGATGACAGGTGCCAAAATAATTATTGACCAATAAATTAGAAGCATAAAGATTGATATTAATTTCAAAGTTTCTCTCCATTAATTATACAATTTTTCTTATTAATTTTTTGATCAAAGTTATCTAAATTTTCATTGTTGATAATCCATACAAAAGATTTTTCGTAAGTATTATCTTCAGCTAATTTAGTACATTTCTTGCCAAGTTTAACTGAGTGTGTTGAGCAACCAGTTAGAACTAATAACAATATAAGGGGTATTAAAAGTTTCATAAGTCTTAATTAACTTTAAATAATGAATTTCGAATGTCTGAAAAATGTCAAAAGTAAGATTTTCAAATTATTTGAATTTTTTTTTATTTAGGTTATAGCTTCCTTGAATGAAAAAATTTATAATATTAATTATCTCGATTTTCTTTTTTACCAATGTATATGCAGAAAATTTAGAAATATTTTTATTTAATGATAAGGAGCTAGATACCTTAAAGGTAAGAAAAATTAGAGGTGCTAAAAACCTCACCAATTACAGCCTCGGTAATAACGATAAAGGTAATTTTTTGAGAGCTGAAGTTGAAGATGGAGGATCAGGTTTAGGAAAAGAAGTTTCAGTGGATCTCAATAAAACTCCTTTTTTAAATATTACTTGGAAAATTGAAAAAGACTTGAGTGGCATTAATGAGAAATCAAAAAAAGGTCATGATTTTGCAGCAAGATTTTTCGTAGTCAAAAAAACTGGGCTAACACCGCTTTCAAATAAAGCGATAAACTATGTTTTTTCAAGTAATGAAGAAATCGGAGACTTTTGGACTAGCCCTTATACTAAAAGCTCGATTGACTACGTGATATCATCAACCAAAAATAACTTAAATGAATGGGTTACAGTGAAAACTAATGTTAAAGAGGATTATAAAAAATTGCATAATTTAGATGTCGATATATTAGATGGTGTTGCAATAATGGCTGACACCGATCAGTCAAAAAAACTATCTATTTCTTATTTTCAAAATATATATTTTTCAGTTAATTAATAGATTTAAAATGCACGAATTTAATTATAAATTGAAAGTTTTTTATGAAGATACTGATGCAGGTGGTGTTGTATATTATGCAAATTATCTAAAGTTTTTTGAAAGAGCAAGAACAGATGCAATTTCTAATATTGGTTTGAGTAACAAAAAATTATTAGATGAATATGGAGTTTTTATAATAGTTAAATCGTGTAATGTTGAGTACTTAAAACCTGCTAAGCTTGAGGATCAACTCGAGATTAAATCAAGTATAATTTCTACATCTAATACATCTTTTAGAATGAAGCAAAAAGCATTCAGAGATCAAGAATTAATTACAGATTGTGAAATTCACTTAGTAATAGTTGACAAAAATGGTAGGCCCACAAAAATTCCTGATATATTGAAAGAAAAAATTATAATTAATTAAAATCTTTAATTTTTTGGAATAATCGAACCATTTTTTTTTCATTAATTCTACCAGTATTAACATTCCTAGGACTAGGATGATAACAACCAACCATCTTTATACCATTTTTAAGGCTATAAACTTTTCCGTGACCAAACTTAATTTTTTGATTAAGATTTATTTTTTTTTTATAAAAGTATTTACAAGCATCAAATGCAATTTTTCCAAGACAGACAATAACTTTTAAGTTTTTAAGTAGCTCAATCTCATTATTAAAAAAATTTGAACAATTATCTAGTTCTTTTTTCAATGGTTTGTCCTCTGGAGGAACACATTTTAAAGCAGCTGTTATGTATGCATTTTTAAGTTTTAGACCATCATTAATATGATCCGAGTTAATTTGATTAGAAATATTTGCTTTAAATAAACATTTGTACAAAAAATCTGAAGATTTATCTCCTGTAAAAACTCTTCCAGTCCTTGTGCCTCCATGAGCAGCCGGAGCTAAACCAACAAATAACATTTCACCGTTTATATCACCAAAACCTGTAATAGGTTTTCCCCAATATTGTTCATTAATATACTGTTTCCTTTTTTTTTTAATATTTTTTTTCTAAAATTAATCAAACGGGGACATAACCTACATTTTATTATTTTGTTATTTAGCTGAGATATATTATTACTCATAATGTGAAATACATTAATTTAATTATATTTTTTTTTCTATCAATTTTTTTTACCCCAGTTTTATCTGATGAAAATATTGTTAATCGTATAAAAGAGGGAAATAAAATTATTTTTATAAGGCATTCACTAGCACCTGGCAGTGGAGACCCACACAATATAAATTTAGATGACTGTGACACACAAAGAAATTTAAGTATTGAAGGGATAAGTCAATCAAAAAATATTGGAATTTTTTTTGCAAGTAATAATATTAAAGTCGATAACGTTCTTTCAAGTGAGTGGTGCAGATGCAAAGATACTGCTTTTTACGCATTTACAAATTACAATACTTTCGATGCACTTAATTCTTTTTATGATCAGAAGTTCTATAAAAATAAAAAAAAACAAATAAAAAAATTAAAAAAGTTTATTAAAAATTGGGATAAAGACTCTAACTTAATTTTGGTAACACACTATGTCGTTATTTTAGAATTATTAGGAGTTAGTAGCGGTTCTGGCGAAATTATAGTGTCAAATAAAGATTATGAATTAATTAATAGAATTCAGATTGATTAATTATTTAAAGTTCAAATATATAAAACTTTTTATTATTTCGTAAGAAATTAACAAACCATCTTTTATTACATTTACCTTTTTTTTACCATCATATCTCTTTCTTTCAAACATTTCTAAATCTATATAAGTATGTTTATTTTTTTTTACTTTCACAGGTAGTTCGATACACAATTTAAAATCACTGTTAATTAACTTCAAATTATTAAATTTACCAACATTACAAAGCACATATGTAAATAAAATATCTGACAATTTAATACCTAGTATGAACCTTGTAATAAAAGTAAATATTTTATTTCCGATAAAAGTAATGATATCATCATCATCACTACCTCCTGAGCCTTTGTATCTACTTCCAAAAATAAAATCATTACTCTTAGACAATCTAATTAATTCCTCTAAATATTTTGGGTCAAATGAGTGGTCAGCATTATATATACAACCAAAATTGTTTTTGGCATTTTTAAATCCTTCTATTATTGCTGACCCATATCCCTTTTGATTTTGAATTATTAATTTACAATTAAATTTCTTTACAATAGGTATAGAGTTATCTATCTCACTATCTACAACCACAATTATTTCATCAACAAATTTATTATTTTTTACTTCTTCAAGAACAGCCCCTAAAGACTCAACCTCATTTTTTGCTGGAATTATTAAGGATATTTTGTCACTCATTAATTTTTATAGGAATTTTGATTAATTTTCCTCTTTATTTTTTTCAACAAATATTAAAGCAACTAAGAACAATGCTGTCCAAAACATAGCTATTAGTCCTTTTTTAATACTAGTTTCAGAACCCCAAATATCTAAAAATAAAGCACCAAATATTATTCCTAAGATATACAATATCACGACATGTTTTATTTTAAACATTAGACAGAATTTTCCTTTTTTTTTCTATTGAAATACCATTTTCACATTTAAATTTATATGACTCCTCAAAACTTTGTAGTTGCCATCCTTTCATTCTAGATCTTATCTCTTTTAAATTCTCTAATTTCCATTCTTCATCAGTATTTTTGTCTTTCCATTTAATTTTTTCTTCAGAATTTCTTGCACAACCATAACAATATCCAGAAATTGGATCGGTTTTGCAAATACTAATACATGGCGAAACAATCATAAATTTACTGCATTATTTATCGCATAAATATTCTAATTGGACAATTTTAATCTATCATATATAAGTCATTTAAAAATTGGGCGAGTGGCGGAATTGGTAGACGCGTTGGTCTTAGGAACCAATATGGCAACATGTGAAGGTTCGAGTCCTTTCTCGCCTACCATAGTACTATGAAAGTAACAGTAGAAAATAAAAAAAATTTAGTAAAAAATTTAAAAGTTTTAATTGATAAAACTACCATCAATAAAGAACTAGAACAAAGATACGAGCAAATTAAAAAAGATGTTGTCCTCAAAGGATTTAGACCTGGCAAAGTTCCCACTGAAATAATTAAAAAACAATTTGGGAAAGCAGTTTATGGAGAGGTGATAGATAAAATTTTAAAAGAAAGCTCAACAAAAGCTATAAATGACAAAAAAATAAAACCTGCACTACAGCCAAAAATAGATCTTAAAACATTTGGTGAGGGAAAAGATTTAGAATATACTATAAGCGTTACAGAGTTTCCTGAAGTTAAATTAGAGTCACTTGATAAAATCAAGTACGATGAGTATGAAATAAAAATCAATGAGTCAGAGATAAATAACAGAATTAAGGAAATAGCCAAAAGTCAAAAAAATTTCATTGAAGTTGATCCATCAAAAGTAGCAAATGAGGGAGATCTTATTTCATTTGACTATAAGGCTACAGTAGATGGAAATCAATTTGAAGGTAATGAAGGAAAAAATACGCAATTAGAAATTGGAAAAGATTTGTTTATTAAAGGTTTTGATAAACAACTAATTAAATCAAAAAAAGGTGATGAAATAAAAGTAGATGTGACCTTACCTGAAAACTTTCCAAAAAAAGAGTTAATTGGGAAAAAAGGAGTTTTTATCTGTAAAATAAATTTTGTTAAAAAACCAAAAGAGGTTGAAGTAAATGATGAATTTGCAAAAACCCTTGGTGCTAAAGATTTAAATGATTTAAAAAAAATTATATCAAAGCAAATAAATGAAGAGTTTAAAAATTCTTTAAACTTGATATCAAAAAATCAAATCCTAAAAGGGTTAGAGCAAATTAAAGTTGGAGATCTACCTCAAACACTAATAGATGAGGAAGTTAAATTATTAGGTCAAGGTCAAACTGAGGATGATTTAAAAAAAAATAAAACTAATTTAGAAAAAAATGCCTCAAAAAGAATTAAACTTGGTTTAGTTTTAAATGAAATTGGAGAAAAAAATAAAATTAAGGTAGATCCTGAAGAAATTCAATCAGAAATACAAAAACAACTAAGCATGATGCCAGGCCAAGAAAAAATTATTATGGATTATTATAAAAAAAACCCTTCAGCTTCAGCAAGTCTTAGAGGAACACTTTATGAAGAAAAAATAATTAATTTTATCAAGTCAAAAGCAAAATCAAATAAGAAAATTTTAGATAAAAAAGAAGCAGAAAAAATTATTAAAGCTGAAAACGAAAAAAATATAGAAGAACAAAAGAAAATTATGAAAGCTTCATCTGTGCTCAAAGACAATATCAAAACTAAAAAAAAAGAGAATAAAGCCCCAATTAAGAAAAAAACAAAAAAAGTTAGCAAAAAGTAATTACAAGTTGTATAAGTGAATGATTCGATATTATGAGCTTTAAAATACCAGAACACATGAATAATTTAATACCGATGGTAGTAGAACAATCATCAAGGGGAGAGAGAGCTTATGATATCTATTCAAGGCTTCTCAAAGAACGAATTATTTTTTTGGTTGGGCCAATAAATGATAATGTCGCTTCTTTAATAACTGCGCAACTTCTATTTTTAGAATCTGAGAATCCAAAAAAAGAAATTTTTTTATATATTAATAGTCCAGGTGGCTTAGTAACTGCTGGTCTTGGTATATATGATACAATGCAATATATTAAACCCGAGGTCTCAACATTATGTATCGGGCAAGCAGCATCAATGGGATCTTTTCTGTTAGCTGCTGGACAAAAAGGTAAAAGATTTTCTTTACCAAATTCTAGAATAATGGTTCATCAACCTTCAGCAGGTTTTCAAGGTCAAGCAACTGATATTGAAATACATGCAAATGAGGTTTTATCATTAAAAAAAAGATTAAACGAAATTTATTCAAAACATACCGGAAAGAATGTGGACGAAATAAAAGAGGCATTAGAGAGAGATAATTTTATGACACCAGATAATGCTAGAGATTTTGGCTTAATTGATCAAGTGGTAGAAAAAAGAAAGTAGTTTTCCACTATATCTAGACAGAATTAAATTCAAAACTTGATACATAGACTCATTATATAATAGAATAATTTAATTGATTCGTTTTATAAATTATGAGTAATAATAAAAATATTTTGTACTGTTCTTTCTGTGGCAAAAGCCAACATGAAGTAAGAAAATTAATTGCTGGTCCAACTGTATTTATTTGTGATGAATGTGTTGAGCTTTGTATGGACATAATCAAGGAAGAAAACAAAGATACATTTGTTAAACATCAAGACGGATTGCCATCACCAAAGCAAATTTGTTCAGTTTTAGACGATTATGTAATCGGACAGAGTTTAGCAAAAAAAGTTTTGTCTGTAGCAGTTCACAATCACTACAAAAGATTAAATTACGAAAGCAAAACTAGTAAAAACGTAGAATTAGCGAAATCAAATATACTTTTGATCGGTCCAACGGGATGCGGTAAAACTTTATTGGCTCAAACTTTAGCGAGAATTTTGGATGTACCATTTACTATGGCAGACGCAACAACTTTAACAGAAGCTGGTTATGTAGGTGAAGACGTAGAAAATATTATTTTAAAACTTTTACAAGCAGCAGATTATAATGTTGAAAAAGCACAAAGAGGAATAGTCTACATTGATGAAGTAGATAAAATTAGTAGAAAATCTGAGAATCCTTCTATTACTAGAGATGTCTCTGGTGAGGGAGTACAGCAAGCTCTATTAAAAATAATGGAAGGTACGATTGCTAGTGTGCCCCCGCAAGGTGGTAGAAAACATCCACAACAAGAATTTCTTCAAGTAGATACAACAAATATACTGTTTATTTGTGGAGGAGCATTTGCAGGTCTTGATAAAATCATATCTCAGAGAGATAAGGGATCGTCAATTGGCTTTGGTGCTAAAGTTAAATCTATTGACGAAAAAAAAGTTGGTGAATGGATAAAAAATTTAGAGCCAGAGGATTTATTAAAGTACGGATTAATTCCAGAATTTATTGGAAGACTTCCAATCACAGCAACTTTGGATGATTTAGATGAGAAATCTTTAATTAAAATTCTTCAAGAGCCAAAAAATTCATTAATAAAGCAGTACCAAGAATTATTTAAACTAGAAGGCACAAAATTAACATTCAAGGATAATGCTATAAAAGAAGTTGCTTTAAAAGCAATAAATAAAAAAACTGGAGCTAGAGGATTAAGATCGATTCTTGAAAGTGTTCTATTAAAAACAATGTTTGAATTACCAAGCATGGAAAATGTAAGTGAAGTCATAGTTGATATTGGATCTGTAAAAGGTGAATCTCAACCCATTGTGGTTCATTCCAAAAATAATAAAGATAAAGAAAAATCAAAGACGTCTGCTGCGTAATATTGCGCTTAATAAAGCACAAAAAACTATTGCAATATTGTCTTTAATATCCATATACTAATGTATGGAAGTAAAATTTAATTCTGCATTGTTGCCACTAAGAGATATAGTAGTATTTCCAAGCATGGTTATTCCATTGTTTGTTGGAAGAGACAAATCAATTACTGCTCTGAATGAGGTAATGAAAAAAGATAAAAAAATTATCTTAGTTACCCAAAAAAATTCTGAAGTAGATGATCCTAAAAAAAATGACGTTTTTTCATATGGTTGTGAAAGCAATATACTTCAACTTTTAAAATTACCTGATGGTACTGTCAAGGTATTAGTTGAAGGTATCTCAAGAGTTAAAATAAACGAATTTGACGATAAAAAAAATTTTATTTTATGCAGTTATGAAAAAATAAATGATTTAAATGAAAAAACAGAGGATTTAATGCCACTAGCATTAACCTCGATTAAAAAATTAGAGAGACTTACATCAATAAATAAAAAAATTTCTAACGAAACTATAAATAATATTAAATTGTTAAAAGATCCATCTAAAATAGCTGATAACATTGCTTCACACTTGAACACTAGCATATCTGAAAAACAACAAGTTTTTGAAACTTTAGATGTAAAAAAAAGGATTAATCTAATTAACAAAATAATGGAAAATGAAACAAGCATTATTGGTGTTGAAAAAAGAATTAGAGGAAGAGTTAAAACACAAATGGAAAAGACTCAAAGAGAATACTATTTAAATGAACAGCTTAAAGCTATCCAAAAAGAACTTGGTGAAATTGAAGACGGAAAAGATGAAACTTCAAATTTAAATAAATCAATTTTGAAAGCTAAAATGCCAAAAGAAGTAGAAAAGAAATGTATGTCAGAATTAAAGAAACTAAAAAATATGAGTCCAATGTCTGCAGAAGCAACAGTTGTAAGAAACTATCTGGATTGGATGATAGATATTCCCTGGTTTAAAAAAGATAAAGTTGATATAGATTTAAATAAAGCTCTAAAAATCTTAGACGAAGACCATTTCGGTCTAGAAAAAGTTAAAGAGAGAATTATTGAATTTTTAGCTGTTCAAATTTGTTAGAATGTCATTGGGTGGCGTTAGAGATGAAGCAGAAATAAGAGGTCATAGAAGAACTTATATTGGTTCATTACCTGGTAAAATTATACAAATGATGAAGAAAGCTGGAACTAAAAATCCTCTTTTTTTATTAGATGAGATTGATAAAGTTGGAAACGATTATCGTGGAGACCCATCTTCTGCGTTACTAGAGGCACTTGATCCTGAGCAGAACACTTCTTTTAATGATCATTATTTAGAAGTAGACTACGATTTATCTGATGTATTATTTGTAACAACTGCAAACACATTAAATATTCTGCCGCCATTATTAGATCGTATGGAAGTCATTAGAATACCTGGGTACACGGAGGATGAAAAAATTAACATAGCAAATAAATATTTACTACCAAAACAAATTAAAGATAATGGAGTTAAAGACGGAGAGATGGAATTGGATGATGGTACTATAAAAGATGTAATAAGGTATTATACTAGAGAGTCAGGTGTAAGAAATTTAGAAAGAGAGATATCAAAGATTTCAAGAAAAGTTGTAAAGAAAGTCGTTAATAATGAATCTCAAAAAGTAGAAGTCAATAGTGAGAATTTACCTGATTTTCTAGGAGTAAGAAAATTCAAGTTTGGAGAATTAGAAGATCAAGATAAAGTAGGTGTTGTAACTGGACTTGCTTGGACAGAGTTCGGCGGAGAAATACTTAAAATAGAAACAGTTAACATGCCGGGCAAAGGAAGGATGCAAATTACAGGAAAATTAGGTGATGTAATGCAAGAATCTGTAAAAGCAGCAAAATCTTATGTAAGATCTAAATGTTTAGAATTTGGTATCATTCCACCAACTTTTGAAAAAAAAGATTTTCATATACATGTGCCTGAAGGCGCAACACCTAAAGATGGACCCTCTGCAGGAATAGCAATGGTTACCTCAATTGTATCATCAATAGCTAAAATTCCAGTTAACAAAGATGTAGCAATGACTGGTGAAGTTACAATTACTGGTCAAGTTTTACAAATAGGTGGATTAAAAGAAAAATTACTTGCAGCACATCGTGCAGGAATAAAGCATGTATTAATACCGAAAGACAATAAAAAAGATTTAATTGATATACCTAAAAAAGTTATTAGCGATATAAAAATTACAACTGTTGAAACTGCTGATGAAGTTTTAAAAATTGCTTTAACTAAGGAACTTAAACCGACGCAATGGGTTGAAGTTAATAAGCTTTCAGAAAATAAGAAAAGTGAAAAAACGCCTGCAAGTATACAGTAATTTACAATTTACATTTAAATAACACTAATGTAATACTACATCTCTTTTGTGGGCGGTTAGCTCAGTTGGTAGAGCATCTCGTTTACACCGAGGGGGTCAAAGGTTCGAGTCCTTTACTGCCCACCAAAAGAAAAAAATTAGGTTATAAGGGGGTGTAGCTCAGTTGGTTAGAGCGATCGCCTGTCACGCGATAGGTCGCGGGTTCGAGTCCCGTCACTCCCGCCATGAATGATAACTATTATCAATTGCTCAAATAAATAGTAAATAAGCCCAGAAAAACGTGACGTAACTGCACTTTCAATTAATTAAAAAGCTTATATATAAATGAGTATGTACATAGATTTTTTAAATAATTATTTAACAATAATTATTTTTTTAGGAATATCATTAATATTTAGTTTAGGCTTTATAGTTTTAAACTTACTTGCATCACCTAAAAATCCAGACCCTGAAAAATTATCCGCGTACGAATGCGGCTTTGAGCCTTTTAATGACTCCAGGATGGAGTTTGATATTAGATTTTACCTAGTTGCAATATTATTTATAATTTTTGATCTTGAAATAGCTTTTCTATTTCCTTGGGCTATCACTCTTGGAAATATAGGCATTTTTGGTTTTGTTTCTATGATGATTTTTTTATCAATACTTACAGTTGGATTTATATATGAATGGAAAAAAGGTGCACTAGATTGGGAATGAATTAAAATATATGAAAAATGAAAATCAGATACCAGAGGAATTTAGAGAACTAGCAAAAAATTTTGCTGATAAGGGTTTTATTACAACATCTTTAGATAACTTAATTAATTGGGCTAGGGCAGGGTCTTTACATTGGATGACTTTTGGTTTGGCATGTTGCGCAGTAGAAATGATGCAAACTTCAATGCCTAGATATGATTTAGAGAGATTTGGTGCAGCACCTAGAGCTTCACCAAGACAATCAGATGTTATGATTGTTGCTGGGACATTAACTAATAAAATGGCACCTGCTTTAAGAAAAGTTTACGACCAAATGCCGGAACCAAGATATGTTATATCAATGGGCAGTTGTGCTAATGGTGGAGGATATTATCATTATTCTTACTCTGTAGTTAGGGGATGTGACCGGGTGGTTCCTGTTGATATTTATGTTCCAGGTTGTCCACCATCTGCAGAGGCACTTTTATATGGAATAATGCAACTACAAAAAAAAATTAGAAACAAAGGTTCGTTAGAAAGATAATGAATTTAATTGATTTAGAAAAAAAAATTAATTCCGAATTAAATACAAAAATTAATTCTTCAAGTATTAACCATAATATTTTAAATATAAATATAAGCAAAGATACACTTGTTGATGTTTTGGCTTTTTTAAAAACTAATAGTTTCAGTAGATTTAGACAATTAATTGATATAACAGCTGTCGATTTTATTGGTAAAGAAAATAGATTCAGGATGGTATATTTGCTTTTAAGTCATGAATACAATTTAAGAATTAAGATATATTTTGATATTAACGAGAATGAATTTGTAAACTCAATAACCAAAATATTCCCATCTGCAAATTGGATGGAAAGAGAAGTCTTCGATATGTATGGCATTAAATTTAATGATCATCCTGACATGAGAAGAATTCTTACAGATTATGGTTTTGTTGGATATCCATTAAGAAAAGACTTCCCTTTAACAGGACATAAAGAGGTAAGATATAGTGAGGAAAAAAAAAAAGTTGTATATGAACCTGTAAAATTAGAGCAAAATTACAGAAATTTTGATTACTCAAGCCCTTGGGAAGGAACAAAATATTTAAAAAAAGAGGTTTCAAAAAAAGATGACTAAAGAAAAAAAAACTTTAAACCTTAATTTTGGACCTCAACACCCTGCAGCTCATGGAGTTTTAAGATTAATTTTAGAATTGGATGGAGAGGTTGTTGAAAAAGCAGACCCGCATATTGGATTACTTCACAGAGGAACCGAAAAATTAATTGAAAATAAAACTTATTCACAAGCAATACCATATTTTGATAGACTTGATTATGTTGCCCCAATGAACCAAGAACATGCTTTTGCACTAGCCATAGAAAAAATTATGGAAATTGAAGTACCAATAAGAGGGCAGTTCATCAGAGTAATTTTTTGTGAAATTGGTAGAATTTTAAGTCACATTTTAAATATAACTACACAAGCTTTAGATGTTGGAGCGTTAACGCCATCTTTATGGGGTTTTGAAGAAAGAGAAAAATTAATGGAATTTTATGAAAGAGTTTCAGGTTCAAGATTACATGCTAATTATTTTAGACCTGGAGGTGTTCATAAAGATTTACCGAGAGGGCTGGATAAAGATATATTAAATTTTTGTAATTCCTTCCCCAAAATTATTGATGACTTGGAAACTTTACTTACTGACAACAGAATCTTTAAGCAAAGGAATGTTGATATAGGAATAGTCTCAAAAGAAGATGCACTAGATTATTCATTTTCAGGAGTTATGTTGAGAGGCTCAGGTATTGCTTGGGATTTAAGAAAATCTCAGCCATACGATTGCTATGAACAAATTGATTTTAAAATTCCAATAGGGAAAAATGGTGATTGTTATGATAGGTACTTATGTAGAATTGAAGAAATGAGAGAAAGTGTAAAAATAATAAAACAATGTTTACAAAATATGCCTAAGGGACCTGTTAAAACTTTAGATAACAAAATTTCACCACCACCCAAAAAAGAATTAAAAGAGTCTATGGAAGCTTTAATACATCATTTTAAACTATTTACTGAAGGATACAGAGTTAAAAAAGATGAAATTTATACAGCTGTAGAAGCACCAAAAGGCGAGTTTGGTGTTTACCTGATTTCAGATGGATCTAATGGACTATTTAATAAAGGGTCATATGTTAGCAGATGTACCAGCTGTGCTTGGTTCTTTAGATATAGTTTTTGGAGAAATAGATAGATGAGTTTAAAAAAAGTAAACAAAATTCAACCAGATAATTTTGAATTTAATTCAAACAATTTAGACTTAGCAAAAAAAATTTTATCAAAATATCCAGCTGATAAGATGAAGAGTGCTGTGATGCCACTATTGTACTTAGCTCAAAAACAAAATGATAATTGGATACCTTTGTCTGCAATGAAATATATAGCAAAGTTTCTAGGCATGCCGTATATAAAAGTTTATGAAGTAGCTACATTTTACTCTATGTATAATTTGTCACCTGTAGGTAAATATTTTATTCAGGTTTGCACTACAACTCCATGCATGATAAGAGGAGCTTACAAACTAGTTGATGTATGTAAAAAAAAAATATCACAAAAAGAAAAAGAATTATCAAAAAATCAACAATGCTCCTGGGTGGAAGTAGAATGTCTAGGTGCGTGTATTAATGCGCCAATGGTACAAATTAATGATGAATATTATGAGGACCTTAATACTACAAAATTTTCAGAAATTATCGAGGACATGCTAAGTGATAAAAAACCAAAGTCTGGATCATATAGAGGTAGAATAAACTCTGAACCAGAAAATAACAGAATAACTTTATTAAATAATAAAAATGCTTAAAGACGAAGATAGAATATTTAAAAATTTATATAATGATCTAGGAGCTGATTTGATTTCTGCTAAGAAAAGAGGAGATTGGAAACAGACAGATGAACTAATATCAAAAGGAAGGGATTGGATAATAGATGAAATAAAAAAATCTGAGCTGAGAGGTAGAGGAGGAGCAGGCTTTCCAACAGGGTTAAAATGGTCTTTGTACTAAACCTCATTATTTAGTTATTAATGCAGACGAGTCAGAGCCTGGCACATGCAAAGATAGAGATATTTTAAGATTTGAGCCACACAAATTACTAGAGGGCTGTTTGATTACATCTTATGCCGTAAATGCAAAAGTTTGTTACATTTATCTTAGAGGGGAGTATTTTCAGGAAGGATTAAAGTTACAGAAAGCTATAGATGAAGCATATAAAGATAATTTAATTGGCAAGAATTCTTGTAATTCTAAATGGGATTTAGACGTTTATATACATTATGGTGCAGGTGCATACATATGTGGTGAGGAAACAGCTCTTTTAGAAAGTATCGAGGGAAATAAAGGTCAACCAAGATTAAAACCTCCATTTCCAGCAATTGTTGGTTTGTACGGATGTCCAACAATAATAAATAATGTCGAAACTATATCAGTTGTCCCAACAATTTTAAGAAGAGGTGCAAAATGGTTTGCATCTTTAGGAAAGCCAAAAAATACAGGAACTAAAATTTTCTGCATATCTGGTAACGTAAATAGCCCATGTAACGTAGAAGAAGAAATGGGAGTAAAATTAAAAGATTTAATAGAAAAACATGCTGGAGGAGTTATTGGCGGATGGGAAAATCTTAAAGCAGTTATACCCGGTGGTTCATCAATGCCACTTTTGCCTAAGGAAATTTGTGAAAATATAACTATGGACTTTGACGCATTAATTGAAAATAAAAGCGGGCTAGGTACAGCTGGAATTGTAGTGATCAACAAAGATCAAGACATAATTAAATGTATGGCAAGAATTGCTAGATTTTATAAACATGAAAGTTGTGGTCAGTGTACTCCATGTAGAGAGGGATCTGGCTGGATGTGGCGTATCTTAGAAAGAATGTCTAAAGGAGAGGCATCAAGAGAAGAGGTAGAGATGCTATCTGACGTTACTAATCAAATCGAAGGACACACAATTTGTGCCTTTGGAGAAGGTTCTGCTTGGCCGGTGCAGGGATTATTAAGACACTTTAAAAAAGAAATTATTAAAAGAAACAATTTTAATCCATTAGTGAAATCTAATAAAAATATTCCTTATTTAGTTGATCAACATTTATTAGAAGAAGAAAATGCTAAAAGTTAAAGTAAATAACAAAGAAGTTCAGGTAGAGGAAGGGCTAACAGTTTTACAGGCATGTGAAAAAGCGGGTGCTGAAATTCCAAGATTTTGCTATCATGAAAAACTTTCCATTGCTGGAAATTGCAGAATGTGTCTTGTAGAAATAGAAAAATCTAGAAAACCAGTTGCATCTTGCGCAATGCCAGTCTCTGAGGGTATGAATATCAAAACTAACACCGAGTTGGTAGAAAAAGCTAGAAAGGGTGTCATGGAATTTCTTTTAGTTAATCATCCTCTCGATTGTCCAGTTTGTGATCAAGGTGGTGAATGTGATTTACAAGATCAATCAATGTTTTATGGAATTGATAAAACGAGATATAAAGAAAACAAAAGATATGTGCCTGAAAAATACATGGGCCCTTTAATAAAAACACATATGACAAGATGTATACACTGTACAAGATGTATACGTTTTGCAACAGAGATAGCAGGAGTAGAGGAGCTTGGTGCGATTGGCAGGGGTGAAGATATGCAAATTACAACCTATTTAGAAAAAACTATGGAGTCAGAATTATCAGCAAATGTAATTGATCTTTGTCCAGTTGGTGCTTTAACATCAAAACCATATGTTTTTGAAGCAAGACCATGGGAACTTAAAAAAACAGAGTCAGTTGATGTTATGGATGCTGTTGGATCTAATATCAGAATAGACACTTATGGATGGGAAGTAAAAAGAGTTTTACCAAAAATAAACGAGGATATAAATGAAGAATGGATATCTGATAAAACTAGATATGCATGTGATGGACTAAAAAATCAAAGATTAGACACACCTTTATTCAAAAAAAATGGTAAATTTGAAAAAATAGAGTGGAAGGATGCTAATGATATTTTAAAAAAAAAAATAGATGTAACTACTCCAGATAAAATTGCAGGTTTCACCGGAGATTTAACAAATATGGAAACAAGCTATTCTGCAAAAGAATTGTTTGGTAAAGTTTTTAAATCACCACATTTAGAATCAAGAACAAAAAATAATTTTGTAGATATAGAAAAAAGGCAAAACTATATATTTAACTCAAAAATAAAAGGTATTGATAAAAGTGATTTGATCATATTGATTGGTACAAATCCAAGATATGAGGCAACAATGTTAAATGCAAGAATAAGAAAAACATACAAAAAAAATAAATCAAAAATATATTCTTTCAATAATCTAGGTGATCTTACCTATCCATATGAGATATTAAATAACTCTACTAGCGAAATAAAAAAAATATTTGAAAATAATCATAAAATTTCAAAAGAAATAATAAATGCTAAATACCCGATCATAATTTTAGGTCATGAAATACTAAATTTACAGTCAGCTAAATTCATTTTTGAAGGTTTTCAGAGTTTTTTAAAAGATAATAATAAAATAAACGAAAATTGGAATTCTCTAAATATCTTAAACCTTAATGCTTCTTCTGTAGGCTCTTATGATCTTCAAGTCTTAAGTAATAATAATGATACTTTAGATAAATTAAAAAGTAATTTTTTTGATGTTATATTTTTATTTGGACAAGATGACCTAATATTTAAAAAGAAAAATGAATTTGTTATTTATATCGGTAGTCATGGAGATAGAGGAGCTGAAATAGCAGATCTTATCCTACCTGGTGCTGCATTTACTGAACAAGACGGTCATTACACAAACCTAGATGGGGAATTGCAGATGGCATTTAAGGCATCTTATCCTCCTGGTAAGGCAAAAGAAGATTGGCAAATAATTAATGCTATATCTCAAATAATTTGTGAAAAAAATTTATTTGATAATAAAAAAGATTTAATAAATTCAATGATAAGTTATTTAAATTCTAATAAAAAAAATAGTTTTAGTAGTTTTTTCAAAAAAGAATTTATAGATGAAAAAATTTTAGTTTATCCTATAGACTATTACTACTCTAATGTAATTGCTAGAT
>LULI01000210.1_pt1 | contig 17111 bp, 29 predicted proteins | sample 728191 | NCBI WGS metagenome assembly LULI01 (sample SAMN03860293, study PRJNA289734) | marine metagenome | biome: seawater column; feature: ocean; material: water; isolation source: Red Sea water column Station 169 - depth 50m | place: Saudi Arabia: Red Sea | collected 2011-10-15 | depth 50 m | reverse complement strand
CTGTATATCCAGGCACATCTGGATCTGGTCCCATACCCAGCTTCCTGAAACCTCCACAATGCCATAACTGAGCAATTACAGATCCATTATTTTCTTTAATTCCACTAATAACTTTTTTCCAACCATCCCTTGCTTCTTCAGAATCTAATCTCGGTACATTAGGATATGCACTTGAAGATTTATGACTTAATTCAATTCCTTCCGTTATAATTAATCCAACCTCACCCTTTGCTCTTCTTTCATAGTATTTTGCAACTTCTTCAGTCGGAATACCTCCTGGTGATTGATTTCTGGTCATTGGAGCCATAACAATTCTATTCCTCATTTCACAATTTTTAAGTTTGAATGGTTCAAATAGCATAGTTAATTATCCTTAAATTTTGACTTTCTCCATGGGAAAAAATTTGGTAAATCTTCAGAAACTTTGTTGCTAAATTTAGGTTTTCTTTTTTCTAAAAATGACATGACACCCTCTTTGGCATCATCTGACACTCCCCTCGAATCGATAAGCTTGCTTTCCATAATATGAGCTTCTTCTGGATCTATTTCAGATGAGTAACTCCAGAGCATATGCCTAGTCATAGCCACAGATACTTGAGATGAGTTTTCTGTCATTTTTTTAGCTAACTCAATAGCCACATCGATAATGTTTTCCTCGTCGTCTATAAGATAATTTATTAATCCTATTTTCGATCCCTCCTCAGCAGATATAAGATCACCTGAGTAGCAAAGCTCGAGTGACTTTGAAATACCAACTAGCTTTGGCAGGAACCAGCTTGCACATCCATCAGGAACAATGCCTCTTCTTGCAAAAACAAATCCATATCTTGCTGATTTTTTAGCAATTCTTATATCAGCAGGAAGCTGCATTGTAGCTCCAACTCCCACAGCGTCACCATTACATGCTGCAATAACAGGCTTCAATGAGTTATAAATTCTAAGAACTAAAATACCGCCTGCATCTCTTCTAAAATCTTCTTCAAATTCACCTCTTGTATCAAAATTTTTATCAAAAGTTTTGTCACCAGCTGAAAGATCGGCACCAGCACAAAAAGCTCTACCAGCTCCAGAAAGTATAATTGCCTTTAAATTATCATTTCTGTCGACTTCATCAAATGCATCCATAATATCTTCTAACATTTGCATGTTAAATGCATTTAATTTTTCTGGTCTGTTTAGCTTAAGAACTGCTATAGAGTCAATCTCTTGAAGAGTTATTGTTTTATATTCTTTTATCAAGATTGATTTTAAAAAGGAATATCGTCGTCTGTGAGACCAGGACCACTATCATCCTCAGGGAACGGTGTATCTGAAGAACTATTATCTTGCATAGATGAATCACTTGATCCTCGTGAGCCAAGCATAGTAAGTTGATTACCTAAAACTTCTGTTGTCCATCTATCATTGCCATCCTTGTCTTGCCATTTTCTAGTTTGAATTTTTCCTTCAACATAAACACTGGAGCCTTTATCAAGATATTTTTCAGCAATTTCAGCAAGGTTTCCAAAAAAAACTACTCTGTGCCATTCAGTTTTATCTCTGTTTTCTCCACTTTCCTTATCTTTCCAAGATTCTGTAGTTGCAATTGAAAGGTTTGCTACAGCAGTTTGAGTCGCTGTATACCTCATTTCAGGTTTTTGGCCTAAATTACCTACTAAAATTACTTTATTTACTCCTCTGCTCATATTTACCTCTTATAATATGTTAAAAGTTTAACCTAATTTAATTTTTTCATCACGAAGTTTTTTTTCATATGGATAGTATTTATATCAAAGGTGCCAGGACGCATAATTTAAAAAACATAAGTCTTGAGATCCCAAGAAATAAAATCATTGTAATAACTGGTTTGTCTGGGTCTGGAAAGTCATCACTCGCTTTTGATACTCTTTATGCAGAAGGTCAGCGCAGATATGTAGAGTCTCTATCAACCTATGCTAGAAGATTCCTGTCAATGATGGAAAAGCCTGACGTCGATCAAATTGAAGGTTTATCACCGGCTATATCGATTGAACAGATCATGGTGAAGAGTTAAAAGCAAAAACAGTCTCAGAAATTTGTGATGAAATTCTTAAAATAAAAGAGAATACAAAAATCATGCTCCTTGCTCCAGTTGTAAGAGGGAAAAAAGGCGAACATCTGGGAATATATGAAGAATTACGAAAGAGTGGATATGTTCGTGTAAAAGTAAATGGAACAGTATATCCAATGGAAGAATTTCCAGACCTAGATAAAAATAAAAAACATGATATTGCAGCAGTAATCGATAGATTAGTAATTAAAAAGAGTGATGATATAAGATCAAGAATATCAGAATCTATAGAAACCTCTTTACTGCTATCTGAAGGCCTTATTGAGGTTGAAAATATGGACAAAAATGAGATAACTCTATATTCGTCTAACTTTTCATGTTCTCAATGTGGTTATGCTGTTCCAGAACTTGAGCCGAGAATGTTTTCGTTTAACAATCCATATGGTGCTTGTACAAAATGTGACGGACTAGGAGTAATCCAATTCTTCAATGAAAAAAGACTTATTCAAGATGATGAGGTCTCAATAGCAAACGGAGCAATAAAGGGTTGGACTAGAAGAAATAGATTTTATTATTATCAATTAAGATGCCTAGCAAATCATTACGACTTTACTCTAACGACAAAATGGAAAGACTATCCTCAAAAAATTAAAGATATCATCTTGTGGGGTACCAAAGAAAAGATTGATTTCTCACATCGCTTTAGAAGTGGCAGCAGAATAGTTAGGAAACATCGTTTTGAAGGAATAATTCCAAGTACAGAAAGGCGTTTCAAGGAAACAGATTCTGAATACATCAGAAATGAATTAGCAAAATTAATGTCTGAAAGTTCTTGTGATGAATGTTCAGGATCAAGACTAAATAACTATTCACGCAACGTTTTCATAAATAAAACACAAATACATAAAATCACCAGCATGAGGATAAATGACTCTCTTAAATTCATTAAAGGTATGAATCTAACTGGAGCTAAGAAAAAAATTGCTGAAAAAATTCTAAAAGAAATAGTTGATAGATTAACTTTTCTTGAAGATGTTGGCCTTAATTATTTGACTCTCGATAGAAGTGCTGAGACGTTATCAGGTGGTGAAGCACAAAGAATAAGATTAGCTAGTCAAATAGGATCAGGTCTTGTAGGTGTAACTTATGTTCTAGATGAGCCCTCTATTGGATTACATCAAAGAGATAATGCAAAACTTATAAAAACACTCAAAAATCTAAAAGAATTAGGAAATACTGTAATTGTAGTTGAGCATGACGAGGAAGCAATACGGTCAGCCGATCATATAATAGATATTGGACCAGGAGCTGGAGTTCATGGAGGAAAGATCTGTGCTCAGGGTGATATTAAAGCTATTTTAAAAAATAAAGACTCAATAACAGCCAAGTACTTATCAGGTAAAAGAGAAATTAAAGTTCCAAAAAAAAGAGCTAAGATCAATTCCAAAAAAATTACAATCATCAATGCCCACGAAAATAATCTTAGTAATGTAAATATCGATATACCAGTAGGATTATTTACCTGTGTAACCGGTGTGTCTGGTTCAGGAAAATCATCTCTTATCAATCAAACATTATTACCTATTAGTTCATTTTTACTTAATAAAGCAAAGCTATCAAAAGAGGTTAAATGTGAAAAAATAGAAGGTCTGGATCATTTAGATAAGGTAATAAATATTGATCAGTCACCAATAGGAAGAACTCCAAGGTCAAATCCAGCAACTTATACTGGATTATTTTCACATATCCGTGATCTTCTATCACAAACAGTCGAAGCTAGATCAAGAGGATATAAGCCAGGAAGATTTAGTTTTAATGTTAAAGGTGGAAGATGTGAGGCTTGTCAGGGTGATGGAATGATCAAAGTAGAAATGCATTTTCTCGCAGATGTTTATGTAAAGTGCGACATTTGTGATGGTAATAGATACAACGATCAAACCCTTGAAGTAAAATTTAAAGAAAAAAATATAAGTGATATTCTTAATATGACTGTTGAAGATGCTTTAGAGTTTTTTGATGCACATCCCTCAATTAAAAATAAATTGATAACATTAAATGACGTAGGTCTGGGATATATAACGCTAGGTCAATCTGCTTTGACTCTTTCTGGAGGAGAAGCTCAAAGAATCAAGCTTGCTAAAGAATTATCTAAAAGAAGTACGGGTAAAACTTTGTTTATATTAGATGAACCAACAACTGGGTTACATTTTGCAGACATTGAGCTACTTTTGAATGTTTTAAATAGACTTAAAGATCAGGGCAATACCGTTGTTGTTATTGAGCATAATCTTGACGTAATTAAGACAGCTGACTGGATTATCGATCTTGGTCCAGAGGGCGGCAGTGACGGTGGCAGGATTGTAGCTGAAGGAACTCCTGAAGAAGTTTCGAAAGTGAAAGAATCTTTTACCGGAAAATTTTTAAAGCCAATTTTATCTTAAGCAGCTGATTCTTCTTCTGGATTAGTTTGATCCAAGTCATCAGAATCTAAAACTCTGTCAACAAGCTCGATATATGCCATATCTGCTTTATCTCCTGCCCTAAAACCTGCTTTGATAATTCTAGTATATCCACCATTTCGATCTTTTGAGTTTACTGCCACTTCACTAAAAAGTTTTGCTACAGCGCTATCAGATCTTAATTTGTTGAAAGCATGTCTTCTATTAGCAACAGAGTCATCTTTTGCTCTAGTAATAAGAGGCTCTATGAATTTTCTAAGCTCTTTTGCCTTTGGAAGTGTTGTCTTAATAATCTCTTGTTCAATTAAGGCAATTGCAAGATTTTTAAATAAAGCCTTTCTGTGGGCTGAATTTCTATTAAGTTTTCTTCCAGATTTTCTATGTCTCATTTTTTATCCTACTGGAGGCCAGTTTTCTACATTCATTCCAAGAGATAATTCTTTTGATGCTAAAACATCTTTGATCTCATTTAATGATTTCTTTCCTAAATTTGGAGTCTTAAGCAAATCGAATTCTGATCTATGAATAAGATCACCAATTAAAAATATGCTTTCTGCTTTCAAACAATTTGTAGATCTAACTGTGAGCTCAAGTTCTTCAATTGATCTAAGAAGGATTGGATCAAAATCATTTTGATCTTTCTTGGCTTCTTGTTCTGCAATAGCATCTAAATCAACAAAAGCACTTAGTTGCTGTTGGAGAATTGTTGCTGAATGCTCAATAGCCATTTTTGGATCAAGCGTTCCATCCGTTTCTAATTCAACGACAAGTTTGTCTAAGTCAGTTCTTTTGCCAAATCTAGCATTATCAACAGTATAAGATACTCTTCTTACAGGACTATATGAGGCATCTACTTTAAGAGCACCTACAACCCTGTCTTCATCATCTCTCAAATCAGCTGGCTCATATCCTCTTCCAGTTTTTACCGTAAGAGTCATTTTTAAACTAACCTTGTCTACAATAGTAGCTACGTGAAAGTCTTGGTCAACTAATTCAACATTTCCAGGAGCATCAAAAGAAGAAGCAAGAACATCACATGGACCGGTCACATCAAGAGTAACTTCAGCTGAATCTCCTTCAATTAAGTTAATAGGCATGTCTTTAATATTTAAAAGAATATCTATTACGTCTTCTCTGATGCCTTCGATAGTACTATATTCATGTGAAATACCCTCTATAGCCACATCTGTCACGGCTGCTCCGGGCATAGAAGATAAAAGAATTCTTCTCAGGGCGTTACCTAAAGTATGGCCAAAACCTCTCTCGAGAGGTTCCAAAGTTACTTTTGATAAAGTTGGTGACACGTCATCAACTTGTATCTCAGTAGGTACTAGTAAATCAATTACTGATGTTTGCATAATATTCTCCGCCTTTATGTTATTTTGAGTAAAGCTCAACAATAAGATTTTCGTTAATTTCTGTACTTAAATCAGTTCTATCTGGAACCGATTTAAATACCCCTTTTAAATTTTGTTCATCTACTTCCAACCAATCACAATCTTCTCTTGTAGATGCTATTTTTAATGCAGCTGCAATTCTTAAATGGCCTTTTTTTGACTCTCTTACTTCAATTTCGTCACCAGCTTGAACTTGATATGATGGAATGTTAACAACCTTACCATTTACCATGAAAGCTTTATGAGAAACCATTTGTCTTGCCTCTGCTCTCGTTGATCCAAAACCCATTCTGTATACAACGTTATCAAGTCTTTTTTCTAAAAGGGATAGCAGATTTTCACCTGTGTTGCCTTTTGAAGATGCAGCTTTTTTGTAATAGTTTCTAAATTGTTTTTCCAAAACACCATACATTCTTCTAACTTTTTGTTTTTCTCTTAATTGAAGCCCATAGTCAGATAGTCTTCCTCTTCTCGCTCCATGAACACCTGGTTGAGTATCCATATTACATTTTGATTCAATTGCTCTAACCCCACTCTTCAAATAAAGATCTGTGCCTTCTCTTCTCGATAATCTTAATGATGGTCCTCTATATCTAGCCATTTGTATCTCCGTTAAACTCTTCGTTTTTTAGATGGTCTACAACCATTGTGAGGCAATGGTGTAACATCAGTAATACTTTTAATCTTAAGTCCACATGCATTTAAAGACCTTATAGCAGACTCTCTTCCTCCACCAGGACCTTTTACTTTTACATCTAAATTTATCATTCCAAATTCTTTTGCTGCATTTCCAGCCTTATCGGCTGCAATTTGGGCAGCGAAAGGTGTGCTTTTTCTTGAACCTTTAAAACCACTCCCACCCGAAGTTGCCCAACATATTGTATTTCCCTGTTTGTCAGTAATAGTAACAATTGTATTATTGAAAGATGAGTGGATATGAGCCACTCCATCTGTTACAACTTTTTTATTTTTTTTACCTTTTGCTGCCATATTTAACCTCTCATCGGCTTTTTAGGGCCTTTTCTTGTTCTAGCATTATTTTTTGTATTTTGACCTCTAGTTGGAAGTTTTCTTCTATGTCTTATTCCTCTATAACTAGCCAAATCCTGTAATCTTTTGATGTTTGTACTTATATTTCTTCTCAAGTCACCCTCAACAACATAAGTTGATACTGCATTTCTTATGCTTTCAATTTCATCTTCAGATAAGTCTGAGATTTTTCTTGTATAGTCTATCTTGAGATCAAGACATATGTTTTGAGCTGTTTTTCTTCCTATACCAAATATGTGAGTTAATGAAATCTCAACGTGCTTATTTTCTGGAATGTTTACTCCTGCTATCCTTGCCATAGTTTAACCTTGCCTCTGTTTATGTTTAGGGTCTGAGCTGCAGATTACGTACAAAACGCCCTTTCTTCTTACAATTTTGCAATTTCTACAGATTTTCTTTACTGATGCTTTAACTTTCATACTACCTTCTATAATTTTTGATATTTGCTTTTTTCATTAACGATGCGTATTGAGATGACATCATGTGTGACTGAACCTGAGCCATAAAGTCCATCAACACAACAACAATAATTAGCACAGATGTTCCTCCAACTGAAATAGTAGGTGAAATGCCTGCAAAATTAATGAGTGCCAATGGTAATAAACAAATTAGAGTTAAATAAATTGCTCCAAATACAGTAAGTCTTGCTAAAACTGAGTCAATATAATTAGCTGTTTGTTCTCCTGGTCTTATACCTGCGATATATGCACCAGATCTCTTAAGATTATCTGAAACATCTTTTGTATTAAATGTTAGAGCCAACCAAATAAAACAGAAGCTTATGATTAGGCCTGCAAAAACTAATATATAAAGAGGTTGTCCAGGATTTAAAGCCAATGAGAAACTTTGTAAAAAACTTAAGGACTCATTCTCACCAAACCATGTTGATAAAGATGCAGGAAATAGCAGGAAGGTGCTTGCAAATATTGCTGGGATAACACCTGCCATATTTACTTTAAAGGGTAAATGGCTAGTTTGAGCTTGCATCATTCTTCTACCTTGCTGTCTTTGGGCGTAGTTTACTGTAATTCTTCTCTGACCTCTCTCAATGAAAACAACTACTGCTATTACTGCCATAGACAATAATCCTATGCCTATGAGTAATAAAATACTGAGATCGCCTTGTCTTGACTGCTCTAAAGCCTGTCCTATTGCTCCTGGTATGCCAGTTAAAATACTTGTCGCAATGATTATTGAAATACCGTTACCAATTCCTCTCTCAGAAACTTGTTCACCCAACCACATAAGGAACATAGTCCCTGCTACAACAGAAAATACAGCAGATACATAGAAGGACGGTCCAGGTACATATGCAAGACCGCTTGCAGATAAAGTTACTGCCAGTGCGGATGCCTGAATAAATGCCAACACAGCTGTTCCGTATCTTGTGTATTGAGTAATTGCATTTCTTCCAGCTTGCCCATCTTTCTTTAATTCTTGAAGGTAAGGAATAGAATTAGAAAAAAGCTGCATGATAATTGCAGACGAAATATAAGGTACAACGTTAAGAGCAAATATACTCATCCTTTCCAGTGCTCCACCAGAAAACAAATTAAACATTTCAATGATAGTTCCCTGATTTTGTTCAAAAAGAGCAGCAAGTCTGTCAGGATCTATGCCAGGTATTGGGATATGAGTTCCAATTCTATATACGAGAATTGCAATAAAAACGAATCTTAACCGTTTCCAAAGATCACTCATGTTGTTTCCTTGATCAACCATAACTATTCAGAATCCTCTTTCTTTGATTGAGTTTTCGGTTTATCGTTCTTTGTAGAGGCAGCAACGATCTTACCTCCAGCTTTTTCAATAGAAGCCTTTGCACCCTTTGTTAATGGGATGCCTTCCACTGTAATCTTAGATTCAATTTCAGTATTACCAAAAATTTTTACTTTTTTGACTGATTTAGCAATCAGTTTATTGTCTTTAAGTGTTTGTAAGCTAACTACTTTCATTCCTTCTAAGTTTTTGACGTTAACCTCTTTAAAAGAATTGTTAACTCTGGATGTAAAACCAAATTTGGGTAACCTCATTTGAAGCGGCATTTGTCCACCTTCAAATCCAAGTCTTACGTTACCACCAGATCTAGATTTCTGACCTTTATGACCTCTTCCAGCAGTTTTACCAGTTCCTGAACCAATACCCCTACCAACTCTTTTCCTGTTCTGAGCTGTTCCAGTATTCGAAAGAGTATTTAAGTTCATATTATTTGTAGCTTCTTCACTCATCTTAATTCTCAATAATTTCTAACATATCTGAAATCTTGTTTATCATCCCTCTATTGCTTGGAGTATCAAGAACTGTGACAGTCTGGTTAAGTTTTTTTATACCAAGGCCTTTTATGCACAATTTGTGATTTTTCATCCGCCCTATTCCACTTTTTACAAGCTTAATTGTTATAGTCTCTGCTTTACTCATGATATTTCTTCTACTTTCTTACCTCTTCTTGAGGCTACTGTCTCAGGTGACTCCATTGAACTTAATGCATTAATTGTTGCCCTAACCACATTAACTGGATTTGTAGATCCATAACATTTGGCAAGAACATTTTGAACACCTGCTAATTCAAGCACAGCTCTCATAGCACCACCAGCAATAATCCCTGTACCTTCAGAAGCTGGTTGCATATATACGTTAGCAGAACCATGTTTTGCTTTTATTGGATACCATAAAGTAGTGTTGTTTAACTCAACTTCTACCATACTTCTTCTAGCATTTTCCATGGCTTTCTGAATAGCTATAGGAACTTCTTTAGCTTTACCTCTTCCAAATCCAACTCTGCCATTACCATCGCCAACAACTGTTAGCGCAGTGAATCCAAAAATTCTTCCACCTTTCACAACTTTTGCGACTCTATTAACCTGGACTAATTTTTCTTCCAAGGCGTCAACCTGTTGATTAGTCATTGTGTTTTCTTCTTTCATAAATTAAAACTCCAAGCCTGCATCTCTCGCTGAATCTGCTAAAGCTTTTATGCGACCATGATACTTATATCCAGACCTATCAAATACAACTTTCTTAATTCCATTTTCAAGAGCTCTTTCTGCGACTCTTTTACCAACTTCTTTTGCACCAGCAACATTATTAGCATCTATCTTTAAATCCTTTTCGACAGTTGAAGCTGAAACAATTACTTTAGCTCCCAAGCTATCAAAGATTTGAGCATAAAAATGTTTAGACGATCTAAAAACAGTTAATCTTGGTGATTCTTGATCTCTAATATGAATTCTAGATTTTTTTGCTCTTCTAATTCTTGAAATATTCTTTTCACTCATTTTTAAGCCCCTGCTCCAGCAGCTTTTTTAGCTTCTTTACGCTTAACTTGTTCATCTGCATACCTCACACCCTTGCCTTTATATGGTTCAGGTGGTCTAAAGGCTCTTATCTCAGCCGCAGCTTGACCTAGTATTTGTTTGTTGTGACTTTTAAGAACAACTTCCGTTTGTGATGGAGTTTCAACTTCTACCTCTGGAGGCAATTGATATTTAATGGGATGTGAAAAACCTAGAGTTAGCTCAAGAAGCTTTCCAGAAGCTTTTGCTCTATATCCTACTCCAATAAGCTCTAGTTTTTTTTCAAAACCCTCGGAAACACCAATAATCATGTTATTTACAATTGATCTAGTAGTTCCTGCTAAAGCAATAGATTTTTGAATATTCTCATCATAGCCAACTGTTATTGTGTCTTCTGCAATATTCAATGAAATAGATTCTGTCATTTCGAACTCTAACTCACCTTTAGAGCCTTTAACAGTGACTAAATTGCCTTCAACTGTAACATTGACACCATCGACAATTTTTATAGGATTTTTTGCAACTCTAGACATTAAAATACCTCACACAAAATCTCGCCGCCAACATTTTTAGCTTTTGCATCCCTATCAGTCATTAAACCTTGATTAGTTGAAAGTATGAAAGAGCCAAGTCCTCCTTTTACAGATTCAAGGCTTGAAGCAGCACTATATTTTCTAAGGCTTGGTTTGCTAATCCTTTTAAGCTCTTTTATTACTGGTTCTGAATTATGGTATTTAAGCTCAACTTCGATAACTGGCTTATCGTCTAATTCAGTTTTACTGCAAGATTTTAGATAGCCCTCTGAAACTAGCACATCTACCAAATCATGTTTTAGCTTTGAATAAGGAACTTGAACGTGAGTTTTACCGCGCATTAATCCGTTGCGTATTCTTGTTAGACAGTCTGATATAGGATCTTGAAAACTCATAATATTTTTACCAACTTGATTTAACTAATCCAGGAATGTCGCCACGCATTGCTGCTTCTCTTAACTTGATTCGACTCAAACCAAATTTTCTATAAACTGCATGAGGTCTGCCTGTTACTTGACATCTTCTAACTACACGAGAAGGACTTGCATTCCTTGGCAATTTTTGAAATTTAACTCTTGCTTCATATCTTTCTTCAGTGGAAAGGCTTTGATCATTCATTTGTGCTTTCAAAGCTGCTCTCTTATCAGCATATTTGGCTACTGTTTTAATTCTTTTAACTTCTCTTGCTATCATTGATTTTTTTGCCATAAAAAGTACCTATTGTTTAAAAGGAAAATCAAAAGCTTTTAATAAAGCTTTTGCATGTTCTGTATTTTCAGTTGAAGTATTTATACAAATATCCATACCTCTGATATTGTCGATATTATCGTAATTGATCTCAGGAAAAATAATTTGCTCTTTAATACCAAATGAATAATTTCCTTGCTGATCAAATGATTTAGGATTTAAACCTCTGAAATCTCTTTCTCTTGGAATTGCTATTTTTATCAATCTTTCCATAAAGTCATACATTTTGTTACCTCTTAGCGTGACTTTACAACCCAATGGCCATCCTTCTCTTATTTTAAAACTTGCAACAGATTTTCTTGCCTTTGTTACTATCGGTTTTTGTCCAGCTATTACAGTTAAATTATCTAAAGCTGATTCCAAATGCTTTTTATCATTTGCTGCTTCTCCAACTCCCATGTTTATAACTATCTTTGTTAACTTTGGAACTGCCATAACATTATTTATACCCAACTCCTCTTGAAGAGCAGGCCTTAATTCTTGAGTATATTTTTCTTTCAAATTAGCCATTTACTTTATCTCTACTCCATCAGATTTGAATAATCTTATTTTTCTTCCGTCTTTATCAGTTGAATATGCTATTTTGTCTTTAGTCTTCTTTTTCGGATTCCATATTGCAAGATTAGATAACGCAATTGCAGCTTCTTGTTCAACAACTCCACCAGTGATACCCATTTCAGGATTTGGTCTAGTATGTTTTTTTACAATATTAATGCCGGTCACTATTCCTTTGTTTTTATTTTTGTATATTTCTCTTAAAGTACCTTTTTTGCCAATATCTTTTCCTGCAATAACTATTACCTCATCACCAGATCTTAATTTTGTAGGAGTTAGTCTCTTATTCATGTTTATAAAACCTCAGGTGCCAATGAGAGTATTTTCATATGTTTACCCTCTCTTAGTTCTCTAGTTACTGGGCCAAATACTCTTGTCCCAATTGGTGCTTTCTGAGCATTTACCAACACAGCAGCATTCTCGTCAAATTTAATCAGGGAGCCATCTCTTCTTCGAACACCTTTTTTTGTTCTTACAATTAAAGCATCAACAACCTGACCTTTTTTAACTTTTCCAGTTGGAATAGCTTCACGAACAGCAACTTTGATAATGTCGCCAATATTTGCATAACGTCTTTTAGATCCACCAAGAACCTTTATACACATTACGCTTCTTGCTCCACTATTATCAGCAATATTTAAAAGGGATTGCATTTGAATCATGATTAATTCTCCTCTCCATTTTTCTCATCTTCATTTACAAGGATCCAAGTTTTGCTTTTTGAAATTGGTCTACATTCTTTTACAGAAACAACGTCTCCAATTGAAGCAGAATTAGTTTCATCATGAGCGTGAACTTTTGTAGCCCTCTTAATAACTTTTCCATAGAGTGGATGTTTAACTTTTCTTTCTACTTTCACTGTAATAGTCTTATCAGCCTTGTCGCTGGTAACAATGCCTGTTAAAACTCTTGGATTAGTTGAATCCATTATTCTCCACCTTTTGTCTTAATTTCATTCATTACTGTCTTAATCTGAGCAATTTTTTTTCTCATTTTCATCAGTTCACTTGTCTCGTTTAGTTGTCCTGTTTTATGTTTAATTCTCAAACCAAATTGAGACTCCCTAACAGATATAAGCTCAGCATCAAGCTGTTGCATATTTTTTTTTCTTAATTCTGCTAACTCTTTACTCATTCTATAAATCCTTTTTTATAAAGTGGGTTTTTATTGGGAGTTTTGCAGAAGCTAGTCTAAATGCTTCTCTTGCTAATTCTTCTTCAACTCCAGCCATTTCAAACATAATTTTGCCAGGTTGAACAAGTGCAACCCAATATTCAACATTTCCTTTGCCTTTACCCATTCTTACTTCAAGCGGTTTTTTTGTAATTGGTTTATCTGGGAAGATTCTTATCCATATATTTCCGCCCCTTTTAATGTATCTAGTCATAGCCCTTCTTGCTGCCTCAATTTGTCTAGCAGTAATTCTGCCTCTATCTGATGCAACTAAACCAAATCGACCGAAAGCTATTGTGTTACCATTTTGAGCAAGGCCTCTATTTCGACCTTTGTGCATTTTTCTAAATTTTGTTTGCTTAGGCTGTAACATTTTTAGCTTACTCCTTGCTCAGTTTTGTATGGATCCTCAGTAATTTCACCTCTGTAAACCCAAACTTTCACACCAATGATTCCATAGGTTGTTAAAGCTTCTGCTGTTCCATAGTCGATGTCAGCTCTAAGTGTATGCAGAGGAACTCTGCCTTCTCTGTACCATTCTGTTCTAGCTATTTCAGCACCATTCAATCTTCCAGAAACTTCAATCCTAACTCCTTTTGCACTTTGTCTAAGTGCGCTTTGAACTGTTCTTTTCATCGCTCTTCTGAACATGACTCTTTTCTCAAGCTGTTGTGCAACTCCTTCAGCAAGAATCTGGGCATCTAAATCAGGTTTTTTAACTTCTTTTATGTTAATTTGTGATGGTCCTTTCACAATTTTTTCAACAGCTTTCTTCAAATTTTCAATCTCTTCACCTCTTTTGCCAATGATGATTCCTGGTCTTGCTGTATGAATATTTACAATAAAGCTCTCTGCTGTTCTCTCTAACTCAACCTTGCTAATAGAAGAGTTCTTTAATTTTTTTCCAAGGTATTCTCTAACCTTAAGATCCTGTATTAAATTATTTGAAAAATCTTTACCCTTTGCATACCAATTAGCATTTTGCTTCTTAGAAACGCCTAGTCTAAAACCGTTCGGATTTACTTTCTGTCCCATTATTTGTCTTCCTCTTTCAAAATTATCTCGATATGACATGTAGGTTTAATTATCCTATCGGCTCTTCCACGTGCTCTTGGTTTCATTCTTTTCAGTCTCATGCCCTGATTTACGATTATTGAAGATATTGAAAGTTTATCGATATCTGCATTATTATTTTCGGCATTAGCAATTGCAGACTCCAATAATTTTTTGATAACTGCAGAGCCTTTTTGCTTGTTGAAGACTAAAAAATCCATTGCCTGATCGACTGATTTACCTCTAATCTGATCCGCTACAAGAGCAGCTTTTTGAGGAGATAATCTCGTTCCTTTTAAGTATGCTCTTGTTTCCATTATTTAGCCTTCCTATCGCCCGAATGCATTTTAAATGTTCTCGTAATGGCAAATTCACCTAGTTTATGACCAACCATATCTTCATTAATAAAAACAGGTACATGTTGTCTACCGTTATGAACAGAAATTGTTAAACCCACCATTGAAGGAATGATCATAGAGCGTCTAGACCATGTTTTTATTGGTTTTTTATCATTATTTGCTATTGCTGCCTCAACTTTCTTAGAGAGAGATAAATCAACAAATGGTCCTTTTTTTAATGATCTAGGCATTTTATTTCTTACCTCTTCTTCTGATTATCAAATCATCTGTTCTTTGATTCTTTCTTGTTTTATATCCCTTAGTAGGTTTACCCCAAGGCGTTGAAGGATGTCTGCCACCTGAAGTCCTGCCTTCTCCACCCCCATGAGGATGGTCAACTGGATTCATTGCTACACCTCTTACTGTTGGTCGAACACCTCTCCATCTTTTGGCACCAGCCTTTCCAAGCGATCTTAAATTATTTTCTTGATTAGATACTGTACCGAGCGTAGCCCTGCATTCCCATAGTACTTTTCTAGTCTCTCCTGACTGAAGCCTTAGTGTTGCGTAAATACCTTCTTTAGCAACCAATCTGGCTGAAGTACCAGCACTTCTTGCTAATTGAGCTCCTTTCATAGGCTTTAATTCGACACAATGAACATTTGTACCAAGAGGTATATCCTTAAGTTTCATTGAGTTTCCAGGTTTAATTTCACAATTATCTGATGACACTAACTCGTCACCAATCTTGATCTTAGATGGAGCAATAATATATCTCCGCTCACCATCTTTATATTTAAGAAGAGCTATGTGAGCTGATCTATTTGGATCATATTCTATGCGCTCAACAACAGCTGGAATATCAAATTTATTCCTTTTAAAATCAATGACTCTATAATGCTGTTTGTGACCACCACCTTGGTGTCTTACAGTGATTCTACCGTTATTGTTTCTGCCACCTTTTTTTGATTTTGGTTCAATTAATGATTTTAAAGGCTTGCCTTTATATAAATCAGATTTAATAGAAATCTGACCTCTTCTACCTGGGCTGGTTGGTTTTGATTTAATAATAGCCATTAGTTCATGCCCTCGAATTGAATGTCAGAATCTTTGCTAATTGAAACAAAAGCTTTTTTATAGTTTGGTTTTTTGTATATCCCAAATCTATTCCTTTTCTGCTTTCCTTTCACAATGGATGTTGTGACATTTACTACCTCAACTTTAAAAAGCTCTTCAACAGCTTTTTTTATCTCGAGCTTGTTGGCAGATAAATCTACCTTGAAAACCACCTGTTTCAAATTTTCACCTAACTGAGCGGTCTGTTCAGTAATTATTGGAGATTTTATGAGTGTATATAGTTTTTCTTTAACCATTGATCCACTCCTCTATTTGTTTAAGTGCTTCGCTGGTTACAGCAACTTTTTGAGGTTTAAGTAAATTTACAGGATTAATCTCTCTTACAGTAATAACATCAACATTTGGAATATTTCTGGCAGATAAATAAAGATTCATATCTAGTTCATCAATTATGATAAGTACTTTACTTAAAGAAAATTCATTCAAAAAACTTGCTATTTCTTTTGTCTTTGGTTTTTCGAGAACAGGCTTCTCAATTGCAACTAATCTATTTTGTCTTACTAATTCAGAAAATATGGATTTTATAGCAGCTCTGTACATTTTTTTGTTTAATTTTTTACTGTAATCTCTTGGCCTAGCAGCAAAAGTTACACCGCCTCCTCTCCAAAGAGGACTTCTTATCGTTCCTGCTCTTGCTCTTCCAGTACCTTTTTGCCTATAAGGTTTTTTTCCGCCACCTCTAACCTCAGATCGATTTTTTTGTTTTGCGCTGCCCTGTCTTGATGCCGCCATAAAACTTACAACTGCTTGATGGATTAAAGATTCGTTAAACTCCTTGCTAAATACATCATTAGATATTGATATATCTTTATTTTTTGTATTTGAGAGCAATTCTATTTTCATGATGCTTTTATTGAAGGTTTGATCTTTAGTTGAGAGCCATTAAATCCAGGAACTGAGCCTTTTATATAAATAACATTATTTTCAACATCCATATGAACTATTTTTAAGCTTTGAACAGTTTTTTGAACATCTCCCATGTGACCAGACATTTTTTTTCCTTTCCAAACTCTTCCTGGAGTTTGACACTGACCAATTGAACCATGAGCCCTGTGAGCTAGCGAATTACCATGAGTTGCATCTTGCATCTTAAAATTATGTCGCTTTATAACACCAGCATAGCCTTTCCCTTTTGAAGTACCTGTGACATCAACATACTGACCAATCTCGAAAAGATCAGCAGTTAAATGGCTTAATGATAAGAATATTTTGAATAATAGGAAATTCCTTTACAGTAATTTTAAGAATGTTCTCTTTGAAGGATACTTTTACATCCTCAAAATAATTTGTTTCATAAAGTTTTTTTAATATTATATTTAATTTTTCTGCATCAATTTCATCATTAAT
>LULI01000838.1_pt1 | contig 17125 bp, 20 predicted proteins | sample 728191 | NCBI WGS metagenome assembly LULI01 (sample SAMN03860293, study PRJNA289734) | marine metagenome | biome: seawater column; feature: ocean; material: water; isolation source: Red Sea water column Station 169 - depth 50m | place: Saudi Arabia: Red Sea | collected 2011-10-15 | depth 50 m | reverse complement strand
CAAAACGAAATAAAGATTTAAATATTGCATTAATTGGTGATGCAAGCTCTATGATAAATCCGATGAGTGGAGAGGGTATATTCTACGGCATGGAAGCTGGTTATTTATTAGCTAAAAATACACATGAAATAATTCATTCATCAAAATTAAGCGATGGAATTGACTTATATGAAAAAGAGTTCAGCAAAAGATTCAGAAAACACTATTTAAGTTGTGCCTTAGCAAGACTAATTTTACAGAGTCCATTTATGACCAAAAGATTGTTAAGAGTTGCCTCAAATGATCAGGATACAATTGACTTTGTTGTGGAATTATTATTTGATGAAGCCTACCTAACGTTAAAAGAAGTCTTCAAAATAGCTTACAAATTTATAATTCCAACAAAACTTTTAGTACTTAGTTCAAAAAACTAATTAGCGAAATAATTTAACATATTATTGGTAGTACAATAAGAGTATAGCTTGTGAAAAATTTCACAAATATGGAGGGAACATGTTAGATTGGCTTCCGATACTGGTTATGCTAGTTGTTGCAGTTGGTTTTGCTTTGGCTTCACTTGGTGCTTCATATATATTATCGCCAAAAAAAGCAACGCCTGAAAAACTTGCACCCTATGAATGTGGGATTTTTCCAGAAGTTGAACCATCTCAAAGGTTTCCAGTCAAGTTTTACATGGTTGCAATGCTTTATATTGTTTTTGACATTGAAATAATATTTTTATTTGCATGGGCTACAAGGTTTAATGACTTAGGATGGTTCGGCATAGCTGCCATATCAATATTTACATTTTTTGTTTTAGAGACTCTTTACTATGTTTGGAAAAAAGGAGTACTAGATTGGAACATTCCACGTAGAGAGAGATACTTTAAAGAAGAATTGCAGGAGGTAGCATAATGTACACTCCTGACAATATCTTCACAACAACTATTGATAAAGCTGTCAGATGGTCAAGGACTCAGTCAATGTGGCCAGTCACATTTGGACTTGCATGCTGTGCAATAGAAATGATGGCTGCTGGAAGTGCTAAGTATGATTTAGCAAGATATGGAATGGAAGTTTTTAGAGCATCACCTCGACAAGCAGACTTGATGATTGTAGCTGGAAGAGTATCTCAAAAAATGGCACCAGTGTGAAGACAAGTTTATGATCAAATGGCTGATCCTAAATGGGTAATCGCTATGGGCGCTTGCTCTTCAACTGGCGGAATGTTTAACAACTATGCTTTAGTTCAGGGTGTAGACCACATAGTTCCAGTTGATATTTATGTTCCCGGATGTCCACCAGGACCACAGTCTCTTATGCACGGAATTTTAACTTTACACGACAAAATAATGGATGGAGAGATAAATAGATGAACCCTGAAATTATTAGTACCTCAACAGAAGAATATAAAGAACTAATCGAATCCATAAAAAAAGATGGATTTGAAATGATGGTAGACCTAACAGTAGTTGATTGGTTTAGAAAAAAAGAACCTAGATTTGAAATAGTTGTTCAATTTTTATCAACTTCAAAAAATTCACGTAAGACTGTAAAAGTATTCGTTAATGATGAAGATTTAACAATACCTTCAATAACTGAAATATACCCTAGTGCAAATTTTTATGAAAGAGAAGCCTATGACATGTTCGGTATCGTTTTTGAAGACCATCCAGATCTAACAAGAATCTTAATGCCTGATGATTGGGAAGGACATCCATTAAGAAAAAATTATGGATCTGGAAGAATACCAGTCCAGTTTAAAAATGCGCCAAAGGTTGATTAAGTGAAAAATAATAAAATTAAAAAAAGTAAGCTCAGTAATTTTAAAAATAAATTAGATTTTTGGGCTACAAATTCAGAAGAAGGTGGCTGGAATATATCTTCAACTGACGAAGGTTCTCAAAAAATGCTTGAAAACGAAAATGAAAAGCAAATAAAAATTCAGACAGGAACCGAAGTAGTTGATGATTTTGTTATTGATGAGGATACTTCTGACGATGAAAGAATGATAGTAAATATGGGACCTCAGCATCCTTCAACTCATGGTGTTTTAAGACTTCAGGCAGAGCTTGAAGGAGAGGTTGTAAGGCGTGTTAAGCCAATTATTGGATATTTACATACAGGTATGGAAAAAACTGGTGAAGAATTAAATTATTTTCAAGGTCCAACTAACACAACAAGAATGGACTATCTTTCCCCCTTATTTAACGAGTTAGTTTTCTCTCTCACAACTGAAAAACTTATTGGTATTGAAGTGCCTAAAAGGGCAGAAACAATAAGAATTTTGATGACCGAACTTAATAGGGTTTCGTCACATTTAGTTGCTCTTGCGACAGGCGGAATGGATATAGGAGCTTTATCCATGATGATTTTTGGCTTCAGAGAAAGAGAGTTAATTTTAAATTTCTTTGAAAAAACAACAGGGCTAAGAATGAACCATAACTATATAAGGCCTGGTGGAGTAGCAGCAGATTTACCTGATGGTTGGCAGAAAGATGTTGAAGAAATTTTAAAAATAATACCTGAAAAGCTACAAGATTATGACGACATGCTCCTGGATAATCCAATTTGGAAAGGAAGATTACAAAATGTTGGAATCCTCACAACAGAGGAGTGCTTTGCTTATGGCGTAACTGGACCAAGTTTAAGAGCTTCTGGGTATTCTTGGGATTTAAGAAAGTCTCAACCTTACTCGGGAATTGAAAATTATGAATTTGATGTTCCAACTTTAACTGAAGGAGACGTGTTTGCTAGATGGAGAGTAAAAGTATTAGAAATTTTTGAAAGTCTAAAAATCATTGAACAAGCAATGAACAATATGCCAAAAGGCCCTTATAAAGTACAAGATAAAAAAATTACACCACCCCCACGCAAAAGATTAGATGAATCAATGGAAGCTCTAATTCATCATTTTAAAATTTATACTGAGGGTTTTAAAGTACCAGAGGGCGATGCATATGTTGCCGTTGAGTCACCCAGAGGAGAGCTAGGTTGTTACATAGTTTCCGATGGTTCAGCAAAGCCTTACAGAATGCACGTCAGAGGGCCTTCTTTTTGTAATCTTCAAGCACTACCTGTCATTATGACTGATAGTCCAATTGCAGATGCTGTTGCTGCAATAGCTTCCTTAGATCCCGTGATAGGAGATGTAGATAGATGAGTTGGGATGATAAATTATTAAAACAGGCAAAAAAAATAATTAAGCTCTATCCTCAAAAAAGATCTGCACTAGGTCCTCTTTTGCATTTAGCGCAAAGTAAGGATGGCTATATTTCTGATGACTCCATAACTGTGATAAGTGAATTAGTAGGTATAACAGAAGTACAAGTGAAATCAGTTTCGACGTTCTACTCAATGTACAAACAAGAACCTACTGGAAAGTACTTATTAAGTGTTTGTAAATCAATATCATGTGAGATCAATAATTCAAGCGAAGTAATAAATAAAGTTCAAGAATTTACAGGCTTAAATAATAATGAAACTGATGAAGAAGAATTATTCACCTTTGAGGCTGTGGAATGTATTGGTGCTTGCGGTGGAGCTCCAGCAGTACAAGTCAATTACGAGACAGTTGAGGGTGTAACTCCTGAAAATGCAATAAATTTGTGCAAATGGTTAAAAGAAACAAAACCAGATGTTGTTGTAGCTGATGAAATGCAAGAAAATTTCGGAGGTATAAAATCTTTTGATTGGGCTATTCAAGATAACTCTGGTGCTACCTCCACGGCTCCAGGCTTTCAAACTTTAAAGACAACTAAGGTAAAAAAATGAAAGAAACCATTCTTCTTACAAAACACATGCGAGATAATCCAGAAGATAGCCATCTTATTGATAGTTATGAAAAAAACAATGGGTACTCGACTGCAAAAAAAACAATATTAGAAAGCTCTCCTGAAAAAATATTAGAAGAAATTAAGGCATCAAATATAAGAGGAAGAGGTGGTGCAGGATTCCCAACTGGAGTTAAGTGGGGATTTTTGGCTGAAGATGAAGATCGATATTTAGTAATAAATGCAGACGAGTCAGAACCAGGTACATTCAAGGATAGGATTTTATTGGAAAGAGATCCTCACCAACTCATTGAGGGAATTATCATTACTTGTTTTTCAGCAAACATAAAAGAAGCTTTTATATACATAAGAGGAGAGTATGCGAAGCCTGCTAGAAGAGTTCAGCAAGCAGTAGAACAAGCATATCAAAAAGGATATTTGGGAAAGAATATTTTTGGTTCTGAGATCAATCTTGACATAGTTGTCCATCTAGGAGCAGGTGCATATATATGTGGTGAAGAAACTGCACTGCTTAATTCACTCGAAGGCAGGAGAGGAGAACCAAGATTAAAACCTCCTTTCTTCCCAGCAGTAAAAGGTTTATACATGAAACCAACTTTGGTAAATAACGTTGAAACAATTTCCTCTGTACCTTGGATAATTGAGAATGGTGGAGAAGAGTACAACAAATTGGGAGTCGAAGGCTCTACAGGGACTAGAATTTTTAGTTTGTCTGGACATGTAAATAACCCAGGAAACTATGAAATTGAAATGGGCAGTTCTTTTGGTGAATTTGTAGAAACACTTGGTGGGGGTATAAGAAATAATAAAAAAGTTAAAGCTTATATACCTGGAGGTGCTTCTGCACCATGGTTTAGAGGAGATCAGCTAGACATAAAAATGACAATTGATGATGTAGCTAACAACAATTCAATGCTTGGCTCAGGTGCTGTGGTAATGATGGATGAAGATACGAATCTTGTAAGTGCGGCAAAAAGCATAGTCAGTTTTTTTGCACATGAATCATGTGGCCAATGTACTCCATGTCGTGAAGGAACAACGTGGCTTGAAATGATACTAGATAGGATAGCTAGTGGTAGAGGGAGAACTTCTGATATGAATTTACTACTCGATGTTTGCGACAACATCTCTCCAGGCTTGTCATGGCCACCTAAAATGACCACAATTTGCCCCCTTGGTCCATCTGCAGTTTCTCCAATTACTTCACTAATGAATGATTTTAGAGATGAGGTAGAGAGTTTAATTCCTACGAAAGTTCTTTTATGAATGAAAAAGTTAATTTAAATGTTAACGGTATAGAAATTGAGTCTGATCCTAATAAGTTATTAATTGAAGCATGTGAAGACTCTGGAATTCACATTCCAAGATTTTGTTGGCACAAACGCTTAGATCCCGTCGGCATGTGCAGAATGTGTCTAGTTGAAGTTGAAACACCAAGAGGCAAAATGTTGGTGCCATCTTGCACAACTGAAGTCAGTGATGAAATGGTTGTTGATACAGAATCTGATGTCGTAAAAAAAGCTCAAGAGGGAGTTCTTGAATTTTTATTGATTAACCACCCTCTTGATTGTCCTATATGCGATAAAGCTGGAGAGTGTCCGCTTCAAGATCAAACAATGGCTTACGGCCCAGGAGAGAGTCGTTTTGTTGAGGAAAAAAGACATTTTGAAAAACCAATAAATATATCTGAAATAATATTGCTTGACCGAGAGAGATGTATTTTATGCGCAAGATGTACACGGTTCTCAGATGAAATTTCAGGTGATCCGTTAATTGAGTTTATCCAAAGAGGAAATAAAACAGAAGTTAATACTTTTCCAAATGAACCTTTTAAGTCATACTTTTCAGGTAATACTGTTCAGATTTGTCCAGTTGGCGCTTTAACTTCTACATCTTATAGATTTAAAGCAAGACCTTGGGACCTAAAATCGACTAGATCAACTTGCAACGGCTGTTCTATGGGTTGTTCAATCGAATTAAATTCATCACAAAATAAGATGTTAAGAATTCTTGGTGTCGATAATGACGCTGTTAATCAAGGATGGTTATGCGATAAAGGTCGATACAATTTTGAGTATTTGAATTCTGATTCAAGATTAAAAACACCTCTTAAAAAGATTGATAATGAATTAGTAGAAATCGAGATTCAGGATGTATATTCTGAACTTTCAGAAGTTATAAAAGACAGACAAACAAAAGTTAACTTTTTACTTGGTTCAAATTTAACAAACGAAGACTATGTTGCATTTAAAGAATTTTCAGAGATTATTTCTCAATCTGAAAAAAGTTTTTATTTAAATGATGACATGTTGCATCCAGGATTTTTTGGTGAAAATGTAGAATTAGCTAAAGTCGATGATTTAAACTCATCTGACGCAATAGTTGTGTGGGCTGAAGATTTGAAAGAAAAAATTCCTGTTCTTTATTTAAGAATTCGCCAGGCAGTAAAAAATGGAGTTAAGTTACTTGTTTTTGGCCATACGAATGAAACCTTAAGTGACATCGCAGATGTATTTTATGGTAAAGAAACAGTCTCAGAAAATTTCGAAATAGTAAAAGATATTTCTAAATTGAAAGAAATTAAAGAATTAGTAATAGGTAAAAATATTACTGCAATTTTGGGTAAATCCACGCCACATCAGTCTGATAAAAGTGTCACAAAATTATTTGAATTTTTAAATTCAAATTCAAATTTAAAAGTATTAAATGCCTATTCAAAAGGCAATACTTATGGAGCCTTTCAAACTTTAGACAATGTAAAAGGACTAAATGATTTTGTTAATGACATTTCAGAAGAAAACACAGACCTATTATTTATTGTTGGCGCAGACCCTGTTGGCCGCTCTGTATATTCAAATCAAATAAAATCAATCATTGGAGGTCTTGATAAAGTTGTAGCATTAGACAATTTCAATCATGAAACTTCAGAACTGGCTAACTTTTTGATACCAATGAGTTCAACACTAGGTGAAAAAGAAGGTACTTTTACAAATATTGAATTTAGAACTTCTCGCATAGATAAACTGCATCTTCTGCAGAAATTGAACCATCGGTTTCTACTTCCATAGTTAATTTATCATAATCAAGAGCTTTACCTTCTCTCGCGGTACTAACTGAGTAGGAAACTTTTTTTACTGGAGAAAAACTTTATGGAGATTCTGCTACTGAAAGACATTCCGATAGCATTTCTATATTAGGTTCAAAAAAATACATTGAAGTAAGTGAAGGTGTAATTGAAAAATATAATTTAACTTCAGGTAAATGTACATTAATTCAAGATGAATTTGAAGTTGCAGTTAGTTATGAAGTTAATAAAAGTTTTCCTAATGACCTAATTTATATTCCAACAAATAGAAGGGAGTTAAATAAGTTTGACTTCTCAAGGGAAATTATGATTATACCCAGTCAGGTGAAAGAAGCATTAAATGTCAACTGAATTAATAATTGCATTAATTAAATCAAATATTGTTTTGGCTGTTTTGTTGACTAACACAATATTGTTGATATGGCTTGAAAGAAAATTAGTTGCTGGAATGCAGTCTAGAGTGGGGCCTGATAGAGCTGGTCCTTTTGGGATTTTACAAACTGTAGCAGATGCAATTAAATTATTATTAAAAGAGCAAATCATGCCTCTAAAAGCTGATAGAGCAATGTATCTGTTAGCGCCAATAATTGCCTTGGTACCATCATTTTTAATCTTCATGATCATTCCATTAGGTCCGGACTTAAACATTGAAATTGGTGGTAAAGAATATATTGTTGATTTTGTTGGTGCAGACTTAAACGTAGGTGTTCTTTATTTCTTAGCTTTGTCTTCAATTGCTGTATATAGTGTAGTTTTAGCTGGGTGGTCTTCTGGATCTAAATACCCACTTCTCGGCGGTGTTAGAGCATCCGCACAAATGATATCTTACGAGGCAGCTATGGGATTATCTTTAGTACCAGTAATCCTATATTCTGGTTCACTATCTCTTGTAGATATAGTTAGTAGCCAATCAGGAAACTTATCAACAACGATTCCGATCCTTAGCTCAATTGTTTCATTTATTCCTAAATGGAATATTTTTCCTCAATTTATTGCATTTGGGATATTTTTCATAGCAGCAGTAGCTGAAGTAAATAGAGCGCCTTTTGACTTAGTCGAAGCAGAGCAAGAATTGGTTGGAGGGTTTCATACAGAATACTCTGGATTTAGGTTTGCTATGTTTTTCTTGGCGGAATATATAAATATGTTCAACATGTGTGCAATTACTGCAACCTTTTTTCTAGGTGGGTGGCTTGGTCCTACTTTTGAGGGGTTTTTGCCTCCAGTATTATCTGCAATTATGCCAATAATTTGGTTAGGAGTTAAAACGTTTGCACTTTTATTCATATTTGTTTGGATAAGAGCCACATTACCAAGGCTCAGATATGATCAATTGATGGAGCTTGGGTGGAAAAGGCTTATACCAGCATCTTTAGTTTGGCTTATATTGTCCGCTATTGTTCTAGGATTAAGAGAGTTTGGTTTACCTTGGAGTTAAGTTATGAGTGACGGTTTTGGTTTAATAAAAGGATTGAAAGTAACTTTCAAAGAATTATTTAGAAAATCAGTTACCGACAAATATCCAAAAGAATTTAGAGAAAAGCCTCAAAGATTTCATGGTCGCCACGTTTTAAACAAATATGAAGACGGCATGGAAAAGTGTATTCAATGCATTTATGTTCGAGGAGAGGATAATCCAGAAGATAACCCTGTAAGCCCAGGGGAGAGATACGGATTTATCTATGAAATCAATATGCTCAGGTGTATTTACTGTGCGTTATGTGTGGAAGCCTGCCCAACTGAAGCAATCACTATGACTTCTCTTTTTGAGATGAGTGTTGCTAATAGGTCCGAGGCAATATTTGATAAAGAGGTATTAGTTGTAAAAGATGATGGAACTCCTAATACCCATGAGGAACAAACTAAGCTTACTAATTTTGATGATTTGAATACATCTGATGGATGGATGAGAGCAACTTCTCCTAATGGAAATCCAAATTTTCAAAATGTTGTAAATTGGTCAGGTTCACTTGGAGTAGGAAAGAAACCTCCTGAAGAAGGACAGACATTGGAGGAAGAGTAAGTTGGTTGAGGCGCTTTTATTCTTTGCTCCAGCAAGTCTCATTATCATAGGCGCACTCATTGTTATATTTGCCAAAAACCCTGTACACAATGCTATGGGTTTAGTTATGACACTGGTTTCCTTAGCGATAATTTATATAACTTTAAATGCAACTTTTGTTGCAATGGTTCAAATGTTAGTTTATGCAGGAGCAGTTATGACTCTATTTTTGTTTGTAATAATGATGATTGGGGTAGATAAAAAAGAACAAACTACTGACTCCATTAAAGGTCAAACATTTCTAGTGAGTGGAGTATTTTTAATTCTTATTTCCCTTTTAGCATATGTTGCAATAAGTTCAGACTTCAAATGGGATCTCTGGTTCCCACCTGTTGAGCTTGATACAGAAGGTACACCACAATTAATTGCAGGCACACTTTTTACAGAGTGGATATTTCCATTTGAAATCATTTCTTTACTTCTTATTGTTGCCACCGCTGCAGCTATAGCTTTAGCTTATGATACTAAGAAACGAAATAGTAATGCTTGAAGTAACTACCGATTGGTATCTTACACTTGCAGCGATTCTCTTTTCAATAGGGTTTCTAGGAATGATGATTAGAAAAAATGCTCTCATTATGTTTATGTGTATTGAATTAATGCTCAACGCAGTAAACTTAACTTTTATATCTGCATCAAAACATTTTGGACAGGTTGATGGTCAAGTCTTTGTATTTTTTGTTCTTGTAGTAGCAGCAGCTGAAGTAGTAGTTGGCCTTGCGATTATTGTTTCTATATTTAGAAAGCAGTCATCTGCATCAGTAGATGTATTGAATGTATCAAGAGGTTAAATTGGAATTAATTTTTCTTCTCCCAATTTTTCTACCTTTTTTAACTGCTATCTTCCTTTTTCTAAACAAAAAACTATTTAATGAATTAATTACAAACTTTTTTACTTTAAATAGTGCGCTCTTGTCATTTGCAATTGCCGCTTATTCATTCATCTCCTTAGCGCTTGATAAATTTAAACCTGTAAACATTGAGTTGTTTCAATGGATTTCTAATCCTGATATAAGTATTGGCTTTACCCTTGATGGATTATCCGGAATTATGCTGGTATTAGTGACAGGATTATCTTTTGTAATTCAACTTTTTTCTACTTCTTATATGGAAAAAGACGAAAATCATTGTAATTATTTTGTGTATTTTAACTTTTTTGTTTTTTCAATGTTACTTCTAGTCATGTCATCAAACTTCTTAGTGATGTTCTTTGGTTGGGAATTAGTTGGTTTGAGTTCATATCTATTAATTTCATTTTGGTCTAAAAAACCAGCTGCTGCAAAAGCTGGTAATAAAGCATTTGTTATAAATAGAGTTGGGGACTTTGGATTTTTAATTGGATTAATGATTATTTTAGATACTTTTAATACATTTGATTTTTATAAAATTTTACAAAATACTACTGGAATAGCTGAGTCTACTATTACGGCAATATCCCTCTTTTTATTGCTAGGTGCTTTTGGTAAATCTGCTCAATTCCCACTTTTTAGTTGGCTTCCAGATGCCATGGAAGGTCCAACTCCTGCAAGCGCTCTTATTCACGCAGCCACAATGGTTACCGCAGGAGTGTTTATGCTTGTTAGAATATCTCCCTTATTACAACACTCAAAAATAGCTAGCTTATTGATTATAATTTTTGGACTTATAACGGCACTTCTTGCTGCATTTTCTGCCATAAATCAATTTGATATCAAAAAGGTATTGGCATATTCAACAATTTCTCAGCTCGGATTTATGTTTATTGCAATTGGAGCAGGGGCTTATGTTGCTGCAATTTTTCATTTAGTAACTCATGCATTTTTTAAAGCACTTTTGTTTCTTGGTGCCGGTGCTGTTATTCACTCTATGCACCACGAACAGGATATTAGAAAAATGGGTGGACTTAGAAAAAAAATGCCAATTACTGCATCAATGATGGGAATAGGAACTCTTGCAATATCAGGCATTCCTCCTCTTGCAGGTTTTTGGTCAAAAGATGAAATACTTGCTTCCGTTTTTGTAAATGGAGGTATTTATTATGTTTTTTGGGCTTTAGCATTAGGTGCGGCTTTTCTTACAGCATTCTATATGGGAAGACATTGGTTGCTAATTTTTGAAAAAGATAATGGTTTTGAACACTCAGATGTTGCTGAAGCACCAAAAGCAATGACGAGACCCCTACTTCTTTTAGGTATATTTTCTATATTTATTGGTTTTATAAATACACCATTTTTTCATGGTCTAGAAAAAGTTTTACACGTGACTTTAGAGAATGTTGAAGTAACGCATTTACCAAAGGGCATTACATTAGTTGTGTTAGCAGTGCTTTCTATTGGTGCTGGTTTCTCAGGACTAATTATTGCTTTTCTTTTATTTGGAATGGAGCTTCATAAAAGAATTGACTTGAAAAAATTTAAACTTGAAAGTCCTATTAACCTAGTTAAAGATCTTTCCTCAAACGTTTTGTATTTAAATAAATTCGGTAATCTTTTCTTTGTCTCTGGCATGAAGAACCTTAGTCGTAAAGTAGCAGTTGTTGTTGATGGAATGTTGATTGATGGATCTGTTAACTTCGTATCAACTGCATTTAATAAAAGTTCAAAAATTACATCTACAACTCAAACTGGTTTAGTGAGAAATTATGTCGTTTATTTTGGTTTATTTTTACTACTTCTAATTGCATTGTTTATTGCTACACCATTGGTTCAAAGATGATTTCTATTATGTTCTCTTTGTTGTTAGTTCCATTTTTTAGTGCATTACTTATCTTTTTGATTCCGAATTCAAGAAAAGAGACATTTAGACCAATTGGAATTGCCTTTTCTTTAATAACGTTAACTCAATGTGTTTATTTGCTATTTGGGGAATATGCAAAAACAGAATTTACAATTTTATCAACTTTTCAATGGATACAGTCTTACGGAATTAATCTACATTTCGGTCTCTCTGGAATGTCAACACTTTTGTTATTGCTTAGCTCATTATTAGTATTTGTTTCATTGCTTTCTATTGGCAAAGATCACTCTGAAAGCAAAGGATTTGTTGGATCATTGTTAATGTTACATTTTGCTATCAATGGTGTATTTATTAGTGGTGATTTAATTTCATTATTTATATTTTTTGAGGCTTTACTTATCCCTATGTATTTCCTAATGGGAATATGGGGAGGAGAGAATAGAAGATACGCAACTATAAAGTTCATTCTATACACTGTTTTTGGTTCGGTATTTATTTTTATTGGAACAGTTTATACAGCAGTTCTAAGCTTTGGAGTTAATGGTAGGCTTGCTGTAGATTTTGAAACATTGTCTTCATTAAGTTTGCTTGAGTCACAGTCAAAAACTTTATTTTTATTATTTACATTTGGCTTTTTAATTAAAGTGCCTATATTTCCACTGCATACTTGGTTGCCGGATGCACACGTAGAAGCTCCAACTGCTGGAAGTATAATGTTGGCAGGGGTTCTTCTAAAAGTTGGTGCCTATGGAATACTAAGAGTTTCCATACCATTTTTTACAGAAGGTTTTCTAGCTTACAAAAATCTGATTGTTGCAATACTGTCTGTAGTTGGAATTATTTATGGTGCTATTGTTGCCATTGCTCAGATCGATATCAAAAAGCTGATTGCTTATTCTTCAGTTAGTCATATGGGATTTGTTATGCTTGGAATTTCAGCTGGTGGATTTTTAAGTATTGAGGGAGCAATCATACAAATGATAAATCACGGTATCACTGCAGGTGCTTTGTTTATGCTGGTTGGATTTATATACGAAAGAAGACATACTCGAAAAATTAGTGACTTTGGCGGAGTCAAGATATCTATGCCAAGGTATGCAGCAATATTTCTATTTACATCATTCGCCTCGATAGGCCTTCCTGGTTTAAATGGTTTTGTCGGAGAGTTCATGATTCTTATGGGAAGCTTTAACAGCTACAAAATTCTGACATCCTTTGCAGCATTTGGTGTAGTTTTAGCTGCAATATATATGTTATGGGCATATCAAAGAATGTTTACTGGACCTATTAAATATGAAGAAAATGAAAGCTTAAGTGATCTCAATTCTCGTGAAACAGCGTCAATAGCTCCATTAGTTTTATTAATGTTATTTATTGGAATTTATCCAAACTATATTGAGAGTTTTGTAATTCAAGAGGCAAGTTTTTTGAGTGATACTATAGCAATGTTTAAGGACCTAAAATGACAACAGTTTCTGAGATATTAGGAATAAATTACGTAGTAATTGCACCTACATTGGCACTATTGCTGACAGTTATTGTTTTATTATTTTGCACAATTACCATTTCAACTCCAATGTATGTAAAAAAATATGTATCGTTTGTTGGAATCTTGCTAACTTTATTTACAATATTTTTAAAGTTCGGTTTGTTTCTAACTGATGGTGTCTCTTCTTATTTCACAGAAAAAATTCTTCTTGATGAGTTTGCCCTTGTTGGAAACGTACTTGTTGGAATGGTTTTGCTTTTTACATTCAATTCTTTCTGGAAAACTTCAGAATTAATAGAAGACAAAACTACTGAAGCATTAATACTAATTTTAATGTCTGCATCTGGATTTTTATTAATGATTGATGCTGAGAACTTCATAATGTTATTCATAGGTTTAGAAATTGGTTCAATTAGTTTATATGCTTTAGCTGGACTTAACAGAGGAGATCAATTAAGTAATGAAGCTGCTTTGAAATATTTCTTACTTGGTTCACTTGCTTCGTGTATATTTGTATACGGCATTGCGCTAATTTATGTCTCACTATCAATAATTGGTGTGTATGAAACTAGTATTGCAATTAGTTTCATAGGACCAGATAATGTTCCACTAACAACATTTGTTGGATTGATATTGATAATTGTTGGATTGTTATTTAAAGTTGCTGCTGCACCTTTTCAAGCATGGGCACCAGACGTATATCAGGGTTCTCCTACTGGATATGTAGGATATATGGCAACTGTTGCAAAGGTTTCATCATTCATAGTCCTTGCAAGACTCGTTGCAGTCTCTTTAACATTCATTATTGATCAATTTGATTTATTCTTTGGTGCGGTTGTAATCTTGTCAGTACTCGCTGGAGCATTATTTGCTGCAAATCAAAGTGATTTGAAAAGACTAATTGCTTATAGTGGAGTTATTCAATCAGGCTTTATACTTTCTGGCATATCTTCAGGAGTTTATGGAATAAGTGCATCAACGTTTTATTTAATAACTTACATTATCCAATTAATTGGAATCTTTACAGTTTTTTCAATAATAAGCGGTCAATTGAGTTCGGACTTTCAAATCTCAAATATCTCAGGGTTATTTAAGGAAAATAAATTTATAACAATTACATTTTCAATATTCATGCTTGGCCTTGCAGGATTACCATTAACAAGTGGATTCGTCTCAAAGTTTATCCTTATTACCAATCTTTGGTCATATGAGAGATATGTGAAAAAATACAGGTTAAAAAATCAGACAAACTACTGCTAGGTTTATTGGCTGCTTTAACAATATATTTTGGATTACTTCCAGATACCCTTGTTAACATAACTCGCTGGATGGTCGAAGGTTATCTCTAATGTACACCAAAATAATTCCACCACCTGCACTTAATCATCAGGGTGGTTGGGATGAAATGTTGATGTTTCTAGTACCTGCTTTACTATTGACCTGGTTAAGGAATAAACAAAAAAACGAAAACACTGAAGAGTAGTTTTTAAATTATCAATATTTGATTTAAAATTGTTTTGTGATTGAAATTAAAAATCTCACTATGAGATACAAAAATGGAAAAGGTGTTGGAGATATCAACATTTCTGTTGATAATGGCGAGGTTAAAGGGCTTCTTGGTCCTAATGGGGCTGGAAAATCTACAACAATGAGAAGCCTTATGGGGTTTTTAATTCCTTCGCAAGGCACACTCTCAGTCGAGGGACTTAATACAATTGAAAACCCTGTTGAGGCAAAAAAAATAATCGGATATTTACCTGGAGATCCTCAACTACCACAAAATTTAAATTCTAATTCACTATTTAAACTTGGTGCAGACATGAGAGGTCAATCAACTAACTATGCAATGGAGTTAGCAGAAAAGTTTGAATTAGAAGTTGACCAAACCCTAAAAGAATTATCTAAAGGTAATAGACAAAAAGTTGCCTTGATACTAGCAGTACTGCATAAGCCAAAGGCATTAATTTTAGATGAACCAACTTCAGGCCTAGACCCATTTCATCAAAGAACATTTTTTGAAATCGTAAAAGAATTTGCTAATAATGGTGCAGCAATACTTTTATCATCTCATATTATTTCTGAGGTTGAAAAAGTTGCCGACTCGATGGCCGTTCTAAGAGAAGGTGCAAAAGTATATGATGAAACATATGAGACATTTTTAAATAAAGCAAAAGAAGAAGGTCAAGATTTAGAAGATGCTTTTTTCACGTTTTATGATAGAAATGAGGAATAATGTTTAACTACTTTAAATACATGATTACAGTACCAAGAAAGTTTATTTTAAATTGGGCAATTTCTGGTGGGGTTTATTTATTAATACTTCCACTAGCTTTTGCTAATTCAAGTGTAGAGAGTTTGCTTATTGACACACAAAGAGAAGCTTTCAGAGGAATGTCAGAAAATGAAACAATGATGAATTTATTGGGAATTTCGGATTGGGATAATGTATTTACATTAGAAGGAATGGTAACAACTTATTTTTTAGTTCCTTTTGTTCCTCTTTTAATTGGCACAGCCACAATAATTCTTTTAAATAAATTAGGTTCAAAAGCAGAAGAGGATGGGACTTTTGAATTTGTTGCTGCTCTACCAATGACAAGAACTTCTGTGTATTTAACACAATCAATCGTTGCTGTTCTATTCGGTTTATTTGTCACTTTTGCATGGACAAATATTATGTTTATTCCAATTGCGACTATGGAACTTAGTCAAACACTTGATTATGTACCACTTATGAAAGCAACACTTCAAGCTGCTTTAGCCGGAGTTACTTTTGGTGCTCTTGGATTTGCACTCGGAGCATTTACTGGAAAATCTTCAATGGCTTGGGCTTTTGGTGGAGGTTTAATGGCATTCGAATATTTAACCAACTCTCTAGCTGGAACAAATGAATTCTTTGAATGGTTTGATGACAATCTCTCATCTTTTGGAGCATATGGAAACCCTTATCAAGATGGATTATTTGCTGAAGACTTATTGCTCGTCATAGGAAAAATAGCATTATTTTTGGTAATAGGATTTATAGGTTTTAGAAATAGATCTTTAAATCTTAGATAAACAATTCCCAACAAAAATTTAATTTATTTAATATAAACGTATGCCAAATTTTTCAAGAACAGTAACAGTCAGCTCAGATATTGATTCAGCTTTTAGTTTTTTGTCAGATTTTAGAAATTTAGAAAAATGGGCTGAAGGTGATGAAGGCGAGCTTATTACAAATGAACCTTTAAGACAAGGTTCAGTTTTCAAAGTAAAAACACATTTCAACAATAAGCCAAGAGAATATAACTATGAAATTATTGAATAGAGGTACTGAAGTTACTTACTCTGTAGATATTAAATACAATTTTCCTTTTTTTGTATTGGGAATCTTTGTAGGACCTATTTTTAACAAATTAATGGATAAACAAATTAAAAATCTTGAGGCAGTCCTTGGTCCGGTTCAAGACTAGCTTCCTTGTATTAATTTTATTTTTTTCTGTAAGTTGTCAAGCAGAACAGGAGAATGAAGTGACTGTTGAATATGGAGAGTTTCCAGAGATAAATGGAAGAGATTTAAATAAAAGAGACAAAGTTGTACCAGATGATTTTGTTGATAAAAATCTAATTATTATTGTAGCGTTTCAACAATGGCACCAACCGCTGGTAGATGAGTCAATATCTTTACTAGAAAGTAATGGATTTGGTGATTCACATAATATTATTGAAGTACCAACTGTACAAAAGAGTTCTAAATTATTTGAAGTATATCTAGATGGAATCATGCGAGCAGGAATCAGAGATGACAGAATAAGAGACAGAACAATTACTGCTTATGTTGACCTAGAACAGTTTTTAGAGAATTTAGACATACCCTCAAATGAAACAATATATTGGTTTTTGATTGAAAAAGACACCAATAATATTCTCACGCGAGGATATGGAATTATTGCAGAAGAAGATTTAGATTTAATAAATTCTTTTTAAATATATATTGTTGCAAGGTACACAACAAATAAAGC
>LULI01000688.1_pt1 | contig 17159 bp, 17 predicted proteins | sample 728191 | NCBI WGS metagenome assembly LULI01 (sample SAMN03860293, study PRJNA289734) | marine metagenome | biome: seawater column; feature: ocean; material: water; isolation source: Red Sea water column Station 169 - depth 50m | place: Saudi Arabia: Red Sea | collected 2011-10-15 | depth 50 m | reverse complement strand
AATAAACAGATTGTTTGGCCCAACTTCTAATTATTATGATAATACAAAATCTGCAGCAGGATCAAGTGGAGGAGCCAGTACTGCTGTAGCAGCAGGACTAATACCATTTGCAGACGGCACTGATCAAATGGGATCATGCAGAGGACCAGCAGCATATGCAAATATTTATGGATACAGACCTACACCTGGCTTAATTTCAGTTGATAGAGGGAACCAATTATCAAAAATTCCCATACTCACAACACCTGGTTGTTTAGCAAAATCACCAAGTGATATGGCATTTTTATTAGATGAAATGATTGGAAGTGATACAAGGGATAACTATTCTTTTGATTTAAAAGAACTTTTTAAAAATCAAAAAATAAAAGATGAAGATTTAACCAATATCAAAATAGGTTGGTTATCTAATATGAATAACAATTATAAAATTGAAACAAAAATTTTAGATATGTGTGAGTCTCAACTTAAAAAATTAGAAAACTTGAATGTAAAAATTGAAAGATTAAAACCAGATTTTGATAATGAAGCTCTATGGAATAGCTGGATTACGTTTAGATCAAAAAGTATTTACGAAGATACTTTAGCAATGAACATAAAAGATATTAATACAATGACTTACCAAGCTATATGGGAGTACAATCAAGGAAAAAATATAAATGATGAAGACTTAGATAGTGCTTATAAACAAAAAAAAAGGTGTGAAGAACAAATTGAAAATATTTTTAAAAACTTTGATTTTCTAGCTTTACCCTCTGCACAACTATTTCCGTTTGATAAAAATCAACAGTTTCCTGAAAAAATAAATTCTTTTCAGTTAGATACTTACCACCGTTGGTTAGAAATTTTTATATTATCTAGTCTTCTTGAATTACCTACATTTACTATCCCTGTCGGATTTGATGAACTTGGTATGCCAATGGGTATGCAGATAATTGGAAAAAGGAAAAGTGATTTACAATTATTTGCTTTTGCAAAAAAATATGAGGAAATATTTAACTTTAGTAAGTTTAAACCTCTGTTAGATTAATAAAAATGAGGCTGGATCATGGGGAATATATTGGTTACCACAAAGAATATTAGAAGATGGTGGTCTTACTGGTGGTTGGGGAACCATCGCACAAATGATTATTGGAGTTATAATTTTATCTCCAATTGCAGTGTGGCGTAAAATTAATGGAAGAACTTTTGGTTTAGAGCTACCTATAACAGGCTTACTTTGTGGGGGTGGCTTTATTTGTTATGCATTGAGTTTTCTTTTGACTGATGTAGTTCGAGCATTAATACTTTTTTACATGACACCAATATGGACTACTATTTTTGAAATTTTATTTTTGAAAAAAAGACCTGGGATAGAAAGAGCTATAACACTTGGTTTAGCTTTAGGGGGGCTATGGGTAGTATTTAGTAAGCAAACGATAATCCCTTTACCAGAGAATGGGATGATAAAATTAGAAATCGCAAAGACAGATGGTGTATTCCCAACAATTTTTTCTTTCTTTTTTTATGGAACTTTATTTAACATTGTCGCTGGCTTCTTTTTAAAAGATTATTTAGGACCTATGCCTACAATGGACTCTTTCGTTGCAATGTCTTCATTTCTTTTCTTTATATCTGTTTTTTATTTTATACCCACAGGTATAGTAATATTCTGGTCTCCTAGCAAATTAGGTGCAGGTTTGTGTTCCATTCTTTTTTTATCAGAAATACTTGTTGGTGTGACCAGTTCTAGTATTTTGACAGATGAGCCTTTTGGCTGGCGTGAAATAATAGGAAGTTCAATGATTGTGCTTGGTGGAATTTTAGCAGTAGTACTAGCGCCAAACACAAAAAAATCATGATTTATAAAGAAAAATTAAATAACAATTCAAAAATTTTCCTCGATGGTGGAAATGGTTCTGAGATTGCTAAATTAGGTGGTGATATGAGCCCTGCTTTTGCAGCATTATCAACAATTACATCTCCTGATATTGTTGTAAAAGTTCATGAAAACTTTATCAATGCTGGATGTGATATCATTACTGCTAACACTTTTGCAACTAGTAGACACGTTTTACAAAGTTTAAATCGTGAAAATGAAACTATAGAATTTTTAACTGGATCTGTCGAATTAGCTAGAAAAGCATTAAAAAACTGTAATAAGGAAAATCAGGTTGCTATAGCTGGAAGTCTATCCAATTTTTTTGCTTTAAAGGAAAATGAATTTGTACCTGATCCAAGGTTTATTCCGTCATTTAAACAAGAAGAAGAGAATTATATAGAGGCAGCTAACACATTAAAAAATTCTGGTGTAGATATTTTAATATTAGAAATGTTATTAGACATAGACCATTCACAATTATTATTGAATGCTGCTTTACAAACTGGTTTACCTGTATGGGTTGGATTAAGTTGTTGTGTAAGTAAATATGATAACACGATAGTTGGAAGAAATTTTAGAGCTGAAAAAGAAAAATCACTAATTTATGATGAAAAGATATATCAAGAACAACCGAAATTTTTACCTGAAGATGATATAATTTTATTTGAAGATATTATAAAAACATTAACAAATATTGGTGGAGATGTTTATGGTATTATGCACACGTGGTTTCAAGATAGCTATGGTGGATTGAAAATTATAAAAGATCATTGGAGTGGCCCTATGATGTTTTATCCAGAAATACATAAATTTGATACAAGCACACATGAAGCTATTGCTACATGTAATGAAGATGAATTTGCAAATTCTTGCCTAGAATTTATTGATGATCAAATACAAATCATTGGTGGATGCTGTGGTGTAAGTGACAATCATTTAAAGAAATTAATTGAAAAATTTTAAATAATGACATTCATAAAAAAAGTAGAGACATGGATAACTAATTCAAAACAAACTGAAGATGGATGGTCGCAAATAAAACCATTTATATTTTTAAAATTAACTAACTCTGATGGTTTTGAGGGCTGGGGTGAGGCTTTTTCATTACCTGCAAGAGAAAAAGGAATTGTGGAAATTATTCATAATTTAATGAGCTCTTTATCTCATGTAAAAGACATAACACCAGATAGATTTTATAAAGAGTCAAATTTAATAGCTGATGGACATCGTGGAATTGACTTTTCCGCTGCAACAAGTGCTATAGAAATGAGTCTTTGGGATATAGAGGGGAAGAAAGAAAAAAAACCTCTTTATAAAATATTATCAAAGGATTATAGAGAAAAAGTTCCTGTTTATGCAACAATATGGAGTGAGGATTTTAAAAATGATGAAAATTTATTATCAAGATGTATAGAAACACTAAGCGATGGTTATGGAGGAATTAAAATATATCCACTTCAAAATAGAACTGTTGAACAAGCAGCAACATGTGTTTCAAAAATAAGAGATGTTTTAGGTTATAAAATACCTCTTATGTTAGATCTAGCCTGCCCTAAAGATACAAATATATCATTAAAACTGGCTTCACTTGTTGAGGAATTTAGACCTTATTGGTTTGAAGAACCAGTTGATGGTGAAGCAACAAGATCACTTAAAGATATTAGAGAGAAAACAAGTTTGAGAATTGTTTCAGGTGAAAAGCAATGTGGATTAAATCATTTTATTGAAACTTTAGCTTTGGATGCAGTTGATATTTTCAATCCAGATATTTCAGGTGTTGGGGGAATTATTGATATGATAAAAATAATCAAATTATCTCATGAAAAAAAAGTTACAGTTTCTCCTCATTGTTGGAATTCTATGTCAATTGCAGCATCTGCGATGGTACATGTATGTATGAGTTTTACAAATACAGAAATGGCAGAATTTTTTCCTGAATATATTCCATACTCATTAAAATTTAGTAATCAAAACTATGAAATAAAAGATGGATTTGTCAAAATAGAGGACAATGAAGGTTTAGGTATAAATATTGATACTAAATTGTTAATGGAAGATACATCTTCATACAAAGAAACAGAATTAACTTAAAAATTAATTCTTTAAAACTGATAATGCTTTAATATGACTAGGGCTGACTCCACAGCAACCACCTATAATTTGTGCTCCACTTTCAACCCATAATTTAGCTTCTTCATAATACTCTTGTGGAGAAATACTCTCTACCACATTCCAATGTGGTTTTTTAAAAAAACCGTTATTCGGATATGCCCCAATAACACCATTATAATTACTTTTGATTATTTGAATTCCTTGATTTATCACCTTTATATCGGAATGAGCTATTAATATAGGACCATCATGAATTTTTTTAAATTCATTAATTGAATTTTCAAAATCATCGTAAAAGAATGCCTCAGAATTACTTATACTTTCTTGATAACCAAGCATAAGTTTGTCTCTTTCTCTGTCCAATGCACACGATATTGAAAGCCATACTGATATATCAAATTCATTTGAACAATCTAATAGTGTCTCAATTGTTCTTGTTGATGAAGTCATTGCTTCAAGGATAATTAAATCAACACCTGCTTCAGATAAAATACTTAATTGTTTCAAAAAACCTGGTTTTAAAAATTTTGGTTCAATTCTATCCCAACTACCATATGTAGAAACTGAGCCAGCTACACATACATTATAATTCGAATTATCAATAACTTGTTTAGCTATTTTTACACTCGCTTTATTCCATTCTTCGATATGATTTTCATAACCATATTCTTTCATTGAAATTGGAGTACTAGCGTAAGTATTAGTAGTAATAATATCAGAGCCTGATTGAATAAAATTTTGATGGGCTTTGTATACGATTTCAGGATTATCTACAGAACATCTGCCAGACCAAAGATCATTATCCATAGAGGCTCCGAGTTTTTCTAGTTCAGCACCCATCCCACCATCAAGAATAATAATTTTTCCTGAGTTCAATTTATTTTCAATATCAGAATAGGACATAAAAATAAAATAAATCTTTATTTATTGAGGTAAGTGTAACCACAAATTTTGTTGCCATCTAAATCTCTGATATAAGAATAATACTCACCTTCATATCTCTCACCTGGGGCGCCTTCATCTTTTGCACCTAAACTTATTGCAGTAGAATGAAATAAGTCGACAGCTTCTTTATTATTTATATAAAAAGAAATTTGAGTTCCGTTACCAACTGTTGCTTTTTCTTCATTGAAAGGAGTTGTAACATAAAATTCTACTGCTTCGGGATTTGATTTAGGGGCGTAGGAGCCATAAGTATCAGTTTTTTCAATTCTCTTTAAATCAATAATATCAAGAAGGGTATCATAAAACCCAGTAGCTTTATCAAGATCGTTTGTTCCAACCATGACAAATCCTATCATCTATTTCCAACCACTAATTGCTTTAACTTCCAAATATTCATGCAGACCCCACGTTCCACCCTCTCGTCCATTACCAGATTGGTTGTAGCCTCCAAAAGGTGTTCCAGCGTCAGGAGCATTTCCATTGATTTGAACTACACCAGCCCTTAATTGTTTTGAAACTCTTCTGGCTCTTTCTTTATTCTCAGTTTGTAAAAAATTACCTAATCCATATGGTGTATCATTAGTTATCGAAATTGCCTCTTCTTCAGACTCAAAAGGAATAATGGATAGCACTGGACCAAATATTTCCTCTTTAGCTATTCTCATATCATTACTAACATTTGTAAATACAGTTGGTTTTACATAATAACCTTTTTCAAGATTTGATGGTCTACCCGCTCCACCAGCTACAAGTGTTGCACCCTCGTCAATACCACTTTGAATTAACGACTGTATTTTCTCAAATTGAGATTTATTAATTACAGGTCCAATATGATCTCCTGATTTAGATGGTAAATCTACGCCTATCTTTTTAGCCTCATCTGCAGCTTCCTCAACAGCTTTTTCATAAATTGATTTTTCAACTAACATTCGTGTAGGTGCATCACATGATTGACCAGAATTACTCATTATATTCCTTACACCATCTCTAACAGCATTGGGATATGCATCAGCAAAAATAATATTACCTCCCTTACCACCAAGTTCTAAACAAACTCTTTTAATTGTGTCAGCTGCACTTTTTGAAATTAATTTACCTGCTCTAGTAGAGCCAGTAAATGAAACCATGTCTATGTCAGGATGACTCGATATTTGAGATCCAACACCTGCTCCATCTCCATTTACTAAATTAAAAACACCAGCAGGAAAACCTGCTTCATGTATCATTTCAGCAAATAACAAACCAGACAGAGGTGCCATTTCAGATGGTTTTAAAATCATGGTACAGCCAGTGGCAAAAGCTGGTATTACTTTAAGAGCTATTTGGTTTATAGGCCAATTCCATGGTGTGATAAGACCACACACACCAATAGGTTCATAAACTATATAATTATCGGAACTTTCATCAAATTTTGTTTCAAATTCAAATTTTTTTAATCTCAATATGAAATCTTCAATATGTGACTCTCCAGAGGCTGTTTGTGCAGATGAAGCCCAATCTAAGGGAGCACCAAGTTCAGTTGAAATGGCTTGGGTCATCTCATTAAATCTTCTCTTGTAAATCTTTAAGAGTTTTTCAAGTAAAGTTATTCTTTCCTCTACAGAGGTATTTTTCCATGAAGTAAAAGCATTTTTTGCCGCTACTACAGCCTTGTTAGTGTCATCTTCATTACCTAAAGATATAGTTACATAAGGTTCTTCTGTAGCTGGATTAATTACATTAAAATCTGAGTTTTTTGATGGAGATACCCATTCACCATTTATATAAAATTTTCTTTTATCAAGCATATTTCAGATTATAACCATAAATAAACAGTTGGTCGATTTATTATATTTCATATTTATTTTTCAAGAGATCCATTTTGAACATATTTTAAAATACGAACCACTTGTTCATTATTAGACACTACAGCAGAAGCTGCTGCATCTACCTCTTTTAAAGCATGTTGATGATCATCACTATGTATAATAATAATTGATTTGTTTAGAGCCGAAGCATATCCAGCATCAAAAGCAGCATTCCATTGTTTGTATTTTTCGCCAAATTTTACAATTACTACATCGCTATCCTTTATAGCTTTTTTTGTACGAATAGAATTAATATTGGCACCTTTATTATCTTTCCAAAAAAGTGGTGAGCCCAGCAGGATTCGAACCTGCGACACCCTGATTAAAAGTCAGGTGCTCTACCGGCTGAGCTATGGGCCCGTGTAGAATAATTGTGAACATTTCAAATTTTTGCCAAGAAATCAAGGACTGGTTTTGGTACACTTTTGGAAATATCCCCACCCAACTTGTGTATCTCTTTTATAAATCTTGATGATATAAAATGATATTTTTCTGAAGACATTAAAAAAATAGTTTCAATATCTTTATCGATTGATCTATTCATACCAGTCATTAAAAATTCATACTCAAAATCTGAAACAGCTCTTAAACCTCGAATAATTAATGAAGCATTTTTTGATTTTACATAGTGTACTAGTAAATTATCAAATTTTTCTACTTTAATTTTTGATAAATCTTTCTCTGGAAGAGATAGAATTGATTGATTTATTAAATTTAATCTATCATCAATAGATATTAGGTGATTTTTAGACTTATTATTTGAAACAGCTATAACTAATTCATCAACTACACTTAAACTCCTTTGAATAATATCAAGATGTCCATAAGTGATTGGATCGAATGAACCGGGATATATACCAATTTTTGACATTTTAATCTTCTAACCTTGCTACAGAGACAATTTTTTCATTTGCATCTACTTTAAATACAGAGACACCTTGGGAAACTCTTCCAACTACTCTGATGTTATCTCCAACATTACACCTTAATAATTTACCAGTATCTGAAATTAAAGCTATATTATCATCCAAATTTACTTTTAATGATTGAATAACTCTTCCATTTTTAGGGGTAACAGTAATATTAGTAACTCCCGATCCACCTCTATTAGTAATTCTGTATTCATAAGCAGAACTTAACTTACCATAACCATTTTCGGTAATTGATAAGAGATATTCTTCTGTATTTGCAAGTTCTTTAAATTTATTGTTTATTTTTGATATATCTTTTTTAGCCTCATTTTTTGCTTTTAAATAGGACTCTCTAACATCTATAGATATTTTATTATGAAGTAAACTGCATACAGATACAACTTTATCATCTTTAGCTAGTTTAATTCCCCTTACACCTGCAGAGCCTAATCCTGAAAACTCTCTTAAATCTTTTGTAGCAAATCTGATTGATTTACCATTTGTTGTTGCAAGCTGTACATCATCATTTTCTATAACAGAAATTACACCAATTAACCTATCTCCTGTTTTAAGTTTAATAGCAGTCTTACCTGTTCTAGATAATTTTCTTGAACCACTCATTGCTACATCTTTTAGTTTATTTTTTCTTATGTTCCCAAGGCTAGTAGCAAAAACTAAATTATAATTCTCAAAATCATCAATATCTTTTGGCAATGTAAGAATAGAAGAAATTTTTTCGTTTTTTGTTATTGGAATAAGATTGACTATTGCTTTTCCCCTCGATGTAGGTGTGCCAGCAGGTAATTCATATAGTGGCTGCAAATACTTGTTCAAGAAAATCTTCATCTCGTGTAGTCATAGCTTTTTTACCTTTACCACCTCTTTTTTGAACTTTGTAAGAGGATTTTAAAACTCTTTTTATGTAACCTTGATGGGAAACTGTGACTACAACATCTTCTTCGATTATTAGATCTTCCGTATCTATGTCTTCAATATCATGTTTTTGAATTTCAGTTTTTCGATCTGTAGAAAAATTATCTTTTATTTCTGTCAATTCACTTTTTAATACTTTTAATAATTGCTTATCTGAATTTAATATTTTGAGATATGTATTTATGTCTTCTACAAGTGATTTTAAATTGTTAAATAAATCGTCTCTTTCTAAAGCTGTTAACTTTTGAAGTCTTAATTCAAGAATAGCCTTAGCTTGTTCCTCATCTAACAGTATCTTAGATCCTGATAGCTTAAAAGAAGGGTTTATTAACTTAATGTATTGAGTAACATTAGATTTTACTGTCCATTTTGTTGATAATAATTTTTCTTTAGCCTCTGAAGGAGTTTTAGATTTTTTAATAAGATTAATTACTGAGTCAATATTATTAACAGCAATTGATAATCCAATTAAAATATTAGCTTTTTCTCTTGCTTTGTTAAGTTTATATACAGTCCTTTTAGTGTAATAACATCTTTTCTAAAATTAATAAAATAAGTGAGGCCATCTTTTAAATTAAGCGTTAAAGGCTTAGTCTCTTTCAATGCAAGCATATTACTGCTGAATGAGGTTTTTAAGGGAGTATATTGAAATAGCTGATTTTTTATTATTTCAGGCACAGCAGATGATTTTAATTCAACTACAATTCTAACGCCCTCTTTATTCGACTCATCACGAATATCGTTTATACCCTCTATCGTTTTATTGTTAACTACGTCAGCAATACGCTCTAAAAGTTTTGACTTATTTTGCAAGTAAGGAATTTCTGTAATTATAATTGCATTTCTACTCTTAATTTTTTCTTCATGAAGTTTAGATAAGACTGTAACGCTTCCCCTACCTGTTTCATACATTGAGCTTAGACCAGCAGAACCAGATATAATTCCTCCAGTTGGAAAATCTGGCCCTTTTACTATCTTATGAAGTTGTTTAGAAGTTGTATCTGGTTCATCTACTAGAAGTAAAGTAGCGTCTATAATTTCTCCAAGATTATGAGGAGGAATATTTGTTGCCATTCCTACTGCAATACCACTGGCACCATTTACAAAAATATTTGGAAATCTTGATGGTAAAACTTTTGGTTCTGTTAATGTCTCATCGTAATTTGCTCTAAGTTGAACTGTTTCATACTCTAATTCTTCTAACATAAAAGATGAGATTTTATCTAATCTAGCTTCGGTGTAACGCATAGCTGCAGCAGGATCTCCGTCCATAGAACCATAATTTCCCTGGCCATCTATTAAGGGGAGACGCATTGTAAAATCTTGTGCCATTCTAACCATAGACTCATATATTGCAGAGTCACCATGAGGGTGATATTTACCCATAACATCTCCAACTATTCTTGCAGATTTTTTATAAGGTTTGTTGTGATGGTACGAAGACTCATACATAGAGTAAAGTATTCTTCTGTGAACTGGTTTTAATCCATCCCTAACGTCGGGTAAAGCTCTAGAGACTATGACACTCATAGCATAATCTAAATAACTTTTTTCTAATTCATCTGTAATATCTATGTTTGGATATATTTTAGTATCCAAAACATCTAACTGTTTTGCTTTAGTTTTTTTCTTTTTAGCCAATGATTTTTTTAAAAAGGAATGTCATCATCGAGTTGTTCAGCTGTAGATGTTTCTGAACCACCCATTGCTTCATCTGCTGCTGAGTCTAATTGATTACTATTATTTTCATCACTAACAGATGATTGAGAACGAGTATCTAACATCGTTAATACTCCAGAATAATTTGGAATAACTACTTCAGTGGTGTATTTATCAACACCATTATTATCAGTCCATTTCCTTGTTTGAAGTTGACCTTCTATGTATATCTTTGAACCTTTCCTTAAATATTTTTCACAAATATCAGCTAACTTATCATTAAAAACAACAACTCTGTGCCATTCAGTCTTATCCTCTAACTGTTGAGTATCTTTGTTTCGGTATTTCGTAGAGGTAGCGATTGAAAAACTCGCAAGTCTCGATCCAGCTGTTGTAGCTCTAATATCAGGATCTTTACCTAAGTTACCTAGAAGAATTACTTTATTTACTGATCCAGCCATGAATATTTTTATTAAAAGGTAATATTAATATATATTAAAAGCCCTTTAATTGATATCTAATTTAATGGATAAACATTCACCACTTACTCACATTATTGTTCATAATGCCCATGAACATAATTTAAAAAATATAAATTTAAATTTACCAAAAAACAAACTCGTTGTAATAACTGGTGTGAGTGGGTCTGGCAAATCAACATTAGCCTTCGATACAATTTATGCAGAAGGACAGAGAAAGTATATCGAATCACTAAGTGCTTATGCCCGTCAGTTTTTAGATATGATGGATAAACCCAAGGTTGATAAAATAGAAGGTTTATCTCCTGCTATTTCAATCGATCAAAAAACAACTTCCAAAAACCCTAGATCAACTGTAGGAACAGTAACTGAAATTTATGATTATCTAAGGGTTCTATTCTCAAGAGTTGGTGTACCCTACTCACCCGCAACTGGAAAACCAATCAAAGGCTTAACTAGCTCAGAAATGATAGATGAAGTTAAGTTAAAATTTAATTCAAAAAAAATAATGATTATGTCTCCATTAATTAAAGGGAGAAAAGGAGAGTATAAAAAACTCTTTGAGGAATATTTTAAAAAAGGTTACGAGAGATTTTTGATTAATAACAAACTTTATCAAAAAGAAGAACTACCTGAATTAAGCAAAAACTTTAAACATTCTATAAGTGTTGTAATTGATAGAATAATACCGTCAAAAGATAATAGAGATAGATTAGCAAATAGTATTGAAATTAGTTTAAAAGAAAGTGAAGGAAGTGTAGAGGTATTTAATATTGATGATAATGAAATAATTACATTGTCTGATAAATTCATGTGTCCCGTAAGCGGATTTAGTATTGATGAGATAGAACCCAGATTATTTAGTTTTAATAATCCATATGGAGCTTGTAAAACATGTGACGGTCTTGGTGAGATAGATACATTTGATGAAGATATATTGATACCAGATAAAAATTTATCATTTAATGATGGAGCAATAAATTTTTGGTCAGAAAGATCAAAATCAAGAATATTTCCAAAGCTAAAAAAAATGTTTAATGCAAAAAAATTAGAAAATGTTATTTGGTCTAAAATACCTAAATCTTTTCAAAATGAGGTTCTTTTTGGTGGAAGACAATTTGATGGTTTAATAAATATTATGGACGATATCTATGATGGCTCTTCAAGTTGGTGGAGGCAATGGGAGCTTGAAAAATTTAGAAACTCAAAAACTTGTAATGACTGTAATGGAAAAAGACTTAATGAAAAAGCACTATGTGTTAAGATTAATAACATAACTATTTCTGACTTTACTTCTCTAAGCATAGCTAATTCTTTGAAGTGGATTAATGAATTTGAAAATGAATTAAATGATCAGGAAAAACTAATAGCAGCTCCATTAAAAAAAGAAATCTTTTCTAGATTAAATTTTTTAAATGAAGTTGGTTTGAATTACCTAAGTTTATCGAGAAAAAGTTCTACTCTATCTGGTGGAGAGTCTCAAAGAATTCGATTAGCAAGTCAAATTGGGTCTGGTTTAACTGGAGTTACATATGTATTAGATGAACCTTCAATAGGACTTCATCAAAGAGATAATCAAAAACTTATAAATACTCTTAAGAATTTAAGAGATTTAGGTAACACAATAATAGTCGTTGAGCATGATGAGGATATTATAAGAGAGGCAGATTATGTAGTTGATATCGGTAAGCATGCGGGTATCAATGGTGGATCTATTGTAGCTAACGGAGAATTCAACAAAATACTAAATAGTAAAGATAGTTTAACTAGTAGCTATATAAGGGGTTTAATTGGTAGGTATCCACCCACTCTTAATAAAAATCCATCAAAACAATTTATTGAAATTAAAAAGGCAAATGGGAATAATTTAAAAGATGTGAGTGTAAAATTTCCTTTAAGTAAGTTTATAACTATTACTGGTGTTTCTGGAAGTGGAAAGTCAACATTAATTAATGAGACTTTGTATGGAGCTACTAATAACAGAATTTATGAAAAAATTATAAAAACACTCCCTTATGAGGACATTAAAGGTATAGAAAATATTGATAAAGTTATAAATATCGATCAATCACCGATTGGAAGAACACCTAGATCAAACCCAGCTACTTATGTTGGGCTTTTTACACCTATAAGAGAATGGTTTGCAAATTTACCAGAAGCTAAAGTTAAAGGTTTTAAACCTGGTAGATTTTCATTTAATGTTAAAGGAGGTAGGTGTGAGAGTTGTGAGGGTGATGGATTAAAAAAAATTGAAATGCATTTTTTAGCACCTGTATATGTTAAATGTGAAGTTTGTAACGGAAAAAGATATAATAAGGAAACATTAAGTATTCAATATAATAAAAAAAATATTAATGATATATTATCAATGACAGTAGATGATGCTGAAGAATTTTTTATTAATAATCCACAAGTATATTCAAAGCTTAAAACACTAAAAGATGTTGGTTTAGGGTATATTTCTATTGGTCAATCAGCAACAACACTATCCGGTGGAGAAGCTCAAAGGATTAAACTTTCTAAAGAATTATCGAAACGTCAAACTGGAAAAACACTTTATATTTTAGACGAACCTACAACTGGACTTCACTTTGATGATATAAAGAAACTTTTAGAGATACTTCATAAATTAGTGTCTTACGGAAATACTGTAATTGTAATAGAACACAACTTAGATGTTATTAACACGAGTGATTGGATTATAGATTTAGGACCTGAGGGTGGAGAAAAAGGTGGGAATATTTTATTTGAAGGTAAACCAAAGGATCTAATTAAGAATAAAAATAATCAAACAGGTATTTATTTAAGAAAATATCAAGAGTCTCTTGCTTTAAGCACTGCTTCATAATTCAAATCCCCCACTATTCCAAGCACCAGAAATAAAGAAGAAAAAGTTCCAATCAAAACCCCAAAAATAAAAACTATTGGCATTTCAGTTAAATTGACAGGTGCAAGAAAAACTAGACATAATAATGCCAAAATAGTTGTGAAACTTGTCAATATAGTTCTTCGAAGATTTAATTTAATTGAGTTGTTAACATTAGTTTCAAAATTATCTTTATTTTCCTCGTTTGAAGTTAAACTTCTAAGCCGATCAAATAAAACTATAGTATCGTTTATGCTGTAACCTGCAATTAGTAGCAAAGCTGCAATCATTGTTAAATTAAATTCAATATTAAATAATGACATAAAGCCTATAGCTACAAAAACGTCATGTAATAATGCGAATATACCTGATGCTGCAAACTGCCAATCAAACCTTATCCAAACATAAACAGCTATTACCAACAAAGAAGATGCTAAAGCATAAATAGAATTTTTTATAAGTTCTTCACTAAAAGTTGGTTCTATATACTCAGAGAGTAATATTTCAATATCCGGGTTTTGATCAATTATATTTTTTATTTCTTCAATAAAAACAGGATTATTATCACCTGACTCTATTCTGATACTGAAAACATCACTGCCAACCTCTCTTTTAATTAAGACTTCTCTGTCAGAGTCTATAAAATCAAAGTATTCATTAAGCTGATTAGTTGTTAAGTTTGATTTTACCTCAAAGTTCAATCCACCTTTGAAATCAATTCCTAAATTCAATCCTTTAAAAAAAATAATTATAATTGTTAGTATTATAAGACTAAGGGAGACTAAATAAGATTTATTTTTAAAAGAGTAAAAATTAATCATCTTTGAAGTCCAAGGTATTTTATTGAAGTTATATTAATAAATAATTTTAGTATTATGTAAGTAACTATTAGAGAGGATATAATTCCAATAATTAATGAAATTGAGAAACCTCTAATAGGCCCAAAACCAAAAGCAAATAAAAAAATAGCTGCGAATAATGTTGTTAAATTAGAGTCAAGAATAGTTACATAAGCAGAATTGAAACCATGATTTTTAGGATCTTCGATATTATGTTTAAAATTTTCTCGAATTCTTTCAAATATTAAAACATTTGCATCTACACACATTCCTATTGTTAATACTATTCCAATAACACCAGGTAGAGTTAATGTTGTGTTTAATAAGGACATCATTGCAAAAAGTAAAGACAGACAACTAATAATTGTGATAACTGTAAAAAATCCTGAAATTTTATAATAAATAATCATAAAAAGAGTAATAGCTATAAGAGCTATTATTGATGCTATAACTCCTTTCTCTACGCCTTCTTGTCCAAGAGTCGGGCCTATTTGTTTTTCTTGAATTATTTTTATTTGAGTTGGTAAAGATCCAGACTTTAAAATGATTGCAAGATTATTAGCAGTTTCATTTGTAAAACCTCCAGATATTTGACCACTACCGCCAGTAATTGACTCTCTTATAACGGGAGCAGTAATTAAAGAACCGTCAAGAACTATTGCAAATCTAGAACCAACATTTTCAGAAGTCATTTTCGCAAAAAGATCTGAACCTTCTTTATTAAAAGAAAAAGCAACGACTGGTTCATTTTGATTATATTGAAGTGACGCATCTTGAATAAAGTCACCAGTTATATTTGGAATTTCTTGAACTCTAACTTGTTCACCAGTTTCTTCATTTATAAAAGTCTTAGAACCAACCATATTATTTTTTTCTAGGTGCAATGTTAATTTAGCTGTTTTAGAGATTACTTCTTTGACGTTATTATCCAAATCACCAGGTATTTCTAATAAAATTTTATTTAATCCTACTTTTTGTATAGATAATTCTTTATTACCAAGAAAATCAACTCTTGACCTTACAATTTCGACTGCATTTAAAGTCATATCTGACAATGATTTATTAAAACTTTGTTTAGAAAAAATATAACTATTTTCCTTATCTGATTTTTCATTAATTTCTAAACCTAAATTTTGTATAACAATATTTGTAAGAGCATCTAAATTTTGGTTTTTAGATATTACAATTTCTCCATTATCTATATCGGATGAAATAGAATAAGTATTTTCAATATATTGAGATGTTTTAACTAAAAGATTGTTAAGATATTCTTCCTCATTCAATTCTAGTAAATATGAAAACCCTCCCTGAATATCTAATCCAAAATTAATTTTGCTATCAGATGTTTGACTTTCAAAATTAGGTTTAATAAAGATATAGCTTCCTATTAACAGTAATAAAGATACCCATAATCTCCACTGTTTAAAAATAATCATTATGTTAATTTAGTTTATTAAGCTATTTAGCTGCTATATCAGCTATCATACCCTTAGCTACTTTGACTTGTACGTTATCTGCTATTTCTACAGAGAGAGTACCATCATCATTTACATAATGGATGTTGCCTATAATTCCGCCTTGGGTCACAACTCGATCACCTTTTTTTAAATTTGCGATCATATTTTTGTGATCTTTTAATTTCTTTTGTTGGGGCCTAATAAGTAAAAAGTAGAAAACGACAAAAATTAATATAAGTGGTAGAATTCCTGCAAGTTGTTCCATGATTTAAATCCTTTAAATTAATAAAATAAGCACTAAAATCTCACAATCATCAATGAAGTCAACATAAAATTGAAAAATAAATATTTACTCTGCTGGAATAGATCAAAAAATTCTTTAGATAAAATACCATTCAATAAAGTCCTTGATTTAAAGCTTTTGTATGGTGTTGATCAACAAATAAAAAAAATAGAGGAAAATACAAAAAACTTTTTAGAGGGTTTAGCTTTTAATCATGGTCTTTTATGGGGTGTACGTGGAAGTGGCAAAAGTAGTATTATAAGAGGTATATTAAAAAATTATGCTCATAAATATGATAAATTTGAAACATTAGAAATTAATAGTGAAGATTTATCAGATTTACCAAATATTTTTTTAAATTATAAGTTTGCCAAAAAAATCATAATATTTATTGACGATCTATCATTTGAACAAAATGATAGGAGGTATATTCAATTTAAATCGTTTCTTGAAGGATCTTTTTACAACTCAAACTACGAATTTCTAGTATATGTCACAAGTAACAGAAGGCATTTAATGAAGAGAGATATGTTAGATAATGAGAGATCATCTGCTATATCTCAAGATGAGGGGATTGAAGAAAAATTATCTTTATCTGATCGATTTGGATTATGGATTAGTTTTCATAACTTAAGTAAAAAAGATTTTATCTTAATAATTAAAAATTATTGTAAATTTTATAAAATAGAATTTGATAATGAGATTGAAAATAGTGCACTCAAATGGATCTTTTCAAGAGGAAATAGAACAGGTAGGTCTGCTTACCAATTTTTTAAATATTATTGTTCTAGTAAGAATATAATTATTTAGAGATTTTATCTAAATTCCCCATGTATGGTTTCAGGACCTGTGGAATACTAATACTACCATCCTCATTTTGATAGTTTTCCAAAATTGCTATTAATGTCCTCCCCACTGCTAGACCAGATCCATTTAAAGTGTGAACAAATTTATTTTGATCTGAGTCTTT
>LULI01000731.1_pt1 | contig 17337 bp, 21 predicted proteins | sample 728191 | NCBI WGS metagenome assembly LULI01 (sample SAMN03860293, study PRJNA289734) | marine metagenome | biome: seawater column; feature: ocean; material: water; isolation source: Red Sea water column Station 169 - depth 50m | place: Saudi Arabia: Red Sea | collected 2011-10-15 | depth 50 m | reverse complement strand
GACTATGACATCACAATCAAAGATGATGGAATAGAAATTAATAATTTTATTGGGATCAACGATTTTGAAAACGGTGAGAAGTGGACAAACCTTATGAATAAATTAAAAGATGAGATTATTAAGATGATATAATTTCACCAGACATTATCTCCTTGGTCTCGCTCTTGGTCCTCAAAATTAATGAACCATTTTCTTTTATATCAATAGCAGTTCCTTTAATTAGATTATTGCCTAATAAAACTTCAATATTTTTCTCTCTATCGAACCAATTTTTTTTATAATAGGATATAAGATCAGACCTTTTACTCTTAAAACTGGTTGCAAAGTTTTTGAGTATTTTTTCTAAAACATCGTCTATATTCAGAGTTTTATTTAAAATCAAATTCATACTTGTTGGTTCAATATTATATTTGATTTCAGAGTTATCCATAAAATCATTAGATTCAAAATTTACATTAATGCCAATGCCGACAATTATAAAATTTTCTGAATCAGCTTGATAGTCTAATTCGCATAAAATTCCAGAAATTTTTTTTGAATTTACAAGTATATCATTTGGCCATTTAATTTTGGAATCTATATTAAATTCATGTAAAGTTTTCCTTATTGCAACGGCGGAAATTAATGGAATTACCGACGATTCCTCATTATTGTCATATTTCAAAATAATTATTGGTTGAATCAACCTCCTCAAGCTCAATAAGATGCTCATAGAATTCTGAGAGGACCGGATCATGTAAAATAAGCTTATTTATTTTACTCATAATTTAAACTCCCAGCCTGTTGTAGTCTCTATAATCTTTTAGTATTAGAGCTAAAACTGAAAAACCAAAAGATGCACAAATGAGAGAAGATCCACCATAACTGAAAAGAATCATTGGGATTCCAATTACAGGAAAAAGGCCCATAGTCATCAAGATATTTATAATGAAATGAAAGAAAAAATAGGAGCAAAGACCATATAATATTACTTTTAAAAATAAATCATTAATGTCTTTTAAATATGTAAGTGGAAAAATTATTATAAAACCATATAGGATTAGAATTATTAAAGAACCTAAAAAACCTGTTTGCTCAGCCCAAACAGAAAATGCAAAATCCGTGTGATTCTCAGGAAGAAAGCCAAGCTTTGCCTGAGAACTTTCTCCTAGCCCTTTGCCAAATATTTTTCCAGAGCCTATAGAAACTTTTGATTGTATTACGTTATAACCAAATCCTTTTGGATCATTTTCAGGATATATAAAATTTATTATCCTTTGTTTTTGATAGGGCTCTAGGTAATTATTCCATACAGGAATTGATATTAATGAAGCCAGTAAAATAAGTCCTAATAAGTATTTTTTATTGAAAGAAAAACTTAGTATTACGGACATTGATACTACAAAAAGCATAAAGGCTGATCCAAAGTCAGGCTGAAATAGAATTAATATGAAAGGTAGTAAAAAAAGACTGAATCCAATAAAATATTTAATAACTAGTGAGCCCGAATAAGATCCAAGTTCGGAGTATATTTTAGCTATAAGAAAAACATAAGATATTTTGATTAATTCTGTTGGCTGAAAAGTAAACCCTAAAATATTAATCCAGCTCTTAGCACCTGAAACCTCTTTGCCAATAAATAAAACCAAAATAAGTAAAACTATTGAAAAAATATAAAAAAAAGTTGAGATATTTTTTAATGTTCTTAGTCTAAGTCTGAGAACAAAAAAAGTAATGGCAAGTGAAATTACTAACCATACAAACTGCTTTATTGAATAAATACTAATATTTTCATTTGCTTGGATTTGTAATAGATTTATACATCCTAATAATATTATAGAATATCCCACGAATATAACTTTTGCGTATGGCTTATCAAGAAAATTAAAGCTGATCATTATTTTCCAAGTAATTTTTTTTATAATATGAAATGATTTGTTTAATTATTGGTCCACCTGCACTTCCGCCTGAATCACCGTGCTCGGCAAAAACTGTAATAGCAATTTCAGGTTTATCTGATGGATAGTATGCCGTGAACCATCCATGATTTTTAAACTTTCCATATCCGTATTTTTTTGAGTCTTTTGAAATAACCTGAGCTGTTCCAGTCTTACCCGCAACTTTATCATCCACTCTAGCCTGAAATCCTGTTCCTTCCCTATCATTTACAACGCCCACAAGGCCTTTTTTTATTTCTTGTAAATTTTTTTCATCTATTTCTAATAATTTATCCTTTATAATTTCTTGATTCTTATATAATCTGAATTTTACAAACTCACCATTGTTTGCAATTATTGAAATTATCTTATGCGCTTGTAAAACATTCAGTGTTAAATATCCCTGACCAATTGAAACATTGGCCAAATCCCCATTGTAGAAGTTCCCATCAAGATATTTATTTATAAAATTTTTACTAGGAATTGTTCCTAACCTTTGTTTAAATGGAAAATCTTCATGCAATTCACCAACACCAAATTTTGATAACCAATCCGAAAATTTATTAATGCCTAATCTTAAACCTAATTTGTAAAAATAAACATCACAAGATGTAATTAGTGCTTTACTTACATTTACATTTCCATGCCCTCCTCTTAGCCAACACCTAAACTCCCTATTTCCTATTTTGGTTGATCCGGGACAATAAAATGTAGTGTCTTTGCTAACTTTTTTTTCCTCTAATCCAGCAACGGCAGTTACTATTTTGATTATTGATCCTGGAGGATTACTAACCAAAAATGCCCTATTTAAGAAAGGTTTATCTGGAGAATCTTTTAATTTTTTCCATTGCTTAGAAGATATTGGTTTTGAAAATAAATTAGGGTCGAATCCTGGCTTGCTAACTAAAGATAAAACCTCTCCTGAATTCACATTTGAGACCATAACAGCCCCATTTAACTTATCAAATGATCTATAGATTATTCTTTGTAGTTCAATATCAATAGTTGTATGAATATCTTTTCCTTTTTCAATTTCAGCATAGTTATAATTTAGATTTTCAAAACTAACCTCGTCTCCTCTACTATCAACAAAAAAATATTCGGCCCCTACCGTACCTGACAATTCATCATCTTGATCCCATTCAATCCCGACTGCTCCTTTTCTGTTTGACAGCAAATTCCCATAAGTAACATCTTTTTTATCATTTGCAGTCAAATGTCCAACTAAATGAGAGCCTATCTCATTGTAAGGATAAACTCTCAAATAATCACTTATTAATTCAATATTTTCATAAGATGAAAATTTTGTATCTATAATGTAAATGTCCTCAATTGATAAATCTTTTTTTATTAGAATCCTTTGGCGTAAAAATGAATTATTATTTTTATCAAAAATATTATCTAAATCAATTTTGTTTAAATTGATATTATTATTCTTTAATTTTGAAATTAATTGCAAACCTTTTTCTTTTGACGAATTCTTAATATATAAATTCACCATAGGCCTACTATAGGAAATTTTCACACCGTTTCTATCATAAATAGTGCCCCTAGGTGATGGAATAATTGCTTCTCTAAGAAAATTATTCTGAGAAATTCGTTTGTATTTATCGCCTTCAACAATTTGTAAGAATAATAATTTAAAAAAAACTATTACAAAAAAAATTGCTATAATTAAAATTGATATACTTGATCTGAACGAATAGGCCATTTTATATATTTAATAATAATCAATATTGAGGATAAAACTATTGCATTATATATAAAACTTATAGTTACAAATAAAGAATATTGAAAAAAGTCTATTGACCCAAAAAAATTTGCGGAAAATATTACAATTGAATAATAAATTAGGAGTAAGGCTCCCATCAAAATAATCTCATTTTCGTAACTTTTCCAAATAAAATTTGACGTTATATAAATACCCAAAAATGATAAAAAAAGTTTAAGAAATAAATCAAAGAATGATATGTAGCTTCCAAAGATTTGTGTAAATAAAAGTATAAAAATTAAAAAAATGATTATTGTTCTTTCTGTATTCAATACCGATAAAGCAACAACCATAATCAAAGTCGGATCAATGTAAGGACCAAAATTCAATAAATAAGAGCTATTAAAAATTGAGAATAAAGCCCATAGAAGAAAAAAATAACTGCGGTTTATATTAATCATTTTTATTCACAACAATACCTACATATTCAAAATTAGATGAAAATATATCTGATGAAATATAAATTTTTAAAAAACCTTTTTTCTCTTCAATCTTTATAACTTCAGCAATAGGCTTTAAAAAAAGTTTGGCTTCAATGCTATTTTGCAAATATACTTTATCCCCTATTGAAATATTTGTAGTATCCTGAATGTATTTTATATATGAACTAAAACCATCACCTTTTAAAATTCCTTTATGTTTTTCTTCACCAACTTCAACAATCATAACAAAGTTTAGATTTTGAATTGAATAAATTTCTGAATGAGATTCATTAACATTCCCAACCTTACCTAAAAATTTTTTATCAGAAAATACAAGTTGATTCTTCTGAACTCCATCCTTTTCACCAAGGGGTACAAAAAAAGTATTATTCAAAATTGAAGGATACTTAAAAATTACCTTAGAAAAAATGATATTTAATTCTTGATTATTATTCTTAATATCTAAAAGATTTCTTAATTTTGTATTCTCTATTTGTAGAGCATTATATTTTTCATTATCATCTTCCTGATCAAGTTTATATGAGAAATGATAATTATAAAAAGAAGAAATAAAGTTAATATTTAACCAAAAAAAGATAAATATTAAAAAACACAAGATAGAAAAAATAAAAAATTTCTTTTTATTTTTTTTTGAAATCATATCTATATTGAAATCTTTCTTAAAGTATTAATTTCTTCAAGGGATTTACCACAACCTTTAACAACACAAAGCAGGGGTTCTTCACCAACAGTCACTTTCAGCTTAGTAGCTGATGAAATTCTTTCAGCTAATCCACCAAGTAGTGCTCCCCCACCAGCCAAGACTATGCCATCAACTATAATATCGCCCGCTAATTCTGGGGGTGTTGCATCAAGTGTTTCTCTAACGGCGGTAATAATTTCTTGAACAGATAGATCAAGTGCTTTTTTTGTATCTAAAGAATTTAAATCTATCGATGTAGGTAGTCCTGAATCTAAGCTTCTACCTCTAACTTGCATTTGTAAAGATTCACTTGGAGATTCTGTTACATCAGCAATTGTTTTTTTTACAGTTTCTGCCATATTTTCACCGATTAAAATATTATAAGTTTTTTTAACATAATCAATAATCGCATTATTCATTGAATCACCAGCAGTCTTTATAGATTTGCTAATAACTAATCCACCTAAAGAAATAACAGATATGCCTGTGGTACCACCTCCAATATCAATAATCATTCCACCTCTTGAACTTAAAACACTATCCATTTCTGCTCCAAGAGCAGCTGCCATAGTCTCTTCAATTAAATAAACCTCTCTAGCACCAGCAGACTCAGCTGCCTCAACGACGGCTCTCTTCTCCACCGGAGTAATTCCAATTGGTACAGATACAACTACTCTAGGTCTAACAAGAAAGTTATTTCTATGATACTTTGAAATAAAATATTCCAGCATTTTTTGTGTTACTTCAAAGTCTGCAATTACTCCTTCTTTCAAAGGTCTTATTGCTTCAATAGAACCCGGTGTTTTACCAATCATTAGCTTAGCTTCATCACCAACTGCTAAAATATTTATATCACCAAGTCTATCTCTTTGAACGGCAACCACAGAAGGTTCATTAGCAACTATTCCTTTATCTTTGATATAAACAACAACATTAGCAGTACCAAGATCTAGTCCTATATCAATAGAAAAATAATTTGCAAGCCTATCCCAAAATGTATAATTTTTAATTTTATTAGTAGCCATAATGGAAGATATTAACAAAAAAAATTACTTTTTCATACTTTTTCTTCTATTTAAATGCCTTTTGAATACTTATTGAAATTATACGATCATTATCAATTAATAAATCACCCAAATCAATATTCATGAATTTTCTCTCTGAATTTGATTTTAAGCCTCTAATAATAATAATTTTTTCTTTGCCTGAGCTGGTTTTGAGCTTTATTTCTAATTTATTTATATCTTCATCTGATAAATTCATTAACTTCAGATATTTTATATTTTCTTTAAAGTCATAATCCAAGATAACAATTGATTCAGCAATTTCAGTTTGTTCCATTTCAACATAGCTACTTTCATCAACTTGAGTTTCTTTAACTCTTAAAGGTAATTGTTTCACATTTTTCGCATTTTCGACATTTGAAATTTTGGATTCTGCGGATATTACAGATATTTCGATACTTGAAAAGTCAAAATCCAAAATACCCGTAATTACTATTATTGTAAATTTTTAAATCAATTAGTCCTATTGTATTTCTAACTTTTGAATCCCAAGAATATTTTATTATTTCTAAATCATCTGAGGGAATAGAAATTTTTTTAACTGATTCATTATATATATTCTCAATTTTAATTTCCTTAATAAGTCCGCCGGATGCTACATAGGTTTTAGGAGATATCATTTCAGCATCAATTATCTTAAGACTTACTATATTGGCATTCTCCATCATTTTAATTCCCAAAGTCAAAGGAGCTATAGAAATTATTTCTCCTGGGGCTATAGGGTTAGAGCTAATTAAAGTTTCTTCGGAGATTTTATTTTCGTTTTTGTCAAAAATCGAAATTAAAAATTTAACATTCTTATAAAAAAACTTAGAAATATTCTCATATGAAAATTTATTGAATGAAACTGTTTTGGAAGCTGAAGAATCAATCGAATAATCCAAATCTAAAATTGTTATATTTTCCCAAGGCCTATAGTTGTTCATATTTTGATATTCAATAGATGCGGTTTTAATTCCGATGGATGTATTAATTGGAGTAAAAGGGAGGAGAATATTTGCAACTACATTATTAAAAATTTTTTTTTCGTTTTTACTAATTGAATCATTAATAAAAATAGGAAATTTATAGAGTACATTCGTCTCATCATATATCTGAACTTCAAGAATTATTTGATTATATGATATAGATGAATCATTTGATATTTCTATATATTCAAACACAGGCTGGGTACTTTTTGTTTTACTTTTCCATTTAAAATTCGATACACTTAATTTTGATAAATTTTTATCAAATAAATCGTCTAAGTCATTTGAAAAAGAATCTGGGGTATATAAAAATAGTAAAATTATTAAAAAAAAGGTTTCGAGAGTTTTTTTAATTATTGAGCTTGGTAAATTCATAGTGTTTTTTTAAACAATAATATCAGATAAACTAAGTGATGTAAGTAAGGATTTAAAATGCCTAGATATATACTATTATCAACATTAACCACTGAGGGAAGAAAAACAGTTAAACAAAACCCTAATAGAATTAAAGAGGTTGACGACGAAATTGAAAAAATGGGAATTAAAATTCTTAAACAATATGCTACCCTTGGTCCTTTCGATTTCATAAATATAGTTGAGGCACCCAATAATGATGCAATTAGTAAATTGTCTATTGAATTAACATCAAGAGGTACAATTCAAATAAAGACTTTACCAGCAATTGATATTGATTCATTTGTGGAATACTTGAAAAAAAATGATTAAGATTGTTAAAAGATTACTTGGTAACGTTAAAGAGCAATCTCAGAATGTCCCGGGCTACAAAGCTAATAAAATTTTGAGGATATATATTTATATTGGAGTAATTTCAATTATTATCCCAATATTGTATTTCATAATTATATTCATCTACAACAGCTTCATGAAAGTTAAATTAATTTTTGAAAGAGAAACGAATGTTAAATTTTTTGAAAGAAAATTTAGATTTTCTGATCTTAGAAACATTGATATAGTAATAGCCTGCACAAATGATAAGGCTTTAAATCAAGAAATTTCGAAAATTTGCTATGAAAAAAAAATCTTTGTTAATAATGCATCGGACCAATCATTAAGTACAATGCACTTCACATCTAATATAAAAATTAATAAGATAATTGAGTTAAATCTAAATACTGGCGGACAAAGTCCATTTTTATCAAAAATAATGAGAATTTTAGTTGAAAAAGTCTTAAAAAAGCCATTGGATAAATTAATAAAATCTATATCATATAAAGGAAAAATTGATAATAATAGAGAAAAAGAATTAAAGAGTAAGATTAATAATTCTGATATAATAAAAAAAGTTTTGAAAAAAGGAAATAATCTATTTGATGATCTTATAGATAAATAATTATTTAAAATATGGGAATTGTAGAAACTAGTAAATTTTATAAAGGATTAAAAATAATATTTGAAGATGAATTATGGGAAATTATTGAATTTCAACATCGTGTAATGCAGCAAAGAGCTCCGGTCATTAAAACAAAGCTAAAAAATATTTTTACAGGCTTAGTCCAAGAAAAAAGTTTCAGGAGTGGTGATACATTCACGCTTCCAGACCTTTCAAAAAAAGATTCACAAGTATTATTTTCTGATGATATATCAATAACTTTTATGGATCTTGAATCTTTTGAACAGCATGAACTCAACATTGATAAATTAAGCGATAAGGTTGGCTTTATAAAAGAGGAACAAAATGTTCTATTAATTCATTATAATGGATCTCCTATTGACATAGAATTGCCAACACATGTTGAGCTTGAAATTAAAGAAACCGAGCCTGGATTGAAAGGTGATAGTGTCACTGGTGGTAATAAGCCTGCAAAACTTGAAACGGGTGTCGAGGTTTCGGTACCATTATTCATAAACATAGGTGATATTGTTAAGATTGACACTAGAGATGGTAGATATATTGAAAGAACTAAAAAAGCTTAAATCAATTTAATCTGTAAATTAAAAAGATATTGAAACTCTTTATCATTAATAGGGATAATTTTATTATTAATATTTGACCTCTTACCAATTTCTATCATTTTATTTAATTCATCAGACTTATAATCTTCTACAGTCAAAGAATTGATAGCTGTTGCTTCTGAGAAATTTTCTAACCATTTTCTTTTATCTGTAAATCTATATTCATTTGTTAGTCTTGAATAAAGAAATAAATATGAGTCACAATAAATAAAAATATCCTGGAGGCTATCTGCTTTTTTTGACTTAATTAGCTTATAGATCAACATAGTATAAATTTACTTTGATAATTTAATATTTTACAATCATATTGTGAACAACATAAAAATATTCTCTGGGACATCTAATATTCCATTAACGGAAGCAATCTGTAAAAAACTTAAAACAAAGCTAGGTGGTCTGGATATAAAAAGATTTAGTGATGGAGAAATTTTTGTGGAGGTAAATGAAAGCGTCAGAGGCAGCGACTGTTTTGTTGTACAATCAACAAGTAGTCCGGTTAATGAAAACTTATTAGAATTATTTGTAATTGTAGATGCATTAAAAAGAGCCGCCGCCAAAAAAGTATACGCAGTAATACCATATTTTGGGTATTCAAGACAAGATCGTAAGGTAAGTGACAGGTCCCCTATCACTGCAAAGTTGATTTGTGATTTGTTAGTAAAATCTGGAATTGAGGAAGTTATACTAATGGATATTCACTCGGGTCAAATACAAGGTTTTTTTGATGTACCGGTTGATCATCTTTATTTGGAGATCTCGATTTGGTTGTGACTGACAAAAGGAGACCCAAACCCAATGTTTCGGAAATTACAAATGTTATAGGAAATGTCAAAAATAAACATGTTTTATTAATTGATGACATGATTGATACAGGGGGCACAGCTGCTAAATCGGCTGCTGCTTTAGTTAAATCAGGAGCAAAATCTGTATCAATGTTTTGCTCACATGGTGTTTTGTCTGGTGCAGCATTGGAAATTATTAATAAGTCCCATATTGATGAACTTGTAATTACTGATACAATAAATAACCAAAGTAAATTAAAAAAGGTAAAAAAAATCAGGGTTTTGAGTGTTTCTAATTTGATAGCAAAGGCTATAAAAAGAATTATTGATAAGAAATCCATAAGCGATTTATTTTTATAGGAGTTAAAGAATGATTACAGTTGAATTGGAGGTTTTTAAAAGAGAATCTTTAGGAAAACAGGCAAATAAAAAGTATAGAAAAGATGGTTTTGTACCTGCTGTTATATATGGAAAAAATAAAGAAAATTTAAATATCTTGATTGATCCAATAAAACTAAAAAAACTTTTAAAAAATGAAGCTGGTGAAAATACTATAATAGAGATGAAATTAGATAAATCTGATTTAAAGAAGAATGTACTCCTTAAAGATGCACACCTCGATACTCTAACAAGTGATCCATTACACCTTGATTTTTATGAAATTACAGATGGTGTAGATGTTAAAGTTTCTTCTCCTTTGCTATTTGAGGGAAAACCCGAAGGTGTGAAAAATGGTGGAGTAATTCAAACCCTTTCTAATGAGATCAAAATAAAATGCTTACCAACTAATATTCCCAATGTAATAGAAATTAATATTTCAGATTTAAATATTGGCGATACTTTAAGAGTAAAAGATATAAAGCCTATGGATGGCATAGAGATTCTTTCCAACCCTGAAAGTACAATAATTAGTATTCTTGCTCCGAGACTTGTTGTTGAAACAGCGACAACCGATACTGATGAAAGTTCTGAATCTGTGTCAGATGATAATTCTGAGCAAGAGAAAAATACAGAGGGTTAATAATTTAAAGTTTAGTGTGAAAAATTTTTTAATAGCTGGATTGGGAAATCCAGGAGATAAATATAAAAATAATAGACACAATATAGGGTTCCAAATTATTGATACCTATCTAACTTTTTTTAGCCAAAATAAATTGATTGATAAATTTGATTCAGAATATACTTCAATAAATTTTAAAGAAAATAAACTCCATATAATAAAACCAAAAACATTTATGAATGAAAGCGGAATAGCAGTTAATAAATGTATAAATTTTTTCAAAATCCCTTTAGAAAATTTAATTGTAATTTATGATGAAATGGATTTATCTCCTGGAAATATAAAAATAAAGTTTGGCGGTGGCTCAGCTGGACATAATGGAATAAAATCAATTATAAATTGCCTGGGTTCTGAAAAGTTTACTAGAGTTAGAATTGGAATTGGAAAGCCTGTAAATAAAGAAAAAATTAGCTCATACGTTCTGTCAAACTTTACCAATGATGAATTAAATTTATTCAATGAAATAAAAACAAATATTAAATATATTATCGAGGATTTGGTATTAGAGGGTTTACCATTTGCAATGAATAAATTTAACAGTAAAATTCAATAAACATTATTAAAAATTCAAGGAGGATATCATGGATTTATCAACAAAGTTTGTTGCTTTTGGTGGACTTATTTTAGCCGTACTGGGCTTAATTTATGCGCAAGTAACTTACTGGAACATAAGGTCATTACCGAGGGGTAATGATACGCAAAGAAAACTTGGTGTCACAATTTATAATGGTGCCATGTCTTTCATCAAACAAGAATATAGATATATAGTTATATTTGTAGTTGTAGTTGGTGCACTATTATTTTATTTCTTAGGCCAACAGACTGCTTTATGCTATTTTGCTGGTGCAATTCTTTCTATGACATGTGGTTGGGCAGGAATGACATCGGCATGTATTGCTAACTCTAGAACAGCTGAAGCGGCTAACACTTCTGGTCAAGGGTCAGCTTTAACAACTGCCTTCAAAGGTGGTAGCGTAATGGGATTTTCTGTAGCTAGCTTGGGGATTCTAGGTGTAAGTGGAGCCTTTACAATATATTTTGTATTAAATGGGGTAAATGACATGAACTTAGCAAGCTTTGCAACTAATATTGGTGGTTTTGCAATGGGTGCAAGCTCGGTTGCCCTTTTTGCTAGAGTTGGTGGTGGAATTTATACAAAAGCTGCTGATGTTGGAGCCGATCTAGTTGGTAAAGTTGAGGCTGGTATACCTGAAGATGATCCTAGAAATCCTGCAACTATTGCAGATAATGTTGGTGATAATGTTGGTGATGTAGCTGGAATGGGCGCCGACTTGTTTGAGTCCTATGTTGGGAGTGTAATTGCAACAATAGTGATTGCATCAGGACTAGGGATGGCTACAAATCAAACTTTGGCTATGTATTCATTTCCAATAATTTTGATTATTGTAGGGACTATAGCCTCTTATATTGGAACAAAAGTTGTAGATATTTTAAAAGATTCTGAACCATCAGGTGTTTTAAGGAAAGCATCTCTGACAGCAGGAATACTTTTTTTAGTATTTGCATATTTTTCTTTAAATGCCGTGGGTGGAAGTGTAGGAATTGACTCTTCACTACTGACTAATATTTTTATTTGTTCAATAATAGGTCTTTTCTCAGGATCACTAATAGGTGGTATTACAGAATATTATACCTCTGGCAAACCAGTTTCTGATATTGCTGATGCATCGGAAAAAGGTGGAGTTGCTACTAATATTATTAGTGGCTTATCAATTGGAATGTTAAGTACCGCTTTACCAATTCTTGTAATAGTTATTGCAATATTTTCATCATATCAATTTGCAGATCTATATGGAATCGGTATTGCAGCTGTGAGCATGCTTGCAACTATTGGTATTACAATGTCCGTTGATGCGTACGGTCCGATAGCTGATAATGCTGGTGGTATTGCTGAAATGGCTGGATTAGATCCTAAAGTAAGAGTAATAACTGATAAATTAGATAGCTTAGGTAATACAACTGCCGCTATTGGTAAAGGTTTTGCTATTGGTTCAGCAGCCTTAACATCTTTGACACTTTTTGTTGCTTTTGCTGCAGCAGCCAAAATTAATTCGGTTAATTTGCTGGAATACAAAGTTTGTTGCGGGCTTCTACTTGGAGGAATGGTACCTTATTTATTTGGTGCTTTAACAATGGGGGCAGTAGGAAGATCAGCAGAAAAAATGGTTCAAGAAGTAAGAAGGCAATTCAAAGAAATAGCTGGAATCATGGAAGGGAAAGCTGAGCCAGATTATGCATCCTGTATTAAAATTAGTACTGATGCATCTTTAAAAGAAATGGTTTTGCCTGGTATTCTTGCAGTTGTTTGTCCTATAGTTGTTGGATTTGCATTAGGTCCTGCGGGCTTAGCCTCATTTTTAGGTGGTGCTCTTATTTCAGGAATTACATTAGCATTAATGATGGCTAATTCTGGCGGAGCATGGGACAATGCAAAAAAATATATTGAAGAAGGAAATAAAGGTGGAAAAGGATCTGAAGCTCATAAAGCAGCCGTTGTAGGCGATACAATTGGTGACCCATTTAAAGATACTTCTGGTCCTGCTATGAACATATTGATCAAGCTTATGACAATAGTTTCACTTGTAGTTGCACCAATATTTCTATAAATGAGTTCTCTTAGCTGCGGTATTGTTGGGTTACCGAACGTTGGAAAATCAACTATTTTTTCGGCCCTAACAAACGCCGCAGCAGAATCGGGCAATTTCCCTTTTACAACTATTGACCCTAATATTGCAATTGTTGATGTTCCCGATAAAAGACTAGATCATCTTGAAGAGGTATATAAACCAAAAAGTAAGATTCATACTTCTTTAAAATTTGTAGATATTGCAGGATTAGTTAAAGGTGCGAGTGAAGGTGAGGGGCTGGGAAACAAATTTTTAGGCAACATAAGGGAAGTTGATGCTATTGCTCATGTTTTGCGATGCTTTGAAGATGATGTTACTCACGTCTTTAATTCAGTGGATCCTATTCGTGACATGGAAGTTATAAATTTAGAATTGTGTTATAGCGATATACAAATTCTTGAAAAAAGAGTCATAAAATTGGAGAAAAATAAAAAAAATGGTGATAAAGATTCTATTCTCGAGTATGAACTTGTGGAAACACTAATGAATACATTAAATAAAGGAAAGAGAATAAATATAAGTGATTTTGACAATTCTCAAAAAAGGATAATTACTAATTTAAATTTAATATCCTCAAAACCTGTAATATACGTATTAAACTTAGGTGATAACCAAATTGATACTTTGAAAATTGAGGAATTAAAAAAAATAATAAAGTCAGAAGGAGAAACTTTTGTTGAAATATATGGACTATTAGAAAATGAAATAAGAGATCTTGAAAATACTGAAAAACAAATGTTTTTAAGTGAATACAATATTAAAAAAACCGGGCTAGATCTTTTAATCAATAAAGCATATGAGTATCTAAATTTAATAACATTTTATACAGCTGGTCCAAAAGAATGTAGAGCATGGAGCATAATAAATCAATCTAAAGCACCTGTAGCTGCAGGTAAAATTCACTCAGATTTTCAAAAAGGTTTTATTAAAGCAGAAGTAATAAAATATTCTGATTTTATTAGTGCAGGAAGCGAAGATGAGGCAAAAAAGCTCGGTTATCTCAAATCTGAGGGAAAAGATTATATAGTAGAGGATGGAGATATGATTCACTTTAGGTATAATGTTTGAAACCTGTTGCCATCATATTTGGCCAGCAGACCATAACAGGAGGTCATAGAATATGACTAATAACTATGAGATTTTATTCATAGTTCCAAAGAGTATTGATGCCAGTCAATATAGTGAGCTTTCAGATAAAATAACTACAACAATTAAAGATAAATTCAATTCCGAATTATCTAAATTTGAAAAATGGGCTGAAAGAAAATTGGCATATACAATTAACAACCATTCTGATGGAACTTACTATATTATTGAAACTAAGTGTAATGCTGAGTGTATTAACGAAATTGAAAAAATATTAAGCTTTGAAAAAGCTAGTGTATTAAGATTTTTAATTGATAAAAAATAAGGAGTTATCATGGCAGAAAGAAAAGAATATGACAGAAGAAAACAACCCAGAAAAAAGCCGTCTAAACTTTTAGAAGGAAATGTAGATATAAATTAAAAGAATGTTGAACTTCTTCAAAATTTTATTACAGAAAGGAAAAAAATTGCACCTAGAAGAATGACAGGAAATTCAGCTTCTCAACAAAGAATTATTTCGCGAGAAATAAAAAAAGCTAGGCATATGGCACTTCTTCCTTATACAGTAAATCACAAATAATTTATGAAAGTTATTCTACTAGAATCAATAAAAAAACTTGGTAGTAAAGGTGATATAGTTGAAGTATCCGATGGTCAGGCAAAAAACTTTCTTATCCCAAAAAAAATGGCTGAAGAAGCAACTAGCAAAAATATAAATGTTCTAAACCAAAGAAATAAATCCATTGAAAGAAAAGAAGACCAGTTGTTGGATAACGCAAAAATAACAGAAAAAAAGATTAATGATATAGATGTATTTATTAAAGCAAAAGAAAACAACGGTAAACTATTTGGTTCTATTACTAACTCTAAAATTTCATCAGAATTAAATAAACATGGAATTAAAGTCGATAAAAAAAATATAGAAATTAAAACACAAATTACATCTTTGGGTAAATATGAAATTAGAATTAAACTATATAAGAACTTTTATATAAATAAAGAAATAGAAGTTATAAAAGAATCAAATTGACACTTAACATTAATTTATTGTAACCTAAAAACAAATGAACTTGATTGTCATACCAGGCGGTGCTTTTGTTGAAAACTCATATTTATTGAATGATGGTGTTTCTGAGGAGCTGATTCTCATTGATCCAGGGAGTCAGATAAATGAAATAGAAGAGCAAATAAAAAAGATCAATTTTAAAAAACTTGTAATAATAAATACACATGCTCATTTAGATCATGTATATGGTGTTCAACATTTTAAGAAAAAATATTCTGCCAAATTCTATATTCATGAATTTGAACTTCCAATTTTGGATGTAATGGTGGAGGCATTAAATAGGTTTGGGCTTGAAGAATTTTCAAATCCCGAAATTCCCGAAGTTGATAGTTTTATAAGTGATAATGAAATATTGAATTTTGGTGGTTTCAAATTTTCCTCTTTATTGGTTCCAGGTCATTCACCGGGGAGCCTATGCTTTTACTTCTCTAAGCAAAATAATAGTAATCTTGAAAATGACTTTATAATATGTGGAGATACAGTTTTTGCAGGAAGTGTGGGGAGAGTGGATTTAACAGGGGGAACAAATATGGAAGATCTTGTAGGAAATATTGCTAATAAAATAATGAATCTCCCGGATGAAACGGTTCTTTTTCCAGGGCATGGTCCTGAAACACAAATTGGTATAGAAAAAAAATCTAATCCTTTTTTATTAGGTTATGTTTAATGGATAAAAAATTATTTAAAGTCATATTTCTTTTATTCACTTGCCTTTTAATTGGAGTTTTAATAAATAACTCATATCAAATTCATCTTTTAAGTAACAAAAATTATCTAACAGTAAAAAATAATAATGAATTGGAAAGTAAAAATATAGCTCTCAGAAAAGAGATAACAATGTTAATTGAAAATAAATCTTACATATTATTAACAGCAAGAAAAAAACTTGGAATGATATATGATGGAGAGATTGTTTATAAATTCATTAAAAAGAAAAACTAATACATGGTTACAATTAGAAAAAATTTAACTTATCTTGATCATTACCCTAGAAAAGATCATGGCCAAAACTTTCTATCGAATGATAAATTAATCAATAAAATAATTAATTTTATTATCAGCAAAAAGATAAACAGAGTAGTTGAAATTGGACCAGGTCTTGGAGCAATTACAGATAAATTAAAAGAAGCTGATAAAAAACTTATGTTGATCTGCATAGAGAAAGATAAGAAACTGTTTGAATACTTAAAAAAAAAATACTCTAATGTCACTAATTTTAAGATAATCAACAAGGATGTTCTAAAAATAGATTTAAAGGAATATGTTAATAATAAAACATTAATATTTGGCAATCTTCCTTATAATATTGCAACAAAAATACTTATTGATTATACCGACTCCTTTATGGGAAGTGATACTAAAGCGCTCTTTATGTTTCAAAAAGAGGTAGCTGATAAAATAATTGCAAAAAAAACCAAAAAGAGCCAACTATCAACCAAAATTAATTGCTTTTTTCACATTGAAGAGTTTCTTAATCTTAATCAATCAGATTTTTGGCCTCAGCCAAAAATAAAATCTGCTATGCTACATATTATTCCTAAAAAAACTCAATTCAATATTGAGAATATGCAAAAATTAGATGCTTTTTTATCTTTAGCTTTCCAATCAAATAGGAGAAAATTAATTAATAATTTATCAATTGAATATGATAAATCACTATTATTACAAAAATTTAATTACTTAAAAATTCAAGACAATGCAAGGCCAGAAAACCTGACTCCAGATCAATATTTAAATTTATTTAATATTCTATAAATAGTATGTTTTTGTTAGGATTTTTTCGATAAAATTTCTAATAGAGTAGTTATAATCATTAACAATTATTGAAAATATATATAAATCATTATTTTTACCATAGAAATAACCAGATAAAGAAC
>LULI01000773.1_pt1 | contig 17375 bp, 15 predicted proteins | sample 728191 | NCBI WGS metagenome assembly LULI01 (sample SAMN03860293, study PRJNA289734) | marine metagenome | biome: seawater column; feature: ocean; material: water; isolation source: Red Sea water column Station 169 - depth 50m | place: Saudi Arabia: Red Sea | collected 2011-10-15 | depth 50 m | reverse complement strand
ATTATTTATAGGAGGAATGCATGAAAAAAATTGCTTCAATTATTCTTGCCTCTGTAGCGCTTTTTGCTACTTCAGCGAAGGCAGAATACAAATTTAACTTCGTAATGCACAGTGATACGAACAATGCTTTCTGGGCAGCTGTTCACAAAGGTTTTAAAGATGCTTGTGCACAAATTAATGCTGATTGCCAAATGTTAACTCTTTCAGGTGATGGAGACCAACAAGAGCAATTACAAAACTTAGAGTCTTCAATAGCTCAAGGTGTTGATGGTATCGTAACTACAATTACTAACCCAACTATCTTTGATGCTGCAGTTGATGAAGCATTAGCTGCTGGTATTCCAGTAATTACAGCTAATACTGATGATCCAGAAGGTGCTGCTGGTAGTAACAGACTAGCATATGTTGGACAAGACTTAGAAGCAGCTGGTTATGAATTAACAGCTAATCTTTCTGAAATGTTTCCTGATGGAGATATTCACGTTCTAATCGGTGTTGCAGACATGAACCAATCATGGGCATACACTAGAGGAAACGGTATTGCACGTTTCATGGAAGATTACAAAGCAGCTAACCCTGATAGAAAAGTAACTTATGAGAAAATCGAGTCAGGTCTAGATCTTTCAACTGTTGGAAACAGAGTGGCAGCTTATGTTCAAGCTAACCCAAATACAACTGCATATCTTGATGTAGGTTTCTGGGAAGCTGGTGCAGCTGCAGCAGTAAGAAACTTAGGTTACGGACCTGGTGAAATACTTCTTGCTGGTTTTGACTTAGTTGACGTAGTTTTCGAAGAAATGGACAAAGGTTATGTTCAACTAACAGTTGACCAACAACCATACTACCAAGGTTACATGTCAGTTCACCAATTATACTTAATGAACAAGTATGGTTTAAGTGCACTAGATATCAACACTGGTAAAGCTATGATTGGTCCTGATGATGTTGAAACAATCAGATCATTCAAAGGAATGTCAGTTAGATAAATATCTTAACCAGGCTCTTTAAATAGAGCCTGGTTTTTTTTAAAATAAAAAAAATATGAGTAAAAATTTTAGTCTTAGAAGTTTATTAGTAAGACCAGAAGTAGCAACCTTCTTAATGTTTCTAGCAATAATGATTGGATTTTATATTGCTAATGAAAGATTTTTAGATGCAAGAAATATAAGAATAGTTATGGGTATTACACCCGAATATATTATTGTTGCTATTGGGATTGCAATATTAATGATCTCAGGTGAATTTGATTTATCTGTAGGCTCTGTTTTTGCATTAGTCCCGATGACTATTGTACAAATGGTGCATCAAGGGATACCACCTTGGTTCGCTATTTTTCTAGGATTAATGATTGGTATTATTGTTGGTTTTGTTAATGGATTTATTACCTTAAGATTTGGAATCCCTTCTTTCATCGCAACTCTTGGAATGCTCTATATTGCTAGAAGTCTTACAACTGTAGCTACTGCAGGATTTCCACCACCATTTCCTCATATTTTACCAAATGAGTTATTCGTTTATCAATTTGAGTTATTTAGAGCTTCCTTGTACTGGGCTCTTTTAGTTGCCGTAGTTTTAGGTGTTATGCTTCACAGAAGTAATGTTGGTAACTGGATCTATGCAACTGGCGGAGATCAAAACGCAGCATCTTCAATGGGAATAAAGACTGGAAACGTTAAAATGTTTTGTTTCATCTTATGTGGTTTCTTAGCTGGCTTTGCTGGAATGATTCAAACATTTAGATTGGAAGCACCATTACCATCTCAAGGATACTTATTAGAACTAGAGTCAATTGCTGCAGCAGTTATTGGTGGTGTCAGTTTATTTGGAGGTATCGGAACAGTTTTTGGTGCCGTTATCGGTGCAATACTAATAAGATTTTTAGAAAGTGGAATCATTATGGCTAGAATAGATGCGGAATGGTTTAGAGCAGGTTTAGGCTCTTTAATTATCATAGCCGTAGTGTTTAATACTTATATAAGTAGAAGAGCGACACGAATTGGTCAAAACAAGGCAAAGGATTAAAGATGGAAGATATAATAGTTTGTGAGGGTTTAAACAAATACTATTCAGGAGTTCATGCTTTAAAAGATTTAAGCTTAAAGATAAAAAAAGACTCTGTTGTTGGTCTTATTGGAGACAATGGTGCTGGTAAATCAACATTAATTAAAATTTTATCTGGTGCACATCAACCTGATTCAGGTCATATATATTTTGAAGGTAATAAGGTTAAATTTAAATCTACAAAAGAAGCAATGAATTTAGGTATTGAAACAATTTATCAGTATTCAGCTTTGATCCCTGAAATGTCTATTGCAAGAAATATTTTTATTGGACGTGAACAAACTCAATATAATGTTGGTAATTTTGGTTTAATGAAAACTAAAACCATGCAGGACGATGCGATGAAAGCATTAACAGATGTTGAACTGCATCTTCGATCTCCAGATACACCAGTTAACCAATTGTCTGGAGGAGAAAGACAAGGTGTTGTGATTGCAAGAGCAATGTATTTTAAATCAAAAGTTTTAATATTAGACGAACCAACAAACCACTTATCAGTAAAAGAAACAAATAAAGTACTAAGGTTTGTAGAAGGATTAAAAAGCCAAGGCGTGACATCAATATTTATTACTCACAACTTGAGTCATGTGTATCCAATTGCTGATCATTTATGTGTAATGGCAAGAGGTGAAAAAATTGCTGATTTGGATAAAAAAGACACAACAATAGATCATCTAACTGATTTATTAGTGAATGGATAATTTTGGGAGGAATTATGATTAGTGATGCGCAAATAAAACAATATAACGAAGAAGGTTATACGATCGTTGAAAATGTTTTTAGTATGGATGAGTTAAATCCAATATTAAATGAATTTGAAGAAATTGTTGATGATTTTGCAGAAAAAGCTTTTCAAGCTGGAAAAATTACAAACAAACATGATGATAAAGATGTTTTTAAAAGACTAGCTGCTCTCGAAAGAGATTTTAAAGGTTCTTCAGTTTTAATTCATCATAGAGGCGAATTAAAACCAGCTCTCGCTAACTTATGGGGATCAAAAAAACTTTTAGATATGGTTGAAAATTGGGTTGGCAAAGATATTTCTGGTCATCCAGTTTGGAATATTAGATCTAAAACACCTCAGACAGCTAGGATGACAGTTCCATGGCACCAAGATTCTGCTTATTTAAAAGATGGAGCAGAAAAAACCACTCAGCCTGCTGCGTGGATTCCATTTCTAGATGTAAATAAAAATAATGGATGCATGCAAGTTGTTCCTGGGGGACATAGACCTGAAAGAGTTTTGAATCATAAATTAGAAAAGAAAGATGGTTCAGTAAAAGATTCTTGGTATTTATTTATTGAAGACAAAGATATTCCAGAGGAGAAAGTCGTTACTTGTGAAATGAAGGCTGGTTCAGTTTTATTTTTACATCAATTAGTTCCTCATCGATCACTTGAAAATTTATCTGAGGATGTAAGATGGAGTGTTGACCTAAGATTTCAAAATCCAAAAGATGAAGCTGGTTTTCATACTGGTTTGGTTGATCCAATCATAATGAGAAAATCAGAAGACCCAAGCTATACAGCTGATTGGGATTCTTGGTTTAAAGGTTATGAAGAAGAACACACTAAATTTAGAGGGACTTCAAAAAAAGACCAATTTGACTCCACAGTTGATGGGTCATGGTTAGATCGTTGGGATAATTAATTTAATTATCAAGCATGGAAGTTAATCTCGATGATTGGTACAGACCAGAAGTCGACAGAAAAAAATTAAAAGCCTTAAGTAAAAGAAGAGATCTACCTGGACTAATCCATTTCTTCTTTTATTTTTTATCTTTATTTATTTCAGGATATTTAGCATACATTACTTTAGGTACGTGGTGGACATATCTATTCTTTTTTATTTATGGTACAATTTACGCGTTCAGTGTAGCAAACTGGCATGAAACTGTTCATCGAACTGCATTCAAGACTCGTTGGATAAATGAATTTTTTTATCACATCAGTTCTTTCATGTGTGACTTTGAAGGTTTTAGATGGCGTTGGAGTCATACTTTTCATCATTCAAAAACATTACAAACAGAAGATGATTATGATCACGAAATTCAAGTATCAAGACCGATAGAATTATTTGCATTCTTTTTGAATTTTATACCTCTAACAGATTTATTATACCCACATAAATTAATTAAATTTGAAGTTTTAAAACATGCTTTTGGAAAATTCACTCCAGTTATTGATATAACTGCACCAAAAGAAGAAAAGAAAAAAATTCTTTGGAACTCTAGATTATATGTCTTTATTTGGTTATCAGTCATTGCATATTCTTTTTACATAGGTTCTTTTTTACCAATTATTTATATTATTCTTCCAACTTATATCGGAAAGCCAATTTGGTTTGCTGTTAATGTAACTCAACACTTAGCTGCTAAAGTTGACACAAAAGATCACCGTTTAAGTACTTACTCTGTGAGAATAAATCCAATATTAAGTTTTTTATATTGGCATATGGAATATCATTTGGAACATCATATGTTTCCTATGGTGCCTTCATACAATTTAAAAAAATTACGAAAAGAAATTGATAAAGAATTACCACAACCGTTTACGAGTCTTTATGATTTTTATAAAAAAGTTTTGCCAGCTGTAATAGCTTTGGCTACTAATCAAAATAAATATTATAAAGTTAAATTAAATAATTAAACTACCAAGAACCAGAATTTTCCATAGACTTCCATGGTTCTTGTTCAGGTAAAGATTCCCCTTCTTGTAAGATTTCAATGGAAATTCCATCGGGAGAGCGAACAAAAGCCATATGTCCATCACGAGGTGGTCTATTAATTGTGACGCCGTTGTTCATTAATTTTTCACACACTTCATAAATATTGTTAACACTGTAAGCTAGATGACCAAAGTTTCTTCCCCCAGTATATTTTTCAGGATCCCAATTATAGGTTAATTCAAGAAGACCGGTTCTTTCATCACTATTTTCAGCGGCTAAAAATATTAAGGTGAAACGACCTTTTTCATTGTCAACTCGTCGCACTTCTTTTAATCCAAGTTTGTTACAGTAAAAATCTAGAGAAGCATCAATGTTCTCAACCCTCACCATTGTGTGTAAATATTTCATATAAACTAATAAATATTAACACAATTTTAAATTTATTTTCAATTGTTATTTTGCTTATTTCACGTAAGATAAAAAGCAAATAGGGAGGAATTAATGAAAAAGAAAAAAGAATTAAAAATCTCTAGACGTACAGTTATGAAAGGAGCTCTTGCTGCAGGTGCAATGATGTCAGCAGGATCTATACCTTCAAAACTATTTGCTGGAGAATATAATATTCCTGATCCACTAAAACCATTACCAACAACTGGTGGTAATATGCGATGGATTGATAGTGGTGACATGAAAGGTGTCTTTTGGAAAAAATTATTTCCAGAATATGCAGCTTCAAGAGGTATAACTATTGAATATGATGGATTGCCATGGAAAGAAATAAATAAAATTGTTCCAATCGCTATAAGAAATGGAACTGTTCATGATGTATTTCAATTACCGTTAGGAATGGATCCAGGTGTTGCAGTAGCTGAAGGTTGGGTTCAACCATGGGATGACTACATTGAAAACATCGATGAATGGTTAGCTGCATTTCCTAGTGGTGTTTATCTGCCTGGTGTCAACCAATTCAATGGAAAGACTTATGGAACATGTTTAACAGCAAATAAGAGAACGGGAACCTGTCTTCTATATAGTGAAAAATATATGAGTGAGGCTGGTTATGATCCTCAAGCTGGTCGTATGACATATTCTGAAATCAGAGATGCTGCTAAAAAAATTACTAAAAATGGTAATGGTCAGTATTATGGTTGGATTATTGGTGGAAACCAAGTTAATCGATGGGAAGATGTTGTCCATACATTTGGACAAGTAGGTGGAGCACATAGTGGAAGAGGTGGCTTTACAAACAGACACATTAATTTCCAAAACGGTAAATTCCAAATTGCATCTGATCAATATATGGAAGCAGTTGAATTACTTCTTCAATTAAAGTCAGATGGTAGTGCCTTCCCAGGAGTTATGAGTATGAATGCTCCTCAAGCTAGAGCTTTGATGCCTCAAGGTGCAGCGGGAATGATATTCCAAGGTCCTTGGTGTATTGGAGTTTGGGGAAGAGATGCTCCAAATTGGAAATACGGTATTGCAAGTGAACCAGTTCCAGATGGAAAAGAAGCACAACCACTTTACATTGCAGAAGGTGGATCAAATACTTTTTGGTTAAGTGCTAATAGTACAATGGGACCATTTGCTGGTGATCTGATAAGATTTATGGGAACTGAGCAAGGTCAAATTTACTGGGCTCAAACTGTTGGTGCCGCAGATCCAGCTGTTAATCCAGATGCAGTTGCTAAAGCTGGTTTAACCGGACCATCTGCACAAGCTTTATCTATGTTTGCTGAAAACATACTTGTTGGACCTAATCCAATTGTAAGAAATAAAGATGTTGGTGTTGTAGCTGCAAAGTCTAGAGTACCAGATCCTTCTTTGGCTCTAGTTATTCAAGGGTTGTATACTGGACAACTTAAAGGTGTGGAAGCACAGCTTAAAGATTGTAATCAAAGGTATGAAGATGCTCTTGATAAAGCTGTTGAAGAGGCAAGAGCAGATGGTGCTAATGTAACTCGTGATGATTGGGTCTTCCCTAATTGGGATGTATACTCAAATTACGGTGCTGAAAAGTATCAAGAACTTTAAACAAAATATCTAAAGGCGAATTTTTTAAATTCGCCTTTTTTTACTATGCACAAAAAACCTCTATCTAAACAAATATATGATGCAAGATGGTGTTACTTATTTGTTTTACCATGCTCAATTCTTACAGGAATGTTTGTCATTTATCCTATTGGAATGTCTTGGTATTTTTCTTTATTAGATTGGAGTGGTTTTACAAAAGAAGCAAAATTTATTGGCCTTCAAAATTATTATGAAGCTGTCAATGATGAATTCTTTTGGGATGCATTCATTCGTTCTTTTATTTTTATGTTTGGAACAGTTCCAGTAAAAATAGTTTTAGGTTTCATTATTGCAGTATTTTTAAATAATCAGGTTTTAAAACTTGCCCCTTTCTTTCGTACTGTAATCTTTATGCCTGTAGTTACTGCAATTGCTATCATTGGTATTGTAATGACTTTTGTATTTAGCCCTTTTAATGGACCTGCTAATAAATTTTTAATGTCTACTAATTTAACTTCTGCTCCAATTGATTTTCTTGGAAACCCAGATACGGTGCTTCCAACTGTAATGGGAGTGTATGTATGGAAATGGCTAGGGATAACTATGATGTATTGGCTTGCTGCTCAAGATGTTTACGATGCTGCAAAAATTGATGGTGCTGAAGGATATAGATTATGGATCCATATTATTTTACCAATTGTACTACCTTTTGCTATTGTCATTATTCTTGTGGAGGCAGTTTCAGCGCTAAATGTTTTTCCTTTAATTGAAACTATGACCGCTGGAGGACCATTCTTTAGTAGTGAAGTTATGGAAATATATATTTTTAGAACAGCTTTTGTAACTGACTCTGGCACAATGCCTAGACTTGGATACGCTTGTGCTGCAGGTGTATTTTGGGGTGTTGCTGTTTTATTTATTACAGTGCTTCAGGGATTATGGATAAGGAGAACTCGAAGAATATGAGTAGATACTTAAATTTTATTGCTGAAAAAAACCAAGTTAAATATTTAATTATAACTATAGCTTTTATTATTTTCTCTTTCTTTTGGATCTATCCATTACTTTGGGTGCTTTCAGCCTCATTCAAAACTGATTTTGAAATTTGGGGAGGCTTAGGTTTAATCCCTGACCGCCTTGTTTGGGAAAATTTTGAAAGAGCATGGTTTGGTGCAAATATGGGTAGGTATTTTTTTAATACCCTTATTATTACAGTTGTTTCCGTGATTATAGTTGTCGTAACAACTGGTATGTTTGGTTACGTAATTGGAAGATATTCTTTTCCAGGAAAAAAAATACTTATTGGAATTTTAATTAGTACAATTTTTATTCCTCAAGGTTACACAATTATTCCTGTTTTTGATTTATTAAATAATTTAAATATTTCTAAAAACTTAATTGGACTAACACTCGCAACAGCAGGGCACACCCCTGTAATTTATATTTTATTGTTTGCAGGATATTTTTCAAGAGTTCCTGTAGAGCTTGAAGAAGCAGCTAAAATGGATGGAGCGGGTTTTGTTCGAACATTTATTTCAATTATGTTACCTTTAACAAAACCAGTAGTAGCCACAGTTTCTATTCTACAAGTTTTACATGCATGGAATGACTTTTTATTACCAGTCGTCATCACATTAGGTAATCCTGATATACGAACACTATCCGTAGGTGTGTACGCTTTTAAAGGCGAATACTTTGTTGATTGGTCTGGTATGGCAGCTGCATCTGTTATAACTATTTTGCCTATAATTATATTGTTTTTGTTTATGCAAAAATATTTTGTTGAAGGTGTTCAAGGAGCTGTAAAAGGGTAAAGATGAAAAGACCAAATATTTTATTAATAACTTCCGATCAACAGCATCACGATACAATTGGAAAATTTAATTCAAAAATACAAACACCGTATTTAGATAAGCTTTGTGATGAAGGAATGAATTTTACAAGAGCTTATTGTCCATCACCAGTTTGTACACCATCAAGAGCAAGTATTATTACTGGACAATATCCGTCTTCTCATGGAGCTTGGACAATTGGAGTTAAATTAGATGAAGAAGTAGAAACTATTGGAGAACTTTTATACAAAAATGGATATTCAACTGGGTTAATAGGTAAAGCACATTTCCAGCCATTAACTTCAGTTCCAGGTCAGGAATCTATAGAAGGACAACCAACTTTAAGAGATTTAGAATTTTGGAAAAATTTTAAAGGACCTTGGTATGGCTTTGAACATATTGAGCTAGCACGTAATCATGCAGATGAAAGTCATGTAGGTCAACATTATGCAATTTGGATGGAACAAAACGGTCTTAGTGATTGGAAAGAATATTTTCAACCAGTGCCTGGTGAAACTTCTAAATATGCTCCTCCAATTGCTCGTGAATATGACTACTGGGCAAGACCGGATAGGGTATGGAAGTTAGACGAAAAACATCACTACACAAATTGGACAGCCGAAAGATCAATTGAATTTTTAGATCAACAAAAAGATGACAAGCCATTTTTTCTTTGGACAAGTTTTCAGGATCCACATCCACCATATGTATTAAGTGAACCATGGGCATCAATGTATAATCCAGAAGACATGTCACCTGGAACGTTAAAAGAAGGTGAACACGAATTAAATCCACCACATTTTGGAAAAACACAAACGACAAATCCTGATTTTGAAAATTGGCATTCACCATTTAACGCTCATGGATGCATGAGTCATCTGTATCCTATGGAAGAATTAAAAAAAGACATGGCAATTTATTATGGCATGGTTAGTTTTATGGATAAGAATATTGGAAAAATAATTAATAAGTTAGATCAAATGGGTGAACTTGATAATACTATAATTATTTTTACTACTGATCATGGTCACTTTATAGGACAGCATGGTTTAATTGCTAAAGGTCCTTTCCACTATGAAGATATGCTCCGTTTACCATTTATTGTTAGATGGCCAGATAAAGTTCCTCAAAATTCATCATCTTCATCTTTATTGAGTTTAGTTGATCTTGCGCCAACATTTTTAAAAGTCGCGGGCATTGATATACCAACTCAAATGCAAGGAGTGGATCAAACGGATGTATTTTATGGCAACAAGGAAAGTATCCGTTCACATATATTTGTTGAAAATAGACATAATCCTAGAATGCCACATTTAAAAACTTACATTAATGATAATTATAAAATTTCTATTTACCGAGAAGCTAACTACGGTGAACTTTTTGATTTAGAAAATGATCCAAACGAATATAATAATTTATGGGATAATACGAACGCACAAACATTAAAAAAAGATTTATTATTTAAGTTTGCGCAAGCCACATTAAAAGATGAAACATCAAAAATGAAAAGAGTTTCAGGCGCTTAATTAAGAAAGGATAAAGATGAGAATTTTATACGTAGACATAGACTCTTTAAGACCTGATCATTTAGGATGTTATGGTTATCATAGAAACACATCTCCTACGATTGACTCAATAGCAAAAGAAGGAGTCAAGTTTACAAATTTTTATTCAACTGACACACCATGCCTACCTAGTAGAACTTCTTTGTTCGGTGGTAATTTTGGTTTCAAAACTGGAGTTGTTAATCATGGCGGTGAATTCTCTGATATTGCTCCTAGAAAAAATATTTGGAATAGAGAATTTAAAGGGGGTTTAAGAGGAGAATATGCTTTTACATCTCTTGGAAAAGTTCTTCGAGATGCAGGATATTATACAGCTAGTATTAGTCCTTTTCCTGAAAGACATACGGCCTATCAAGTTTGGTTTGGTTTTACCGAAACATATGACACTGGAAAAGGTGGTTTAGAAAATGCTGATGAAGTCTACCCTGTTATAAAAAAGTGGTTAGAAAATAATGGAGAAAAAGAAAATTGGTTCTTACATGTAAATATGTGGGATCCTCATACTCCGTATGATACGCCTGAAGACTTTGGAAATCCTTTTAAAGATGATCCTATCGAAGAATGGGTGACAGAAGAATTAATTCAAAAACAAAGGAATAGTTTCGGACCGCATAGCGCTAGAGAAGTTCCAGGATTTGATGAAGATCTTGGAGGAAAGTATACAATGGGAGTAGGTGAAATTAAAAATACTTCTGATGCTAAAGAACAAATTGATGCATATGATACTGGAATTAAGTACGCTGATTTTTATTTAAATAAAGTTTTTGAAGACTTAAAAAAAATGAATCTTTGGGATGATACAGCAATAATTATTTCAGCAGACCATGGAGAAAATCAAGGCGAGTTAAATGTTTGGGGAGATCACCAAACAGCTGATCATATAACTAATAGAGTTCCATTAATAATTAGATGGCCGGGGATAACAGATACAAATAAAGGAAGTACTGTAGAGAATAAATTTTATAATTTAGATTTAACTTCAACTATTTCTCAAATTACTTCATCTACTCAACCTGATAGATGGGATGGTATTAATTTCACTGAAAATTTAACTAATAGTAAATCATCAAATGGAAGAGATTATTTAGTTATTAGTCATGGTGCTTGGAGTTGTCAAAGATCTGTAAGATGGGATAATTGGTTACTGATAAGAACGTACGATACTGGTTTAAAAGATTTTCCAAAATATATGCTTTTTGATATTGAAAAGGATCCGCATGAGTTGAATAACCTAGCAGATCAGCATAAAGATCTCGTAGCTCATGGAATGTTTTTAATCGATGAGTGGATTGAAGAAAATATGTATGAGGCTGATAGAGGAGATCCACTTCAAGGTGTAATTAGAGAAGGCGGTCCTCATCATGCAAATATTTATTCAAAAGTCTGGAATACATATGTTGAGCGTCTTGAAAAAACAGATAGAAAAAAACACGCTGACAATCTTAGGAAATATAAAGGAAAACCTTTTAGTAAATAAATCTAAATCATAATGAATATTAAATCTAAACCAAATATTATTGTATTTTTTACTGATCAACAACGTTGGGATACTTCTGGTTTACATGGCAATCCATTATCCTTGATGGAGAACTTTGATCATTATGCAGTTGAAGGTACACATCTTTATAATTCATTTACATGCCAACCAGTTTGTGGGCCTGCAAGAGCTTCATTACAATCAGGAATGTATGCAACAAAAACTGGATGTTTTAAAAATAGAATACCTTTAAAAAAAAATATTAAAACTCTTGCAAAATATTTATCAAAAGAAGGTTATGCCACTGGATATATTGGAAAATGGCATCTAGGCTCTTCTGAACCAGTTAAAAAAGAGGATAGAGGTGGTTATGATTATTGGTTGGGATCAAATCTATTAGAATTTACTTCTGATGCTTATGAAACATATGTTTATGATGGACAAAATAAAAAAGTATTTCTTCCAGGATATAGAGTTGATGCAATAACTGATGCAGCTATAAATTTTATAAAACTAAATCAAAAAAAACCATTTTTTCTTTTCGTTTCTCTTATTGAGCCACATCATCAAAATAATACAGATGATTATCCACCACCTATTGGATACAGAGAAAAATATACAGGTAAGTGGTCTCCTCCAGATCTTTCATCTCTGGTTGGATCTTCTCCTCGACATTTAGGAGGTTATTATGGAATGGTGAAGAGAATAGATGAAGCTTATGGCAGAATGATTGATGTCATCAAAAGTTTAAAATTATTTGATGATAGTGCCATTATTTTTACATCTGATCATGGAAATAATTTTAAAACACGAAATAGAGAATATAAACGTTCATGTCATGAAAGTTCAATACGAGTTCCTACATCTTTGATTGGAAATGTTTTTCAGCAAGGTGGACGTATAAAAGAACTAACCAACATATTAGATATTCATGCAACAATATTGGATTTAGCAAAAGTTAAAAACACTTCTCATTGTGATGGTAGATCAGTATTGCCTTTGGTGAATAAAACTTCCAAAAAATGGGATAACGAAATTTTTATCCAAATTAGTGAAAGTCAATTAGCCAGAAGTTTAAGAACTGAAAAATGGAAATATTGTATTGCTGGAAACAAATCTATACGATCTTGATGCTGATCCGTACGAATTAAATAACTTAATTGGTATTAGTACTTATGATGAAATAGTAAACTCCTTAAGAAAAAAGATTAAAAGTAAAATTAGAAAAGTTGAAAATATTACAACTAAAATTACAAAAGCTAAAAATGTAAATAATCCTGGTCAAATGGGATTAAATCCTGATTCTTTTCATAGATTAAAGAAAAAACTTTAATAATTTTTTTTTCGTATTAATCTGATTTTTATGAAAACAGTTTTCCTTTTATTTGATTCATTAAATAAAAGAATGTTAAATTCTTATGGTGGTAAATATATTGAAACACCAAATTTTAACCGATTAGCAGAAAAATCAGTTCAATTTAATAATCATTATATTGGAAGTATGCCATGTATGCCCGCAAGACGTGATATGCACTCGGGACGCTTAAGCTTTTTGCACCGTGCATGGGGTCCTTTAGAACCATTTGATAATTCATTTCCAGAAATCTTAAGACTTAATAATACATATACTCATCTTGTGACTGATCATTATCATTACTTCGAAGATGGTGGTGCAACATATCATAATAGATTTAATTCTTGGGATTTTATTAGAGGACAAGAGAGTGATCCATGGAAAGCTATGGTTCAACCACCTCTTGAAAAATTGAGAGAAAAATATCATCAATCTCAATTAAATTTAACTGATAGGGAAACAGGTTATTATCATTACGCAATCAATAGTGAGTTTATTAAAGAAGAAAAAGATTTTCCTTCAGTCAAATGCTTTCAATCTGGATTAGATTTTATTAATATCAATAAAGATGCTGATAACTGGTTTCTTCAATTGGAAACTTTTGATCCACACGAACCTTTCTTTGCACCTGAGCGCTTTAGAGAAAAATTAAAAACTAATTACAAAGGCCCAAGATTAGATTGGCCTCAATATGACAGAGTTAAAGAAACAGATGATGAAGTTGCGGAATTAAAAGCCAACTACATTGCTTTAATTGGTTTATGTGATTACTTGTTAGGTACTGTCTTAGATTATTTTGATAAAAATAATTTATGGGATGACACTGCATTGATTTTAACTACTGATCATGGCTTTATGCTCGGAGAACATGATTGGTGGGCTAAAAATAGAATGCCTTTATATAATGAAATTGCCAATATTCCGTTCTATTTCTATCATCCTGAATTTAAAGATCATTCTGGTGAACAAAGAAATGTTGTAACACAAAATATTGATCTGATGCCTACGTTTATGACAATGCACGGCCATGATGTTCCTGAAGAAGTAAAAGGTAAGTCCATTTTAAATTTTTTAGATAAAGATAATGAAAATGATTATTTTGCTTTGTATGGATATTGGGGCGGTGGAATTAATATCTCTGATGGAAAATATTCGTATTTTCACTATCCTGAAAATTTTGATCAGTACGATAGAAGTAGATTCCAATATACTTTAATGCCTACAAATATGAGACAATTTTTTTCACATGAAGAGTTACAAACAGCAACTATGCATGAGCCTTTTGATTTTACTAAGAACATACCAGTCATGAAAGTAAACAGAATACTTCGAAAGACTGATCCACATAAATCTTTAGAAGATACTAAAAGTGCACTTTATGATTTAAAAAAAGATCCAGGTCAATTAAGCCCAGTTAATGATATTGCCTTAATGACTAAATATAAAAATATCATGTTGGAAGAAATTAAAACTTATGATCCTCCTGAAGAATTATTAAAAAATTATTTCTAAAAAATACGAGAAATCTAGCAAAAATATCTTTATTTTAAAAAAAAATTGCCATTTTAAATTATTGTATAAATTTCTATATCGGCTAGATTAAATTCATCATTTTAATAATTTGGGAGGAAAAATGAATTTTTTAAAATTTATTACGAAAAAAATTTACTTATTTATTTTCTCATTTTTTTTATCATTTGGTTTTATAACAACTAGTTATGCTATTGATATAACAATATGGGATTTAAGTGGTAGAAATGGTCAGGATGAGTTTTATGATAATCTCAACAAAGAATACAAAAAAATTAATCCTGATGTAAACATCATTTTACAAACATTTGAAAATGAAGCTTACAAAACTCAAATTCAAGTGGCCTTAAATGGTAATGATGGACCAGACGTATTCTTTAACTGGTTTGGGGAAGATAGTGCTCGTTTAGCAAGAGCAGGATTAGCATTAGATATAACTCCTTACGCAAATGTTGAAGGTGGATATGGTAACTACATTAGTGAAGGATTATCAAACACAACTGCTGTTAATGGTAAAATATATGGAGTACCAAATACTTCAGTCTCAAAATATTTTCACTATGACCCTGCTTTTTTTGAAGCAAACAGTTTAGCAGTACCAAAGACATTTGATGACTTATTAAATCTTTGTAGAGATATTAGAGCAATTGATTCATCTATTGTTCCATGGCCTCTAGGAAACTCAGAAAGATGGAAACTCAATCACGTTATAACTATGTTAAACCAAAGAGTTGTAGGTGAAGAAAATACTGCGGCAGATTATAACTTATCTGCATCAGAAGATGAGTTATTTACTAACCCAGCGTATGTTGAGGCTTGGCAAAAAGTTGTAGATCTGCAAGATGCAGGTTGTTTCCAAGATGCTCCAAACGCTACACATCCAGATCTAACAAGATCAATGTTTGCATCACAAATTTCACCAATGATTTATTGTGGTACATGGTGTGGAGGTATCTTTAATGGTGAAGGTTTTTCTGACTTTAGCTATTTTAGATTCCCAGAAGTAGTTGGTGGTGCTGGTGCAGCAACTGTAGGTTTCCTTGTTCCATCTGGCATGATGGTATCAGCAAAAACCGCACATCCTGAAATTGCAGCACATGTTGCCTCGTTTATGGTTTCAGATGATATGGCATTGCAAGCAGCTGAACTAATGGGTTTCATGCCTTCTAATCCAACAAAAATTGGCGAAATGAGTAATCCAACTCATTGGTTTAATTTTTATGTTAATGATATTGCAGACAAAACAGGTCACGTAAATGTTTTGGATGTTTTATTAGAAGCTAATGTTTCAAATGCTTATCTTGATATGGGTACTGAAATTCTAAATAGAACGAAGACTCCACAAGAAGCTATGGATTTTATTAGGCAGGTTGCTTTAGAAGCTAAAGCAGCGATGTAAATATTTTATTAATTTCGGCTATTTCTTAATAGCCGAAATTTTTTATGAACAAAAATAATACACAAACAAATAGTTTTTCTTTGTCAAATGACAAAGTATCAGCCACTATACTTCTTGTACCGGCTTTAATATTTTGTACGATTTTTATCTTTATTCCTGCCATTGGTACAATTGTAGGATCATTTTATAGCTACAGCCTTACTTCAATGAACAATTGGAAATGGGTTGGCTTTGGGAATTACGTTAAAGCAACGCAAGACGAGTATTTTTGGGTAGCGTTGAAAAATAACTTTATAATAGTTTTTGCTTCTATTGTTCTTCAGGTAGGTGTTGGAACAATTTTAGCAGCAATTCTTGATCGAGGAATAAAATATGGAAGGGTAATTTTTCGAACCATAATATTTACTCCAATGGTCATATCATCAGTTGCAGTGAGTTTAATTTGGTTAATAATCTATGACCCAAATGTTGGTATATTAAATGCTATTTTTAAATCTATTGGTTTATCAACACCGTCTAAGGGGTGGTTAGGAGATCCTAATATTTCAATTTGGATGATAATGATAACAGCTGCATGGCAAAATACAGGGTTTATGATGGTCTTAATTCTTGCTGGTCTGCAAGGAGTTTCTAAAGAGGTGTATGATGCAGCTGAAATAGATGGTGCAACTGGAGTTAAAGCTTTTTGGTATATTACGCTTCCAATGATTAGAAATGTTTTGATTGTTGCAATTTTGATAACAACCATAGGGGCATTTAAAGTTTTTGAATTTATTTTTGTATTTACTCAAGGAGGGCCATCCAATGCAACTCAAGTTTTAGGTACTTACATTTATTTACAAGCATTCAATTTGCTTCATATGGGATACGCCAACGCATTATCCGTAATACTTCTTATCATCGCATTATTTTTAGGGTGGTTACAACTTAAATCCAGTAGGAAAGCTTAATGAGTCGATTTAAAATAGCAAATATAATAGCTTATGGTTTTGTAACACTGTTTAGCATCTATGTTTTAATGCCAATTTTAGTAATGGTATTAACAACATTTAAATCTAAACGAGAAATTTTTTTAGAACCTTTGGGCATTCCTAGTCAATTTGGAATTTCTTCTTTTGAAAGAGCTCTAAGTGTTGGACTGGGAAGTTTTATGTTGAATTCTTTCATAGTATCTTTTTTTGCCGTCTTTTTAATTGTTACAATTTCAGGAATGGCAGCGTACGTACTATCAAGAATCGATTTTAAAATTAATAAATTTGTTTATCTATTGATAGTAGCAGGTTTTGCAATTCCACCTGCTGCAGTTCTTGTTCCCTTATATACGATGGTTTCAAACTTAAATTTATTAAACAGTTTATTTGGAGTTATTATGCCTCTTACTGCATTTGGAATTCCTTTTACCGTTATACTTTTTTATGCTTTTTTTCTGGATTTTCCAAAAGAAGTAGAAGAGGCTGCCACTATTGATGGTTGTAC
>LULI01000399.1_pt1 | contig 17397 bp, 19 predicted proteins | sample 728191 | NCBI WGS metagenome assembly LULI01 (sample SAMN03860293, study PRJNA289734) | marine metagenome | biome: seawater column; feature: ocean; material: water; isolation source: Red Sea water column Station 169 - depth 50m | place: Saudi Arabia: Red Sea | collected 2011-10-15 | depth 50 m | reverse complement strand
GTGATATAGTTTTTGCAGAACTTCCAGAAAAAGGTTCTAGCGTAGAGAAAGATGGTACAGCTGGTGTTGTAGAGTCAACCAAAGCCGCTAGTGATGTATATACACCTGTGAGTGGCGAAGTGGTTGATACAAATCAAGCTATAGTAGATGATCCATCAAAAATTAATCAAGATCCAGAAGACTCGGCTTGGTTTTTTAAACTTAAAATAAAAGATCCATCAGAAATGGATACTTTAATGAATAAAGACGATTACAACAAATTTGCAAAGGAGACTTCAGCATAATGTTACCAAATTCAGAAAAAGATTTTTTAAAAAGACATATTGGTCCCTCTAAAGAAGACCAATCAAAAATGTTAAAAGAATTAAATTATCAATCACTAGATGACTTGATTGATAATACTGTTCCTGAAAAAATAAAGTTTAAAGGTGAACTTAATATTGGTGACTCAAATTCAGAATACGAGGCGTTAAGAAAATTACGAGCAATTTCGAAAAAAAATCAAGTCTACTCAAATTTTATTGGTATGGGTTATTATGGAACTTATACACCTTATGTAATTTTAAGAAATATATTAGAAAATCCAGGTTGGTATACTTCCTATACACCTTATCAGCCTGAGGTAGCTCAAGGAAGACTTGAGATGTTATTAAACTTTCAACAAATGATTGTTGACTTTACAGGAATGGATATTGCCAATGCTTCTTTATTAGATGAAGGCACAGCAGCAGCAGAGGCCATGGGTCTAAGTCACAGATTAAATAAAAAAGATAGTAATTTAGTTTTTGTTTCTGAAGATTGTCACCCTCAAACAATAAATGTAATTCAAACAAGAGCTGAACCTATGGGTTTAAAGGTTTTAGTCGGTAAAGAAGATGAAGTTTTAGATCAACTAAAAGAGGATTTAGTTTGTGGAATTTTACAATACCCAGGAACTTTAGGAGATATTAAAGACCCAAGTGAAGCAATTAGCAAAATTCACAAAAAAAATGGGAAGGCGGTATTAGCTTGTGATCTGTTGGCTTTAGCAAAATTAAAAACACCAAGAGAACTTGGTGCCGACATTGCAGTTGGAAGCTCTCAAAGATTTGGTATTCCAATGGGATATGGAGGTCCACACGCAGCTTTTTTTGCTACGAAAGATGAGTTTAAAAGATCAATGCCCGGAAGGATTGTTGGTGTATCAGTTGATAGACATGGTAATAAAGCATATAGATTATCATTACAAACTAGAGAGCAACATATCAGAAGAGATAAGGCGACGAGTAATATTTGTACTGCCCAAGCTTTATTAGCAATTGTGTCAGCAGCATATGCTATTTATCATGGTCCGGATGGAATTAAAAATATTTCAGAAAGAGTGTCTCAATTAGCAAAAAGTTTTGCTGATAAAATAAAACAATCTGGATACGAGCTTTATTCAAATAATTTTTTTGACACTGTAACGATTATTACTAAAGAAAAGACTGATCAAATTTATAAGAATGCTCTGAACCAGAGAGTTAATATTCGAAAAGTAAATTCTGAAATGCTTGCTGTCTCATTTGATGAGAGAAAAAATGTATATAGAGTAAATCAACTATTAAAAATTTTTAATGCAGCAGAATCAATCAAAAAAGAAGATCCATCGGTAAGTTTACCTAATCTTCCAAAAAATTTATTAAGAACTTCAAAATATTTAGAACATCCAGTTTTTAACTCATATCATTCCGAAACTGAAATGCTTAGATATTTAAAAAGATTAGAAGATAAAGATATAGCATTGAATAGAACTATGATTGCACTTGGTTCTTGTACAATGAAATTAAATGCTGCTGCCGAAATGATCCCAATATCATGGAAAGAATTTGCAGAACCTCATCCATTTGTTCCAATTGAACAAATGGAAGGTTTTAGAGATTTATTTACTGATCTAAAAAATTGGTTGCGTTCTATAACTGGTTTTTCAGGTGTTTCTTTGCAACCTAATGCAGGTGCTCAAGGTGAGTATGCGGGCTTAATGGTTATCAGGAAGTATCATTTAGATAGAGGAGAGGCTAATCGTAATATATGTTTAATTCCAAGTTCAGCACATGGTACTAACCCAGCAAGTGCACAAATGGTTGGAATGAAGGTGGTTGTTGTTAATTGTGATAAAGAAGGAAATGTTGATTTTGATGATTTAAAGAAAAAAGCTGAACAACATTCAGAAAATCTTGGGGCATTAATGGTAACTTATCCATCTACCCATGGAGTATTTGAAGAAAAAATAACTGATATCTGTGAGTTAGTTCACAAACATGGTGGACAAGTATATATGGATGGAGCAAATTTAAACGCCTTAGTTGGAGTTGCAAAGCCTGGAAATTTTGGTCCAGATGTCTGTCATATTAATTTACATAAAACATTTTGTATTCCACATGGCGGGGGAGGACCAGGTATGGGACCGATTGCTTGTAAAAGACATTTACAAGTTTATCTACCTAATCATCCAGTGATTAAAGATTGTGGACCAACATCTGGCATTGGAGCAGTCTCGGCAGCTCCTTGGGGTAGTTCAAGTATTCTATCAATCTCTTGGATGTACATTAAAATGATGGGATCAGCAGGGTTAAAGCTTGCTACTGAAGTAGCAATATTAAATGCAAATTATATTGCTCATAGACTCAAAGATCACTTTCCAATTTTGTATAAAGGATCAAATGGAAATGTTGCTCATGAATGTATTATTGATATTAGAAATATTAAATCAGAGACAGGAGTAACCGAAGAAGATATTGCAAAAAGATTAATAGATTATGGGTTTCATGCACCAACTATGTCATGGCCAGTAGCTGGTACAATGATGATAGAGCCAACTGAAAGTGAGGGTTTGTCAGAACTCGATAGATTTTGTGATACTTTAATTAAGATTAAAGAAGAAATTGAAAAAATTAAATCAGGTGAATTTGATAAAATAGACAATCCAATAAAAAATGCTCCTCACACGGACAGCGAACTAGCTTCTGATGATTGGACGCATAAATATTCAAGAGCAGAAGCTGCTTATCCAGCAAAATTCTTAAGAGCTAATAAATTTTGGCCTCCAGTTGCAAGAGTAGATAATGTTTATGGTGACAAGAATATATTCTGTACTTGTCCAAGCATAGATGAATTTAAAGAAGATGCAGCTTAACAATTAATGAAGATTGCTGTTGTCGGCTCAGGCATATCAGGATTAAGCGCTGCATATTACTTATCAAAAAAACATCATGTAGATCTTTTCGAGAAGGAAGATCGTTTCGGTGGTCACTCTCATACTATTGATTTATCGTTTGGTACAAAAAAAGTTCCAGTTGATATAGGTTTTATTGTATTTAATTACGCAACTTACCCAAATTTAATAAATTTTTTCGAAGAGAATAATATTGCAATTGAAAAAAGCGATATGTCTTTTTCTGTATCAGTTGAAAAATCTTCATTCGAATATTGCGGTCGAGGATTAAATGGAATTTTTTCAAATAAGACCAATCTGTTTAATCTAAGATTCCTCAAAATGTTTTTTGATATAATAAAGTTTTACAAAAAATGTGATAATATAAAAAAAATTGATCAAGAGACTACACTTGGTGATTATTTGAGAAAGGAAAATCTTTCAAAAGAGTTTATCAACTTTCATTTGATACCGATGGTCTCAGCCATATGGTCAATGCCACCAAGTGCTGCCAGTCAAATGCCGTTAAGATTTTTCTTAAAGTTTTTTCAAAATCATGGTTTGTTTAAATTAAAAAATAGACCCCAATGGTACACTGTATCAAATCGAAGTAGAGCTTATGTTCAAAACATTATTTCAAAAATCAGTGGTGAACATTTTAAAAATTATCCAATCAAAAAAATTAAAACTAAGACAACAGGAATAGATTTATATTATGGTGGAGAAAGTGAATATTTTGGATACGACAAAGTTGTTTTAGCAACACATGCAGATGAAGCTTTATCAATAATTGATAATCCAACCGACCAAGAAAAGAATGTGCTTTCAAATTATAAGTATAAGGAAAATATTGCTTATATTCATACCGATGAACAAGCTATGCCAAAAAATAAAAAAGCTTGGTGTTCATGGAATTCATCAATGAAAAAGGATGAAATAGAAAAAAATTCAATTACATATTGGTTAAATTTATTACAAAACCTTAAATGTGATGAAAATATTTTTCTTACCTTAAATCCTTATTTTAAAATTGATGACAAGAAAATTTTAAAAAAAGTAAGATTTACACATCCATATTTTGATCAATCTGCACTTAATTTTCAAAGTCAGCTTACAAATTTACAAAATAAAAGAAATATTCTTTATTGTGGTAGTTATTTTGGTTACGGTTTTCATGAAGATGGAATAAAATCATCTATTGAAATGCTCAAAACCCTTAATGACTAGTTGTATATATAATGGCACTGTAATTCACAAAAGATTTAAACCAAAGATACATTTTTTTAAATACAGGGTATTTTCACTTTTAATTGATCTTTCTGAATTAGAAAAATTAGATAAAACAATTAGTTTTTTTTCATACAATAAATTTAATTTAGTAAGTTTTTTTGATAAAGACCATGGAGATAGAGATGGATCACAATTAATCGATTGGGTTAAAAAAAATCTTAATCAAAATAATATTAGTAGTGAAAATATTAAAATTAAACTTTTATGTTACCCAAGAATCTTTGGATATGTTTTTAATCCATTAAGTGTTTTTTATGTGTACAATAATAACAATGATTTGATATCCATATTATATGAAGTCAAAAATACTTTTGGTGAGCAACACACTTATGTTTTTAAAGTAAAAAATGACAATTTATTGCAACACAATTGTGAGAAAAAATTTCATGTTTCACCATTCATTGAAATGAATTGTAGTTATTTTTTTAGAATTTTAAAACCTGCAGATAAGATCTCAGTAATCATAGATCAATATCAATTAAACGAAAAAATATTATATGCCTCTCAAGATGGGAAAAGAAAAGATTTTACAACTTCAGAGTTAATTAAATCTTATTTAAAACATCCCCTAATGACGTTTAAAATTATTGCAGCGATACATTTTGAAGCGTTTAAATTATGGACCAAAGGAATAAAGTTTATCCAAAAAAAATTGAAAATAAGAAACAACATATCTTTTGAAAATTAATGTCCTTAAATAGACTTTCAGACAAACTGGTTTTTAACATATTAGCCGGAATAAATGTTGGATATCTAGAAATTACAAATTATCAAGGAGAAGTTTTTAAATTTGGAAATCCTCAGGATAATTTAAAAGCTAAATTGAAAATTAAAAAACCAAATTTTTCTTTTAATCTTATAAAGGGTGGCAGCATTGGTTTTGCTGAGTCTTACATGAGAGGAGAATTTGAAACTGACAATTTATCCAATCTCATTGAAATAACAGCTCGAAACATCAAAATCATATACAAGTTTTCAGGCTTACTCGATTTTCCAATTATAAATTTTTTAAAAGGGATCTTTATAAAAAATACAAAGAATAGAAGTAAAGAACTTACTCAAGCGGAATTTTTAGCAAGACCACTAAAGATCTTTCAGAGGCACAGAATAACAAATACCAAAAAATGATAGATTTAATTAAACCAAACCATGGCGATAGAGTTTTAGAAATTGGATGTGGCTGGGGGGGTTTTGCAGAATATTTAGGAAAAAAATATGATGTAAAATTAGATTGTATTACTATTTCAAAAAAACAATTCGAATACGCAAAAAAAAGAATTCATAATTGTGGTTTAAATGAAAAAGTAAATATTGAAATAAAAGATTATAGAGATTTAAAGAATAAATATAATTCAATAGCGTCCATAGAAATGATTGAGGCCGTAGGGCATAATTATTTGGAAAGTTATTTTAAAACTATTAAGAAAAACCTTTCTACAGATGGTAGGGCAGCCATTCAAGCAATTACAATAGATGATAGTTTATTTGATAGATATAAAACGAAACAAGATTTTATTCAAAAATATATTTTTCCAGGAGGATTTTTGCCAAGTAAAAATAGCTTAAACAAATATGTTTCAGACAATGGTTTAACAATAAAGTCTTACGACTCATATGCTGATCATTATGCAAATACATTAGCTATTTGGAAAAATGAATTTAATAGAAAATGGGATCTCATTAAAAAACAAGGTTTTGATTTAACTTTTAAAAGAATGTGGGAGTTTTACCTATCTTATTGTGAGGCTGGATTTAAATCGAAAAATATTGATCTGATACAATTTTCAATTCAAAATAAATAAATAACGGGGGCTTGTGAGCAAAATAATAAACTTAAGATCAATTTTATTGATAATCTCTTTATTCTTAATTACAAACTGCTCAAATAATAGTGATATGAAACCAGAAGATTTTAAAGGTAAAGAACCGAGATTAATCATAGAAAATTACTTGTCAGGCAATGTTAAAGCTTGGGGAGTTCTTCAGAATAGATCTGGAAAAGTTACTAGACAATTTTCAGCAGATTTAGATGGTAAGTGGGATGGCAAGCAATTAATTCTTGATGAAAAATTTAATTGGGATGACGGTGAAGTACAAACTAGACAATGGCAAATTACTAAAATAGACGATAACAATTATGAGGGAACTGCTGGAGACGTAGTTGGTAAAGCCAGGGGATATTCATATGGTCCCGCATTTAAATTTGAGTATGTTTTATTAGTTCCAGTAAAAGGTAAAGAAATTAAGATTACTTTCGATGATTGGATTTTCAAACAGGATGATCGAGTAGCAATTAATAGAGCTACAATGACTAAATTTGGAATTAAAGTCGCTGAATTGACTGTAGTATTTGTAAAAGATTAATCTTTCTTTTGATATTTTGTTAATTTTCCAACTAAACCAAAATAAATCTTACTCGGAAGAAAACTTAAGATTTTCAGTACAATAGTTAATGATTTTGGAAAATGAATTTCAAAAGTTTTTTTATTGACCAAGCCATCATATATTTTTTCAGCCGCATATTCAGTAGTTTTTAAAAAAGGCATTTTAAAATCATTTTTATCAGTCATTGGAGTTTTGATAAAACCTGGAGATACCAAGCACACTCTGACATTTGATCGACCAAAGTCAAAATATAGACTTTCTGCTAAATTATTTAGAGCAGATTTTGAAGGTCCATATCCAGTTGAATTTGGTAAACCTCTATAACCAGCAATTGAGGAAACGATAGTAATTGTTCCACTTTTCTTTTTTTTAAAATATTCTTCAACTGCTTTGATAGCATTCAATGTCCCAAAAAAATTAATTTTAAAGACTTCCTCAATCTGTTCAACATCAATATCCCTCTCTTTTTTTGGATTCCATGTACCAGTGGAAAAAAAACAAATATCTATATTTTCAAATTTATTCTTAATTTTTTCAAAAACCTCTTTACATTTTGATTTATCAGTCACATCTAATGGAAATGGACTTATATTTTCATGATTGTCTGCAATCTCATCAAGAAGATTCTCACGTCTGGCTGAAATAGCAACATTCCATCCTTCATTAGCAAATTTTATTGCAAGAGCTTTGCCGATTCCAGTACTCCCACCCGTTATCCAAATTGTTTTTTTATTCATAATCTAAAGATGTATAATACTTTAATGCTAAAAAATAAATTTTTATCATTCATACTTTTTTTTATTATCACATTTTCAGCCTCATTTATTGGAAGTTTAGTCACAATTAATTTTAAAGACCCTTGGTATTCTCAATTAGTCAAATCTGATTTTAACCCACCTGATTGGATATTTGCACCTGTTTGGACTACGCTATATCTAATGATGACAGTCGCTATTTGGTTTTTTTGGCATAGTAAAAGTAGAGACATGAACACGATTTATATTTATTTTATTCATATTATATTTAATACAACTTGGAGTATCGTTTTTTTTGGATTACACCAAATTTTTTTAGCTTTAATTGTTTTGGTAATCTTAATTGGTTTAATAATTACTTTAGTAATTAGATATAAGCGTGTCAATTTTGTGAGTTATTATTTAATGATTCCCTATTTACTTTGGTGTTGCTATGCATTATTTCTGAATATTAACTTACTAATATTAAATTAATGGATGATGTTGTAATAGTTGGTGGTGGAATAATTGGAGCCGCGACTGCTTACTTTTTATCAAAAGAGGGCAGAAAAGTTAAAGTTATAGAAAAAGACCCAACTTATAAAACTGCTTCTTTTCCTTTGTCATTAGGTGGCTTTAGAAGACAATTTTTCCAAAAAGAAAATATTTTATTAGGAAAATTTGCCAGAGAATTTATTTTTCAAATTCCAGATTTATTAAAAACTGAAAAAAATCCAAAACCCACTGCTAGTATGGTGACTAATGGTTATTTATTAATGTTTGGACCTGAGCATGCAGATGAACAATATAAAGCGCTCGAAAATCATAAAGCTTGTGATGCGGGAACAAAAAATATCAAAGGCTCTGAGTTGAATAATTTTTTTCCATATATCAATAGTGAGGGAATTGAAACAGCGACTTTTACTGACAATCAAAGTGAAGGATGGATTGACCCCTTCATGTTTCATAGTGCTCTAAAAAGTAAAGCAATTGATCTTGGCGCAGAATTTGTTAAGGGTGAAGTTAAATCTCTTTCAGAAATTAATGCTAAGACAATTATTTCAGCAGCTGGATGTTGGACTAAAGAGCTTTTAGAAGATATCCCTGTTGAACCTCAAAAACATACAGTTTTTAGAGTAAAGTGCCCAAAACATATTCCTGAAATGCCATTAACGGGAGATCTAACAACAGGAGTTTATTGGAGACCTGAAGGTAAAGAATACTTAGCTGGTTCACCAAAATCAGTCTTTGATGCCAAAGATCTTGAACCTGCATGGGATGATTTTGAAGAATTGGTTTGGCCAGCATTAGCTCATAGAATACCGGCTATGGAAGAATTAAAATTAACTGGTGGATGGGCTGGATATTATGATTGCAATCGACTTGATAACAATGCAGTTGTTGGAAAACATCCAAAATTTGAAAATGTTTACTTAGCAACAGGTTTCACAGGAAGAGGATTAATGCAAGCTCCGGGAATTGGTAGAGCATTAACAGAATTGATTACGACGGGTGCTTATCAATCAATTGATATTTCAAATATGGCTGTAGAGAGAGTTTTAGGTAAACAGGCGAGACATGAGCCATATGTTCTTTAATTAAGTTCCACAAAAAGTTTGATAATTTTCATTTGAACTGGATAATATTTGGTATTCACTGATATTTTTTTGATCAGTATAGGGGCTATTTAAGATTTTTAAAAATTTAAGCAAAGGTTCTAAATTTCCTTGATCTGCATCTCTAAGAGTATTTTCAACTATATGATTTCTTGGAATTAAAAGAGGGTTTGCACTTCTCATTAGTTTTTTATGCTTTTCTTTTGAATTATCATGACTTGATGATCTTTCCTGCCACCTTTTTTTCCAGTTATTAAAATCAGCACCTTCATAAATATTATCTTTTTGAATTTTAAAGTTCATCAAGTGGCAAAATGTATTTGTGTAATCAACTTTATTTTGATGCATCCAAGTGAGTAAGTCTAAAATTAGGTACTTATCTTTTTTATCCGAACCAATTAAGCCCAGCTTAGCTCTCATCATATCTAACCACTTTTCTTCATATGTTTTTTCAAAAGAGTCAATTATTTCAGTTGCTAATTTTACAGCTGTGTCTTGGTCTTTATCAATCAAAGGTATCAAGCACTCAGCAAATCTTGAAAGATTCCATTTTGTTATAACCGGCTGATTGCAATAAGCATATCTACCTAATTTATCAATTGAACTAAATACAGTTTTTGGATCATAAATATCCATGAAAGCACAGGGTCCGTAGTCAATGGTCTCACCAGCTATACTCATGTTATCTGTATTCATTACACCATGAATAAATCCAACTCTCATCCAATTGACAACTAAATCAATCTGTTTATCTAAAACAACTTTTAAAAGATCTAAGGCTTTATTTTTTGAATTTTCAATTTCTGGGTAATGTCTTTTGACAACATAATCAAATAATGTCTCTAACTCACCTTTTTTATTCCTTGCCGCAATATACTGAAAAGTTCCTACTCTAATATGACTTGATGCTACTCTGGTGAGTATAGCACCTTCTAATGGTGTCTCTCTAATTACATTTTCTCCAGTTTTTGCAACTGCTAAACTTCGTGTTGTTGGTATATTTAAGGCATACATTGCTTCACTTATTAAATATTCTCTAAGCATAGGCCCTAACGCTGCTCTACCATCTCCATTTCTTGAAAAAGCAGTTTTTCCCGAGCCTTTAAATTGAATATCGTATCTATGATTATTTTTAGATACATGTTCTCCAATCAAAACTGCTCTCCCATCACCAAGCATTGTAAAATGGCCAAATTGATGACCTGCATAAGCTTGTGCTATTGAATTACTATTTTTTGGCAATTCGTTTCCAGTAAATATGGCTGATAATTCAGACTGACTTATTTCAGAAAAATCTAAATTTAGATCCTTGGCCAAAGACTCATTTAACAAAATCAGTTTAGGATTTTTAACTTTTACTGGATTTATTATTTCTCTAAATGGCTCAGGCAATTTGGAATATGTGTTATCAAAATTCCAATTGATGTTGTTTTTCATAAATTGCTACATTTTCCAAATTCTATTTAAAATCTCTTCTCTTCTACAAGCTTTTTTATATTTTAAATAATTTAAAAAATATACTTGATAATAATCTTGATGACGATCTTCAGCTATATAAAATTTTTCAAATTCTTTAATATAAGTAACAACTTTTTTATTAAATTTTTTTTCTAGTCTTTTAAAATCTTTTTCAATTAAATCTTTTTCCTTTTGATTTGTATAAAAAGCTGCAGATCTGTAGCTATAACCTTTGTCGCAAAACTGACCAAAAGGATCAAATGGATCTATGTTGAGCCAAAAATTTTTAAGTAATTCTTCGAAAGATATTAAACTTGCATCATAAATTACCTCTACAACTTCGAGGTGACCTGTATTTCCATAAGTAACTTCTTCATAGGTTGGATTTTCAGTTTTTCCTCCAGAGTATCCTGAAATCACTTTCTCAACACCTGTTAATTTTTCAAAAGACTCTTCCATGCACCAGAAACAACCACCAGCAAAATATGCTTTACTTTTTTCAGATGCCAATACTGAATTTGTAATTATTAAGTTTAAAAATATAAATAATAAAAATCTCATGACTAAAAATTTATACAAAAATTGGGAATTGAGTCTAGATTATTAAAGGTAGCTATCTTAAGTAGCTTACCTTTAATAATTAAAAGAATGATTTATTTTTTCTTATATTTAGCTGCCTCTTCAGAACCACCTGTGGCAGATCCTTTACTATATGAGTGAGCACCCATTCCAGCCAATTGTCCATCTTTGACGATAAGATATTGATCTCTAATTTCTTTTCCTTCAAAGAAACATTCTAAGATTTCTCTTACACCATCAGCATATCTTGTTTGAGCTGACAAAGATGTTCCAGAAGTATGAGGTGTCATTCCATGGTTAGGCATTGTTCTCCATACATGATCATTTGGAGCTGGTTGTGGAAACCAAACATCTCCAGCGTAACCACTTAGTTGACCACTCTTCAATGCTTTTGCAATCGCATCACGATTACAAATTTTACCTCTTGCAGTGTTTACAATATAAGCACCTTTTTTCATTTTGCTTATCATTGCATCGTCAAATAAGTTCTCAGTCTCAGGATGGAGTGGACAATTTATAGTCACGACATCACAAACTTTAACCATAGACTCTACTGACTCATGAAATGTTAAGTTTAATTCTTTTTCAACACTATCTGGTAATTTATGCCTATCAAAATAATGTAAGTGTACATCAAATGGTTTCATTTTTCTTAATGCATCTAAACCGATACGGCCAGCAGCAACAGTTCCAATGTGCATACCTTCAACATCATAAGATCTTTGCACAGCATCTGCTATGTTCCATCCACCTTCATTAACAATTCTATGTTGGTTGTGATAGTCTCTCACCATTGATACAATCATCATTACAATGTGTTCAGCAACAGATCTTGAATTACAAAAAGTTACTTCAACTACATCAATTTTGTTATCCATAGCTGCTTGTAAATCAACGTGATCAGAGCCAATTCCGGCTGTAATAGCCATTTTTAAGTTTTTAGCTTTAGCAATTCTTTCTTTGGTCAAGTAATACGGAAAAAAAGGTTGTGAAATTACTATATCAGCGTCAACGATATGCTTATCAGCCTCACATCCATCTCCATCTTTACTATTAGTAACTACTAACTCATGTCCGTTACTTTCTAAAAATTTTCTTAATCCTAATTCTCCTGAAACACATCCTAACAATTCTCCTGGATTAAAATCTCTTCCTTTTGGTGAAGGTAAGGTCATCCCATCTGGATATTTTTCTAGTTTAGGAAGATCTTTAAGTGGATATGACTTAGGCATTCCTCCTTTTGGATCATCATATAATACACATAATATTTTCATTTATTCTCCTGCGTTACTTTCGATCATTAATTTATTTTGAGACATCTAACATTATTTTAATGTCGCTAGCAAACAAATTATTTTGTTTTTGGATAACTCTTTTTAAGTATAAATTTATTAATTATAATAGCAAAAACCAGAATAATTATTGATCCTGAAATTATTGGGCTTAACAAATAGTCTAGTGAGACACTGCCCATAATAACTATAATTGGATTTCCACCTGCAGGTGGATGAGTTACATTTAACAATATCATTAGACCCACTCCAAAACCAACTGCTAATGGTATAATTATAAATAATGGCAAAGGAATTAAATATAAAAAAAACATTCCTACAGTTGCAGTTACTAAATGTCCAAAAAAAACATTTTTGGGTTGGGCAAAAGGGCTTTCAGGATATCCATACAACAGAACCATTGATGATCCAAAAGATGCAATAAGAAAAATTCCAAATTCAGTTTTGTAAGTTAATAAAGTTAAAATACCTATAGTGATAATTGAAAATAATCCTGCGATAAAAGATTGTTTTAAATTACCCATGAGATTATTTTGATACTATTTTTTTTATTGTTTTAAAAGGTAATAAAATACATTCTTTACGAGATAGATTTTTATCATTAAATATTTTATTAAGTGATTTCCATTTTTTTTCAATATTTTCAACGTTTCCCTCAAAATAATGTTTTGCATCGTCGCACAATTCATTAATTTTAGATTTATTTTTATTCATTGAAATTTTTGAAAGTAAGCTTGCTGAGGCTTGACAATAAACGCAGGACTTACCTTGATAACCAAAGTCAACAATTTTATTTTTTTTGATAACTAAATCTATTTGCATCTCATCACCGCACATTGAATTTTTCAATTTTGAGTGGTGTGTATAGTTTTTGATACTTTTGTTGTTGTTGGTATCAGAGGCTATTTTAAGAATATCCAAATTCATATTAATTTATTATATTAGTGCTAATACTTTGTATAACAATTTAATTTATGTTGTAGTGCTAATCAATTAGATCTAAATAGTCGATTATGGTTGAACTTAGAAATGAAAAAATAGCTGTACCGGTCGTTTTATTTGCAGGGATACTTTGGTCGTTTGGCCCTCTAGTAGTGAGATATATGAATGATCCTCATATGGTTCCTTGGCAATATATTTTTGGTAGAGGTTTAACTATTTTTATTATTTTAAATTTATATTTATATTTCGAAGAGGGAATAAATTTTTACAAAAATTACAAAAAAGTAGGTAAATCAGGATTAGTTGGTGGCATTGGTCTTGGTATTGCAATGATTTCATTTATTTATTCAATTACAAACACTACTGCAGCAATTACTTTATTATGTTTAGCTGCAATGCCTTTTTTCACTGCATTATTAGCTTTTTTATTTTTAAAGGAAAAAATTTCTCTTAATGTCTGGATATCAATGCTTATTGCAACTGTGGGTATTATAATCATGGCTGTTGGTAATACTGAAAAAAATTCTTTAATAGGTTTTGTTTTTGGACTTACATCATCAATTGGATTTTCAATTTTTTCAGTCACTTTAAGATGGAGAAAAGAAACTCCAAAATTTACAACAGTCGCTGTTGCGGGTTTATTTTGTTTTATAACTGCTACGATTATGATTTTGGTTAATAAACAACCTTTTTTTGCTACAAGCTATAATAGTGCAATGTTTTCTCTCCATGGAGTATTAGTGTGTTTAGGTCTTATTTTATATTCTATAGGATCCAAAGCAATCCAAGCTGCGGAGTTAACATTATTGTCTCTGACGGAGGTTATTGGAGGAATTTTTTGGGTATGGTTACCATTGTTTGGGATTAATGAAATTCCATCTACTAATACAATAGTGGGTGGCTTCTTTCTTTTTGTTTCACTAATTTACTATAGCCTTATAATGAGATGGAATAAGAGATATATAGCTCTTAATTAAATTCATAAAATTTATGGAAAGGCCTGATTTTTTTACTTTAAAGAATGGTGAAAAGGCTAAACTACCTTTTTCTAATGAAGAATATAATCAAAGGTTAAATAAATTAAGATCTATAATGGATAAAGATAATCTTGATATGATTATTTTAACCTCAATGCATAATATAGCTTACTACTCTGGTTTTATTTATTGCTCTTTTGGTAGACCATACGGATGTATCATTACTGAAAACAAAATTGTAACTATTTCAGCTAATATTGATGCAAGTCAGCCCTGGAGGAGATCACATTGTGAAAATATTATTTATACTGATTGGAAAAAAGACAATTTTTTAAAAGCGATAACCTCAATAATTGATGAGAATAAAATACCTAAAAATATTGGAATTGAAAATGATCATATTACTTTAGAAATGAATGAAAAAATTCAATCAATTTTTTCAGCCTCTGCTTTTACAGATATTTCAAAAAAACTGATGAAGTTAAGAATGATAAAATCTAAAGAAGAAATAGAAATTATAAAAAATGGGGCAAGAATTGCTGATATTGGTGGAGAAGAAATTGTTAAGAATATTAAACAAGGAGCAACAGAGTTAGAAATTGCAATAACTGGAAGAGATAAAATGGAAAAAGAAATAGCCAAAACATATCCAGATGCTGAATACATGGATACTTGGGTATGGTTTCAATCAGGTATCAATACAGATGGTGCACATAATCCAAAAACAAATCGCAAATTAGTAAATGGTGATATTTTATCCTTAAACACTTTTCCAATGATTTCTGGATATTATACTGCTTTAGAGAGGACTTTATTTCTAGATAATGTAAATGATGAATCTTTAAAAGCATGGGAGGCAAATGTGAAGGTTCACAAAAGGGGGCTTGAGTTAATAAAACCTGGAGTAAAATGTTCTGACATATGTAATGAATTAAATGAACTTTTTGCTGAACTAGGATATTTGCAATACAGAACTTTTGGGTATGGACATTCATTTGGAGTATTGTCCCATTTTTATGGAAGGGAAGCGGGTCTTGAATTGAGAGAGGATATTGACACTATTCTTGAGGAAAATATGGTTATTTCAATGGAGCCTATGATACTTATTCCAGAAGGAAATCCTGGTGCAGGAGGGTATAGAGAGCATGATATTTTGGTAATAGGAAAGAATAGTGCAGAAAATATTACGAAGTTTCCATTTGGTCCTGAGCATAATGTTATAAAAGGTTAAAATGAAAAAAGGAAAAAGGATTGTAAATAGTTGGAATGAGTGGGATCCTTTAAAGCATGTTATTGTTGGAAGGGCCGACGGCACATGTATACCCGCACCAGAGCCTGCTTTAGATGCAAAAGTTCCTGAAGACTCAGATATGAGAGGGAAATTTGGTCCTAGAACAAAAGACACTGTAGATAAAGCAAATCAGTTACTTGATGATTTCTCAAATATTTTGGTTAAAAGAGGTATTAAAGTTGATAGACCAACACCTTTAAATTTTAATCAAAAAACTTCAACACCTGATTGGGAATCTGAAACTATGTTTGGCTGCATGCCTCCTAGAGATGTTTTATTAACAGTTGGAAATGAAATTTTAGAGGCAACTATGAGTTATAGATGTAGATGGTTTGAGTATCTTTGTTATCGTCCGCTTCTTAAAGAATATTACGATTTAGATCCAAACATGAGACATGAATCAGCGCCAAAGCCAAGATTAACAGATGCAGATTATAGAAAAGATTATTTATCTGACAAAATCGGAATTCAAAAAAGATTAAAATGGACTGAAGATAAATTTTTCGTAACAACTGAAGAAGAACCTTTGTTCGATGCAGCTGATGTTTTGAGATTTGGTAAAGACTTAGTGGTGCAACATGGTTTTACGACAAATCTTAAAGGAATTGATTGGTTAAAAAGACATTATAAAAATCATCGAGTTCATGCAGTAAACTTTCCTGGTGATCCATACCCAATTCATATAGATGCAACCTTCACACCAATAAAAGAAGGATTGATTATTAACAATCCTCAAAGAAGATTACCTAAAGAACAAAGAAAATTATTTGAAAATAATGGTTGGGAAATTATAGATGCTGCACAACCTGCTCACAACGAACCACCACCAAGTTTGTGTTGAAAAAAGTGAAAAATACCAAGCAGAACAACTCGATAAACTTGGTATGGAAGTAATTCCAGTAGATTTAAGAGATGCCTATGCTTTTGGCGGTGGCCTTCATTGTTGTACTGCTGATGTTTATAGAGAAAGTGAATTTAAAGATTATTTTCCTAAACAATAAAAAAAATATAATTTAATTAGCTAGGATTTTTTTTTAAAAAATCAATATATTGTAAGACTTCATTATATTTATCATCTGGAATATCTTTATAACTTGCATTGAATTTACTTTTTATACAAATTGCTACATGGGCATAAGGATTTCTTCCTTTAGGATGATTAGGATGATCAGGTAATTGACCTACCAAATAATCGCCAGCTTCCTGAATAATCTTCCAGAGTTTACTAGCGTTTTCTTTGTTCATACATCCCAAGATCTTGATTTATTTTAATCTAGCATAGTCTTTAGACTAAAATAAAAGAAAAGAATTTTTAGATCTAGTTTTCTTTTGATTTATCTATATTAAAATTCTCTAATCCACTTGATGAACTTTTGAGATTTTTATCAATTTCCTCAAATCTCGCTCTTTTTTCTATTTCTTTTTGAATAAGTCTTTGTTCACGTCTAATTTCATCTTGTTCTTTTTGCTTTTGTTCTCTATCAAATTTTTCTTCCCACTCTCTTATTTTAATAAACTCAGCTTCTTTTTGTCTATCTTCCTCTTCTTTCAATATTTTTAATTCTCTATTTTTACGTCTTTGCTCTTTTAATTCTTTATTTTTTTGCTCATCTTCTCTTACTTTTAAATCAATATCTTTTCTATTTTGCTCTTCTTCTCTA
>LULI01000191.1_pt1 | contig 17652 bp, 15 predicted proteins | sample 728191 | NCBI WGS metagenome assembly LULI01 (sample SAMN03860293, study PRJNA289734) | marine metagenome | biome: seawater column; feature: ocean; material: water; isolation source: Red Sea water column Station 169 - depth 50m | place: Saudi Arabia: Red Sea | collected 2011-10-15 | depth 50 m | reverse complement strand
CAACAGCTACATCATTAAACACACAATAACCTGCACCACCATCAAAATTTGCATGATGAGATCCTCCAGCAGTGTTGCATGCTATTCCGTAATTTATTGCAAGTTTAGACGCCAAAACTGTACCACCAGTTGCAATAAAAGATCTTCTTACAACACTATCAATCAATGGAAAGCCAATTTTTTTTATTTCTTTTTCACTTAATTTTTTATTTTGTACATCTAAAATATATTTTTCTGAATGTGCCTCTTTTAAAGTTTCAATTGAACACGGAGTTGGTTCATAAAATTTTGAGACAATTTTTTTCTCAATTAAATGTTTAGCAAGTTCGCCAAATTTTTTTATTGGAAATTTGTGGTCATCATCGATTTTAGCAACATAATCTTTATGATTTACAACAGGAAGTTCCATAATTATTCGATAACTCTAATTGGTTTTCCAGATACACATGCCTCTAGGTTTTCAATCATTTGATTATAATAAATTGAATAATTCTCAGCGGTTACATAACCTATGTGAGGAACTAATAAAGCATTTGGCAAAAATCTTAATTTGTGACTGGAAGGCAAAGGCTCTTTATCATAAACATCAATTCCAGCACCTGCAATTTGATTTGTAGAAAGTGCAATAATTAAATCATCTTCATTTACAATAGGTCCTCTAGATGTATTTATTAAATAGGCAGTTTTTTTCATTTTATCAAACTCTGCTAGCTTAATACAATCTCTGTATCTTTCTCCACCTTGAACATGAACAGAAATAAAATCTGAGTTTTGAATTAAATCTTCTTTACTACATGGTAAAACATCTAGCTCTTTACATTTATCCAAACTTAAGTTTTCGCTCCAAGCCATAACCTCCATGCCAAATGCTTTTCCAATTTTTGCAACTTGTGAACCAACACGACCAAGTCCAATTAAACCCAATATTTTACCTTTTAACTCAACTCCAATTGTTGTCTGCCAGTATCCTTGAAACATATTATCAATTTCAGTTTTTAGATTTCTTGCCAATCCTAAAATTAAAGCCCAAGTTAATTCTGGAGTTGGATTTAAATTTGAGTCTGTTCCAGTGACAATTATTTTTTTCTTTTTACAAGCCTCAAGATCAATAGATCTATTTCTCATTCCACTTGTTGCAACATATTTTAATTTTTTTAAATTGTTAACCAAGTTAGCTGTAATTTTGGTTCGCTCCCGCATTATCAATAAAGCCTCAAAATCTCTCAATTTTTCTAGAGCATCTTCTTCACTTTCAAATGGTTCATTAAAAACTTCTATTTCAAATTTTCTTGATATTTTTTTAAGATCAACAAATTCTTGAGCAACATTTTGATAATCATCTAAAATCGCGACTTTAAGCATTTTTTTTTACTTTATTTGAAAGTGTTATACCTGCAATTATGAATGTTGCGCCAAGAAAATGATAAAACATAAATTTTTCATCTAATATTATTATAGCCATCAAAGCTCCAAAAATTGTCATCAAATGCAGAAATACTCCTGCTCTGTTTGCTCCAATAATATCAATTCCTTTAATCCAAAATAAAAATGCAAATAATCCAGGAAATAAAACTACATAACTCAATGTTAAAATGAATGGTAATCCTAGTACTATTTTATTCCCAAGAGACATCTCTATAAAGTAAATAGGTATCAGGAAGATAAAACCACATATAATTATAATTTCTAATAATGCTATTTGAGAAATAGGATGATTTTTCTTTCTAAGCAGTGCAGAATACATGGCCCATGATAGCATTCCGATAACCATTGATAGGTCCCCTTTGTTAAATTCTAATTCTTTAATCAAGTTAATATCTGCTTTTGTAATAATAAATAAAACGCCAGTTAAAGACAAAATTACGCCTGATATTTGAAAGATATTTGTTTTCTCAATTTTTAAGACAGATGCAAAAAATAATATCCAAACTGGAATAGTTGATATCATCAAAATACCACTTATTACTTGGGTATAATATAAAGAATAATAAACAACTGAATTAAATATTGTAATACTTGTAATACCAAGTAAAAAAAATAATCCTAAGTTTTGAAATATATAATCTTTATTACTGAACACTTCCTTAAAAGTAAAAGGAAATAGAATTAGGAAAGCAAATAACCATCTATAGAAATTTAGTGAGAACGGTGGGATTTCATAAAAGCTTGCAGCTTTGCCAACAATAAAATTACCAGACCAAAACAAAGCTGCTAATGTCAAAAATAAATAAGCTTTAGAATTACTGTTATTTATTTCAAAGTTCATTTAAAAATTATATAAAAAAGACAATTATTAAAAATTATCTCTCCAGCTAGATCTGTAGTTGATTAGACCAGTATCAATTGAATCTATAACAACTAAGTCAGGTTTGACTACATTTGTAGATTCACCTGAAATATTTGCATAAAGTTTTGCACCAAACGGAATAATTTTTGAGAGAACGCCTGATCCAACATAATAACAATTATCAGTTTGACCTGAAGGGTTTGTGCCTAGTAAACTTGAAATATTATCACCACAATCTGCATCGTAGGCACAAATATAAGCTGTACCAGATCCGCATTTCTGAGTTCCAGTTGTATTTGATGATGCAAATCCTCTGTTTGGTTTATAAATTGGATAATATACAACATTACCTGTAAGTGTAGGTTCTGCTGAAACTTTCTTTTGATCATCTAATTCAACAAACCATCCAGAGTCTCCAATATCGGGACAAGTAGAATTTGCTTGATCAGTTCTATTTACACAATCTGCAAATGTTTCGACTATGGTTGATCCAGTTGATGACTTTGCGGAACCAAAGCCTGGGAAAAAAGGGTCTTTAAGACCAAACATAACATTTTTAACAGGATACGGTGCAGTAAGCATCGAGTCATTTAAATTATAATAATCACCTGTTCCACCAAATAGCCAAAATTTTTTACTTTTAACACCAATTCCAGCATCTAATGCATGATACATATATCTGTTGTTTGTAGTAGTTGAAGCCTCCACATCAAAAAAAGTGTAATTCTGATATAATTGAATTCCGGTAGGCAAGGTTGAAGAAGAACCTGTGGTTGGAGGTATTTGTTGAACATTGCCTGTATTCTGATTAACATTAAAAGTTCCACTTAAACTTGATAAATTTACTTTTGTTATTTTTCCCTCAAGGTCACTAACGTAAACTAAAGCGCCTGTATATTCTTCTTGAGATAAGTCTGCAGTTACAACTACAGGAGTTGCTGGAACAGAATTAATTATATCATTATTTTTGTCTGATATTTTTAACTCTCTTTTTACTTTTCCTGTAAGCCAATCAATAATGTATAAATTAGATCCTATAGATGGACTAAAGTTTCCATTGCCTCCTCCCATTACTGCAACGTACTGATCATCCATCACATTTCTATCTCCAGGTCCACTTGGCATTCTAAATACTCTAGGTGAAGCCCATGTTTCACCTAAATATCTATAATCATAGTCTTCCCATCCAGTTGGTAATGAGCCGACTTCTACTATTGAGATCGTGTCAATTACTCCTCCAGGATTAGCATTAAAAGTGATGTCATTTTGAAATGTAAATTCTGTATTTGCCCCAACGATGTTTACTGTCACTGAATTTGTAACAACACTTCCATTTAAAGCTATACTTGTGTTACTTGTATCTAAAGTTTGACCTGCTAAAGTTATCTTTTTTCCTTTATAGCATGAGGTGTTACCAGTTGTATTACAAGTATTCGGTAAACCTTGCGTTGCATTATTTTTAGCAGTCTGTAGTTCTTTGAAATTTGTCTCGTTAATCCTTGAGGTTGAGTAGGAACCGCTATAAACTTTTCCATTATGATCAACTCTATGTACTTTTTCGCTAACTGTATCGTTTAGGATAGAGTATAAATGTAAAGGTTGGTCTAGTTTAGTTACATCAATTAAAGAAAAGCCAGCTCCAGCCCTGCCATATGGTATCATTAAAAGAGTGTACCAATCTTCCTTATTATGCACAGGATGTTCAAAATAAGTATCATGCGCAACTGGAGATCCATCTAATAAAAATCTAGGATTTGTTCCTCCTCCACCAGCTCCTGTATTTAAACTTGAATTAACTATTCTTGGCATTTTAGGGATAATCAATGGAGGGACAAATCCCCATATCTCTTCTCCTTTTTTATAACCCCCTTGATCTCTAGTAGAAAAAGCATGGAGAATACCATTATTTGCAGCAGCATAAACAACTTCTAGTCTATTACTGTTGGCATTTTTAAAATTTCCGTATCCTTTCTTTTTTCTGAAATATGCCTCAGTTAGATTGGTTGAACTTTCCATTGAAGCATTTGGAGGACCGATAACTAATAATGATGAGTTGTAAATATCTGCTAAATAAGCATTTTCAAAGTTGTTTGGATCATCTTTTTTGGGTTTCATTCTTTTACTTTTTAAAGTTTGACAATCATTCATATAATTAAAATAGTCTTCTCCTCTTACAAAATTAATTATACCTTTATCCTCATCGTCAATGGTTCCATCTTTTCCAACATTAGAACAATGAGTTAGATTAACAGGGTAATTCCCTACAGTTTTTCTATGATACTCTTGGATAACATTTCCTTGAAGAGTAAATAAGTTTCTGATTTTACCCACATTACCATCATTGAAATTATTTATTGATGTGTCTCCATCCAAAGCCGTCCATATCTTTCTATTGTTTGGGTCTGGCATCACTTTGTTTGCAGACCATACTTCTGTTAAGCCTGGGAGTGCAAATTTTTTAACAGTTCCAGTCCACTCCTTGTTTGTTCGGTTTGTAAAGTTAGATTGAAATAATTCACCGTCCCTTTTAAATTCACTTGCAATACTTGGTGCAGATAAAACTATATTTCTTGAAATGATAGCCTGTACAATATTATCAGTCACATTTTTTAAATCTGCTGGAGTTTCAGCAAAATATACCCCTTTAGTGGTTGCTGTTTCTGTTCCTCCATTAATTGCTATATCTGTAAAATCAGTTCTTGCCTGATTATCGTTAATGACATCTGATCCATAACCAACTGCAAAAGTCAAAACTGGGGGGCTTTTTTGAGCTAAACCCTTAATGACATTTAAAGTGGCATCATTAATTCCAGTTCTTGAGTCAGTGAATTGCCCATCACCAATTATTACAATTGCATTGATTTGACAATCGTCGAGACTTTGATACGCAGACATTGGGTATGAAGAAACATTATAGTACCTGTGAATGATATTTCTAAAACCTTTACTGTTAGTATTATAAAGCAAGTGAACATCATCTCTTGCAAACAATTCTCGAATTTGCTGGGCCCCTTTCGGATTAATACCAATATTCATGCACGCATCTGGTTTACATATTTTTGGTTTATCATATCTAATATTTCCACCTACTGTCAAAAATCCGTCATGATTTGCATTACCGCCGCTCCAAAAACCTAGACCAAAGTTTGCTTGTTGAAGAGTTGCCGAGTCATTTAATACATAACTAATTGCTTCTTTAACACCTTGAAACCTTGAAACACCTGGGTCACCAAAATGATCTTTATAAGTTAGATCTGCAGGGTCTAACATTGTAATCTCTAGTCTTCCATAATTGGTAACGAATAACGTATCTTCGTCTGCTGCTCCTACTCCAAAGTCTATTCCCATTGGATAATATAAATAAAGTTGGGAATTATTCGCCTTGTTTTCAGTAAATGCATTGCCAATACCAACTTTTTTTTTAAAATCTGCCACAGCTACCTTATTTGGTAAATGATATTTACAAACGGAATGTGAAAAATATCCAGTTGTGTAGATTGTTCTATCTTTTACAACTATGCTGGCAGCTCCTCTACCCACACCACATTTATCTTGAGGAACAATTGGAGGCATCATGCTAAGTGGTGGTAAACATCCTTTTTTAGTAGGATCTGTTGTTCCATCATTGAGTACAGTTCTTCGAATTGCTGCTTCACCCGCTTTTCCAGTCGTATCTTTGCTATACATTACTATGCTACCGTCCTCTGTAACAACGTCTATTGATTCATTAAAATACTTGTAGATCTTCAAATCGAAATCGCATATTATTTTATCTCTATTGAAACCGTTTCCACCATTCACTATATCAATTATATACATCCCACCGAGTTTGTCTTCACCAGGTGTTTCGGAGGAAACAACGTATAGTTTGTTTTCGTGTATAGCCATAGCTGTATTACCTGACATTGAAACTGGATAATTTCCCTGAGAATCCTTAGTAGTGGAACAATTAGCTCTAAAACCACCTTTGTTTTGACTTGAAACAAGATTTTTGTGAAAAGATCTTACTGATCCTAGTGGATAATTGTTTTTATTACCAGGATCTTTTTTTGTTTCCATTTGATAAAGTATGAAGCCACCATTATAATTTACTCCATTATGATTAACTCTACACATATTCCCATGGGACCTATCTCTTTGATCAGCTAAAATATAAAGTCGCCTTGTTCCTGCATGATGTTCAATTTGAACTGGACTACCTAGTTCTCTATTTTTATGACCATGAATTCTCATGTTCTGACTCTTAAATACTTGGTTACTACTGGCCAATTGATTTTGATCAGCGTCCCAATAAGAAATACCACTTTCATCAACTCCGCTTACAAAGTAATTTCCACCCCATCTGCCCGAAACATCTGTGGGTGGTCTCATTGCATTTGGAATATTTCCACTTGCAGAATTGTGCATACTTTGAGACTTATCAACAAGAAATAAAATATTTGCTGGAGTAGCGTTACCTGTTCCTGGTGGCAAAGGTTTTGCAAAACTCAAATTAAATGGAACTAAGAGCAACAGAAAAATGTAACTTAGAAATTTTATTTTCATAAAAAGTTATATTACAACAAATTGAATGTAGTTTAATTTTTAAATAATTCCTAGACCCAAATTGGTAATTAATATTTAATTTATGAAAATCTTATTGAGCTATAAGGCTGTAAATCAAGATTTGTAGGCTCATTAGCAATCATTTTGCTAACTATTTTTCCAGATATTGCACCTAAAGTCCAACCTAGATGATGGTGGCCAAAAGAATAAAATACATTTTTATAATTTTTGGAAGGTCCTAACACCGGTAAAAAATCTGGCAGCGATGGCCTAAACCCTAACCATTCATCTTTATGTTCAGGTAATCCATCAATCATATCCTTAGCATTTAAAATTAAATTTTTAATTCTTGATTTTGATAACGGGTTTTCTAATCCACCAAATTCAACAGTTCCAACAACTCTTAAACCTTGTTCCATAGGTGTCATACCAAAACCTCTATCAGCATAAACAATTGGTCTTGAAATTAAATGATCACAATCTTTAAAATGCACATGATATCCACGTTCAGTATCAAGTGGAATATTTTCATGAAGTTTGTCCGTTAATCTTTTTGAAAATGCTCCACATGCTATAACTAATTTATCAAATATAAACCTTTGTGCCTCAGTCCTTAAAACTGGCTGTTCACCATCAAAATCAACATTTTGAATATTTAGTTTTAAAAATTTTCCACCCTTCTCTATAAAACTTTCAAATAATTTAACTAAAATTTTTCTAGGATTTCTTGCATGCCTTGCATAATCGTAAAAAACTCCACCATCATAAAATGGTTTTAGATTAGGTTCTAAATCATGAATTTCTTTTGGATTAACTAATTGTTGTTTTACTCCAAGTTCATCTCTAATTTGAATTTCAAGTTCTCTACTTTTTAAACTTTTATTTGTCCAAACATATAAAATTCCCTTACTCTCAACTAACCCTTCTAAATCAACGTCTTGAAATAGTTCATCAAATGCTGGCAGTGATTGGTCTAAAATTTGATGCATATATTTTGCTGTATGCATCATTTTTTCTTTTCTACAATTTACAATAAATTTGACAAACCATGGAACCATTTTTGGTACATAATTCCATTTTAGAGCTAAAGGTCCTCTTGAGCTTACTAACATTTGAGGAACATCTGCCAAAATATCAGTTCTATTCAATGATACAGACGCATAAGGTGAAAAATGTCCAGCGTTGCCATAAGAAGCTGCATTACCAGGCTCATCTCTATCAAATAATGTTACTTGAAATCCTTTTTTCTGAAGAAACAATGCGTTACAAACTCCTTGAATACCTGCTCCTACAATTCCAACTTTTATAGATTTTTCTGACACATGAAAAATATAAATCTACAAAATTAATAATGAAGAAGATATTTGACGCGGGTGATTAATGTAATTTAGTTTATAATTTTAAATAAAATTAAAGCCATCACTGAATAATCTAATACAGGTTTAATTTTATTAAAGTTCTGATTTTTCTTACTTAAAATATCATACCGTCTTCTAATAGTGTCGTATAGTAAATGCATTCCTACCATTACTAATGAAACTGAGAATACAACAAAAATAATATCAAATTTAAATAAACCCATCACAATTGTTCCAATAAAAGTAAGCAAGGAAATATTTGAAACAAAAATACTAAATAAAATATTTTTACTAAACGAAAATATTTTTTTGATAACTACAAAAAAATATGACCAAATAAGTACCAGTTCAAAAATTATAATTTCAGACATTTATCTTAAATAATAAAGGTTTGCTTGATTTAAGTAACTTTTTTCACAATCAAATTCGTCTAAAGTAGTAAAGAATATTTCATTGATTTCAGCTGAATGATTAACATTGCATTTTCTTAACTCTGCATTAAAGGTACTGTCTGCCACATGTTCTAGTGGTTGCTTGCCAGTTTTTTGTTTGACAAATAAACCTGATCCTGATGCTGCAACTGCCCTTGTTGTGCTACCTGATTGAGCGATGGTAAATCCTGTACTAACAATAGATGCTGTAGGTCCACAACCTTGTAAAAAAAGGATTAGAATAGAGTATTTAATAAAATTTTTCACTAGAGGAAAGTACGAAATATTTTTAAAAAGTGTACCTAAATTAGTGTTCATATTGGGTTGATACAATCAGATAGGGTGCGTGAAATAATAATGAATTTGCCTGTGTCTATTTGCCAAGTCCTATTATTGTTAAATCATCCTCAAGAATATTCTCATCGTTATTTTGATCAAAATTCTGGCCTTTCGTACTTTTGCTCTCAACATCTTTTATAATTTTGGATAATTCTTTTTTTAAAGATGTATTTTGATAACTATTTATTAAATCTTTTACACCAGCGATTCCTATTTCCTCACCTTTATCGTTTCTGCATTCTGAAAATCCATCTGTAAAACAATATAATCTTCCATTATCTAATTTGAAACTTTCTAGTTTGTATTCATTACTATTATCTGCTTTTTTAATTCCTAATGGCAAAGAAGAGGATTCATACTCTTTAAACCCTTCACCATTTTTAAATAATGCAGGAAGATGTCCTGCATTTGAAAGTTCAACAATATCTGTTTGTGAGTTATAAGACCCAACTATACTTGTCACATATACCCCTTTTGGATTTGTTTGACGAAGATCATTATTCATTTCGTAGTGAATTTCGTTGGGTTTAAATTTGTTTTTAGAATATATTTTAAATAAAGTTATGGCTCTTGCCATTACCATTCCAGCATTTACACCTTTTCCTGATACATCGCATAAAGTAAAATAAATTTGATCGTTGTGAGTATAGAAATCATAGAAATCTCCAGATATTTCTCTTGCTGGAATATTTATTCCTTCAATTGGAAAATTATTAATAGTTCTTCTTGGCATTAGTCTTTTTTGAACATCAATTGCAAGTTTAATCTCTTTTGAAACTCTATTTTTCCATATGTTTTTTTGATTTTCAGATTGTTCGAGCTTATCCATTATGTTGTTGTATTGACTTGCTATAACTCCTGCTTCAGTAAATGGATCTTGCGGCGCTCTTAGACTAAAATCTTCAGTTTCTTGTTGTTTGTTTAAAACTTTTAGCAAGTCATGAGTAGCGGTGGATGCGTTATGTTCAGAGATATTAAGTCCCATGTCTTCCTCAATTTTATTTACCCTTAATCTAAATAATAAATTGATCATAAAAAAAATTGTAAATGCTGAGATGAAACAAAAAGCACCAACACTTACGATCCCAATAAGTTGAATATATAATTGATCAATCATTGATCTTTCTATTCCCATTGCCTCGAAATCTCCAAATATTGCAACAGCGATTGTTGCCCAAGTTCCTGCAAATAAATGAACTGGAACAGCACTTACAACATCATCAACTTTTATTTTTTCTAATAACAGAATTCCAGATCCAGATACTATTCCACCGATTGCTCCGATTATAATTGCCTCTGTTGGATCAACATAAGCACAAGATGCAGTGATTGAAACTAAACCAGCAATTGGCCCTGTAATCATGAACATCGGCTCAGGTTTTTTCATAACATAAATACCCATGACACTAGATAAAATTAAACCTGCCGAAGCTGCTAGAAATGTATTAATTAATATAAGTGGAATTCTAAGGTCCATTGCACCATTGGCTCCCCCATTAAACCCAAACCAACCAAACCATAAAATTAAAGCACCAAGTGCAGCTAGAGGTGTGTTACTTCCTTGAAAAGTTCTTTTCCTTCCATCTTGAAATCTTCCAGTTCTATTCCCGATAATTAACAGCACCGCAAGTGCAACCCAACCACCAACAGAATGTACTACGCTTGATCCTGCAAAATCAATAAAACCCAGTTTTCCTAACCAACCTGTTTTTACATCTGGATTTGAAAAGTTTAATGACCAAACCCAGTGTCCAACAATTGGGTAAATAATTCCTGATGTAACAAATGTAATTATTACGTATGAAAAAAATTTTAATCTTTCAGCAACTGCACCAGAAACAATTGTTGCAGCTGTTGCAACAAACATTGCCTGGAATACAAAGAAAGACTGATATCCTGCAACTTTTGTAGTAAAAAAGAAAAACTTTGAACCAAATAAACCAGATACACTAGTTCCATACATCAAAGCAAATCCAAATGCCCAAAAGGTTGCTACTGAAATTCCAAAGTCTGTAACATTTTTAAGCGCAACATTAATACTGCTTTTAGCTCTTGATAAACCTGACTCTAAACACATAAAGCCAGCTTGCATCAAAAAAACTAAAATAGCACAAATGAGAAGCCAAAATGTATCTAGGTTTGCTTGAAGAACAGCTTCAAGTCTAAACTCTAGTGCTTTGTTCGCACCTTTGTTAGTTAACTCTAATTGATTTAATTGAGACTGTAACTTAAAGACCAGGGCCTGTAATTCAGCTACAGTCATAAAAATTTATTAGTCCAATATTTTAACAGCTTCACCTGCATCAGTAACTATTTTGTCAACACTAACAACTTTAATTACTTCAAATCCAGTTCCTGCGATAGCGTCTTTGTATTGCTCATCAGATAAATTTGATTTGTCCTGAAAAGCAGACACAGCAACACCTTCGGGCCAAGATACCTTAATATCGGCATCAGGACTTGCTTTTTGTAAAGCTTCCGTAACCATTTTTTGACATTTAATACACATCATGCCATTTACTTGTGCAATTTGAGTTTGTGCTGCAAACAAATTTGTGCTCATCAATGTTAAAAATAGGCTTAAAATTATTTTTTTCATATTCTCCTTATTTTAAAACTGCTGAAATCTATATTTATTAAAATTTAAATCAAAATAAATTTATCTATCTTATTTAATTTTTAGTTTCCTAATCCTACTAAAGTTAAGTCATCACTAAGGTTTTTCTCCCCCGCGACTTTAACTACCTCCGATGTTACATCCTTGAGTTGTTTTTTTAAATCAGTATTAAAATTATTTTCTATAATCTTAATGGAGCCCTCGACGCCTATTTCATTCCCATTTTTGTCTAAACTTTCTGATAATCCATCTGTAAATACATAAAATCTTGAGGAATTTAATTTAGTTTTTTCTAATTTGTAAACACTTTTATCTTTATGTTTAATGACACCTAAAGGTGTTGAGCTTGAAATATACTCAGAATATTTTCCATCATGTGTTCTTATTAACGCTGGCTGATGACCTGCATTAACCCATCTTATTTCTTCACTAACCAAATCATATTCACCTAAAATACATGTCACAAACATTCCAGCAGTTTTAGTTTGATACAAATCGTTATTCATATGAAACATCATTTCATCTGGATCAACTTTATCCTTTGACATTATTTCAAATAATGTTGAAGCTTTTGCCATTACCATGCCTGCATGTATTCCTTTTCCAGCAACATCTGCAATAATAAAATAAATACTTTCGTTATGAGGGTAAAAACTATAAAAATCTCCTGAGACTTCTCTTGCAGGAATGTTAATACCACTTACAGGAAAATTATTTAAATTTCTTTTTGGTAAAAAGTTTTCTTGTACTTTGACTGCTAGATTTACTTCTTTAGATATTCGATCTCGCCATTTATTTTTTTCAGTTTCACTAGACTCTAGCTTGCTCATAAGTTTATTATAATATAATCCAATCACACCTCCTGCTGTGAATGGATCTTGAGGACCTCTTATTTTTAGATCACCCGATTTTGATTGTTTATCTAAAATTGCAATTAAATCATGCTCAACTGATACAGCGCCGTGTTCTGCAATATTTAATCCTAATTCTTCATGTATTGGGCTTACTCTTAAAGGATAAAAATAATTTACGATTTTAAAAAATATAAATGATGAAACAAACGAAAAGAAACCTATTGCACCTATTCCAATTAGTTGAGCTTTGATCTGTTCCATTCTTGTTAAACCTGTACCTAAAATTTCTAAATTAGAAAAAATTCCAACAGCAAGCGTTCCCCATACTCCTGCTGCTAAGTGGACGGGTACAGCTCCAACAACATCATCTATCTCTTTTTTATTTAAAAATTCATGAACAATTATTGCAATAATGGTTCCAATAATTCCAATAAAAATTGCTAGAAGAGAATTTACAGAATTGCAAGCTGCTGTTATTGATACTAATCCTGCCAAAGGTCCAAGGACCACATAAAAAGGGTCTGGTTTTTTAAATAATGCAAAAGAAATAATTAAACTAGTTAACAAACCAAAAGCAGCAGCAAGAAATGTATTTATTAAAATTAAAGGTACAGCTTCATCCATTGCACCATTGCTTCCTCCATTAAATCCAAACCATCCAAACCAAAGAATTAAAGTTCCAAGAACAGCAAGTGGGAAGCTTGAACCTGTAAATTTACCCTTGTTTGCCTCTGAATATTTCCCAATTCTAGGCCCTAAAATTAAAACACCTGATAATGCTATCCAACCTCCAACTGAGTGAACAATTGTGCTTCCAGCAAAATCAACAAAACCTAGGGCTGCAAGCCATCCTTTATTCATTGCTTCCCCTAAATAACTAGAGGACCATGCCCAATGACCTACAATTGGATAAATTATTCCAGTAGCAAATATGGTCATTATTAAATAACCAACAAATTTTAGACGTTCAGCAACAGCACCAGATATTATAGTTGCTGCAGTTGCAACAAACATTGCCTGAAAAACAAAATAAGTTTGGAACTCCGCAATGTTAGTTGCAAAAAAGAATAAATCTGTTCCAAATAAACCGTTGAAGCTTTTACCAAACATCAAGCCAAAGCCAAAAAGCCAAAAGACTACAACGGATACGCCAAAATCAGCTGCATTTTTTAATGCAACATTAATACTATTTTTGTGTCTTGATAAACCGCTCTCAACACACATAAAACCAGCCTGCATGATAAATACAAGAATTGCACAATCAATTACCCAAAGGGTATCTATAAATGATTTTACATCACCCACATTTATTTCCATTAATGTAGTTTAATCTCTTTTTTTCCAAATATAGAAAAAAAAATAAGGTGCTATGGCAGGCACGATACCAAACCAAAACCACTCATCCCAACGAAAACTTTTATCAACTGCAAAGCTTTTTAGTCCATTCCACCAAGTTAAATAACCAATTAAAATTATCCAAGCTAAACTTATGGTTGTAAAAATTTTTTGGTTTTGGGTAAGATCTCCACTAAAAATTTTAATAATAAAATTTTTAATATCTTGGTACATTTAAGATATTTTTAACAATTAGTTCTAGTTATTGACTGTGTATTACCGGTCAACTTAATTTCACAAGTACCGCCTGTTTCTTTGGCAATTAGAAAATAAAGTGCTGCACTATTTTGTACAGCACAAACGTTAAATCCAACTTCTGTTGCGAATAATTCAGCCTTATCCACTAGTGCATCCTCGACAGCATCTGAAGTAGAAGCGCTTGGTGTACAAGTTGATCCTGACGTACCGTAATATGTAGAGTTGTCTGAATAATATTCTGTTTGCCCCAATGATAATTGCATTAATGCATTCTCTACTGATTTTTGCTTTGTAGAGGATACATAGCCGTTGTAAGCAACAATACCAACGGCTGCCAAAATTCCTATTATAGCAACCACAACTAGGAGTTCGATTAATGTAAATCCTGAACTCCTAGATGTTAATTTTTTTTTTTTATTCAACTTCAATAACGTTGGTAACTAAGTCAGCGGTTTGGTCACTGGCACAAGTTGTAATAGTTACTTCGTATTTATTAGATGTGGCATTCTTTTTGTGTGCAATTTGTGTAGAACCCATAGTTGTGTCACTACACGCAGTCAAGGTACCTCCCTTGGAAATAGCCTCTCCCTTAAGATATGGATTGGTAAATTCTCCAGTCATCATTTTTACTAGAGCATCATCAATTTTATCAGCGGTATATCTTTCAGTACAAGTTAAGTTTTCATCAAATGCTTTGGTATCACCTAAATCACATTTCTTTAGTTCACCAGCTACAAGCTTAACAAGTTGAGCTTGATGAGATTTTGAAGCTGATTTTTTTGCTCCAGCTACATAACCTGAATATGCAACAACACCAACTGCAGCTAGGATACCTATAATAGCTACTACAACTAATAGCTCAATAAGTGTAAATCCTTTTTGTTTTTTCTTCATTATAATGTCCTTTATATTTATTAATAAACTTATAAATGATTGCATAATTTTAGATTATGCTCAAATATGCAAGTGTTAAAAATGGGTCATTTATGCCATGAATTGCTTGATTTTAATTAAAATTTAATAAATATTCATGATATAACCATCCAATGTCCTACAAAATATTAGAAGAGGGAAATGTAGCTACTGTTCATCTTGACGGTGAAATAGATATGGATGTGACTGAAAAAGCAAAAGAAGTAATTATGCCTCTTATTGAGGCTGGTAAAGAGGTTCATCTAAATCTTAAAGAAGTACAATACATGGATTCTTCTGGGATATCTGTTCTAATCGAAAGTCATCAAAAGGCAGCTGAACTTGGGACCAAAGTAATTTTAAAAGAAATAAGTAAATCAGTTCTTAAGGTAATTATGATGGCTAAATTAGAACAAATATTAATTATTGAGTGATGACATTTGAAGAGCATAAAGAATTTCCTGTAGACTCTTCAAGTTTAAAAGATGTTAGAAGCTTTGCACGTGAAGTTTTAGCAAAAGACCCATTATTTAAAACTACTAGTGACGATGTAGTATTAGCTTTAGCTGAAGCTGCGCAAAATATTGTAAAACATGCATACAATGGTCAACCGACAGGTGATACAATGAGAGTTGAATTAAGTTTTAAAGATAATCAGCTAGTTATTGATTTATACGACAAAGGTAAACCAGCAATTCCTCAAAATATAAAACCACGAGCAGTCGATGATATTAAGCCTGGAGGACTAGGAACTTTTTTTATTGTGACAAAAAATTATTAATTTATTGACCCATTAATGCACCAACGTTAAAGATTGGTGAGTACATGGCGATCATTAATCCGCCAATCATTGTTCCCATAAAAACAATCATAATTGGTTCTATTAAACTAGACATGTTATCTACAGCTGTATCAAATTCTTCCTCATAATACATTGAAACAGAAGTAAACATTTCATCAAGATTACCAGTTTGTTCTCCAACTGAAACTAATTGACTAAATGTTGGAGGAAAAGTTGGTTCTTTCAAAAATAATTTTGTAAGCGTATCCCCAGAGAAAACTCCTTTTTTTACATTTTCAAGTGCTTGTGTGACCACATCATTATTGCTTACTTGTTTTGCTATCTCAATACTTTCTAATAAATTTACTCCAGCTGCACTAAGGTTACCCATAATTAAAGAAACTCTTGCAATTAGAGATTTTAAAATCATATCACCAAAGACAGGCATTTTTAACATTCTCCCATGCCATTTATATCTTATTGCTGGAACTTTTGTTGTAAGATATCTAAAAACTATAAATCCAATTACAGTTGTTAAAAGTAAAACCATTCCCCCCGTTCCACGCATAAAATTACTTGCATTCATTATTACTTGTGTTGGAGTAGGCAATGCAACACCCATGCCTTCATACATCTCAGCAAATATAGGTACAACTTTTACTAACATGAAAACCATGACTGTAATTGCTACTGTAAACATTACAGCGGGATACATCAAAGCACCTTTAATTTTCTTTTTTACTTTTTCTCTCTTCTCTAAAGAGTCTACAAGTTTGAGCAAAAAAACATCTAGCTTACCACTAGCTTCACCAGCCTTGATTAAGTTAATATATACATTATCAAATACTTTCGGGTATTTTTCAAAACACTTAGATAAAGTTAATCCTCCTTCAAGATTTTTTCTAACATCTTCAACTATTATTTTAACCTCTGGATGTTCTAATTGATCTCTTAACATCGAGAGAGTTTGAAGAATTGGAAGTCCTGCTTTTACCATTGTTGCAAATTGCTTTGAAAATATAACTATATCTTCTGGTTTTATTTTCTTTTTAAATAGGCTAAAGCTACTCCCGCCACTTTTCTTTTTCTCTGCAGCTTTTTTCTTAGTTCTGATGAGTTTTGTTATAATAATTTTTTGATCTTTTAATTTAAACGATGCTTCCTCTTGACTTAAGGCATCAATAGTACCTTCAACATATTTTCCTGCTGAAATACCTTTATAACTGTAAGTTTCTGATGACATTTAGATTAATCCATGCTGAGAACTCGATCAAATTCTCTGAAATTCAAGTCCCCACTTATAATCATTTCTCTACCCATATCTGACATTGTTCTAAATCCTTCATTTTTTGCTATTTCTTTCAACTCTGGTGTTGTCGCTTTTCTTAAGATAGCTTCTTTTACAGGTTTAGTAACATTTAATACTTCATAAATTCCCATACGACCTTTGTAACCACTGTCTTTACACTTTGGACATCCTTTACCTCTAAATGCTTTTGCTCTCGAGGCTTGCTCTGCAGTAAATCCAATTTCTTCTAAAACTTTAGGATTAACATCGGGATCTGGTTCTCTACATTCTGTACAATTTTTTCTCGCTAGTCTCTGTGCGAGAACAAGTGTACATGCAGCTGAAATTAAATAATCTGGGGTGCCCATATTTTGTAATCTAGTAATTGAACTTGGTGCATCATTTGTGTGAAGTGTACTAAATACTAAGTGACCTGTTAATGCAGCTTTCAAACCAATATCAACAGTTTCTTTATCCCTCATCTCTCCAACTAGAATTATTTCTGGGTCTTGTCTTAAAAAAGATCTTAAAGCCCTATTAAAGTCATAACCTATATCATCTTTTATTTGAACTTGTCCTACTCCATCTAATTCATATTCGACAGGATCCTCTGCTGTTAAAATATTTAAGTGAGGTTTAGATACCTC
>LULI01000419.1_pt1 | contig 18218 bp, 19 predicted proteins | sample 728191 | NCBI WGS metagenome assembly LULI01 (sample SAMN03860293, study PRJNA289734) | marine metagenome | biome: seawater column; feature: ocean; material: water; isolation source: Red Sea water column Station 169 - depth 50m | place: Saudi Arabia: Red Sea | collected 2011-10-15 | depth 50 m | reverse complement strand
AACCTGCTGACTTCAAAGGCAAAAAAATGAGAGTACCAAGCAAAATAGCTGGAACTATACTTAAAACTTTAGGAGCAACTGGTGTGAAAGTACCAGCTCCTGGAACTTCTGAAGCATTAAACAAAGGTGTTATAGATGGAACTCCTTTCCCTTATACAGCAATTGGTTCATTTAGATTATTCGATGTAACGAAATATCATACAGAGGTTAATATTACTAATGCTACATTTGGATTAATAATGAATGAAGGAAAATATAATGGTCTTTCATCCTCAGCTAAAGGATGTATTGACAAACACTCAGGTCAATGGTTTGGAGACTGGGCTTCTAATTTAATTGATAGCCAAAATGCCAAAATGAGAGTACAGGTAGAAAATACACCTGGACATGAAATTACTGTTGCATCTGATTCAGTATTATCTGAATACAAAAAAATATTAGCTCCTATTGAAGCAGATTGGTTAGCAGAAATGAAAGGCAAAGGTCTTGATGGAGATGCTGTTTTAAAAAGAGCAAGAGAAGTTATTTCTAAAATAGACGGTTAATCGTTTAATTCGAGCCCGCTAATTTCATAGCGGGCTCTTCCAAAATTTAGTATATTAATAAAATGGCAGTTAAAGCACTAAGCTATATTGGGGTTAATTCTGATAAATTTGAAGACTGGTCTATTTATTCACAAAAGTATTTAGGCATGCAAAAGATAGATCGAGGAAAAGATATTTTATCTTTTCGTATGGATGATCAAAAACAAAGGTTGACTATTACAGGTGAAAAGGGAGATGATTTAGGTTTTATAGGATGGGAAGTTGAAAACAAAAAAGATCTTCAAATTTTTGCAACAAAACTTGAAAAAAATAATATAGTTGTGCATCAAGGAACGTCTTCTTTTGCAGATAAACGTTTAGTTGAAGATTTAATTTATTTTGATGATCCTCAAGGTAATCGTATCGAACTTGTTTATAATCCAATGATAGATACTGACCCTTTTAAACCTGGAAGACCTATTTCAGGATTTAAGACAGGAGCTTTAGGAATGGGCCATGCTGTAGTTCATGTAAAAAAAATTGATGATTTAATACCTTTTTACACAGACATAATGGGATTTAAAATTAGTGATTATAGCCACACACCAATATCATTATGTTTTTTTCACGTTAATGGCAGACATCATAGTCTTGCTTTGTTTGGTTCCGGAAGAACTGGTTTTCATCATTTTATGGTAGAATATAATAATCTAGATGATGTTGGTCAGGGTTATGATCTATTGCAATATAAAGACAATGCAATTGCTTACACTATGGGTAGACATACAAATGATTACATGACATCTTTTTATTCAATAACACCATCTGGTTTTTTTATTGAAAATGGCTGGGGAGGACGAATTATTGATCCAAAAACCTGGCAACCTATAGAAACATTTGAGGGGCCAAGTTTTTGGGGACATGAAAGACTTTACTTACCAGATGATGAAAGAATGAAATTCAGAAATAAAAGACTTGAAACTGCATCTCAAGGAAAACAAGCGCCATTGTTAATTGACTGTCCTTGGTTATATTCAAATTTAAAAAAAAAAAAATAATTTAAAATATCAATGAAAGAATTTGATATAACAATTGTAGGATTAGGTCCTGCTGGAGGAACACTAGCAAATCTTCTTGCTATGCATGGTTTCTCAATTTTAATATTAGACAAAGAAAAAAGTTTTTATCCACTACCTAGAGCTGTTCATTTTGATGATGAAATAATGAGGGTATTTCAAACCATAGGAATAACTAAAGATTTTTTAAAATATACAATTATAAATAAAGGTACAAAATTTGTTAATTCAAAGCAAAAGGTAATATTAGATTGGCCAAGACCAAAAAAAATTACAGATAATGGTTGGTATCCTAGTTATAGATTTCATCAACCTGATTTAGAAAAACAACTAAGAAAAAAACTAAAAAGTTATAAAAAAGTATTCATTGAACAAAATGCTAATGTTGTAAAAATTACAAACTCAAGAAATTATGTAAATATCAAATATGTAAATTCTAATAACAACAAAATTTTTTATATTAAGTCAAAATATCTGGTTGGATGTGATGGAGCCAATTCAATTACTAGAACTCAAATGAAAACAAAAATGGATAATTTAGGTTTTACACAAAAATGGGCAGTTGTAGATTTAATTTTAAAAAAAAATAAAAAAAATTTACCAGATAGAACAATTCAGTATTCAAATCCCAAACAACCTGCAACATACTGCAGAAATGTTGGTAAACGAAGAAGATGGGAATTTGCAATTAAGAAAAATCTAAATGATAAAAAGGTTCTTTCAGAAAATTATATTTGGAATTTTTTAAAACCTTGGATAAAGAAAAGTGAAGCAATACTCGAAAGGAAGACCATTTATACATTCAAGTCAGCAATTGCCAGAAAGTGGCGTACAGGTAGAATATTTATTGCTGGCGATGCAGCTCATTTAATGCCTCCTTTTATGGGTCAGGGAATGTGTGCAGGTATAAGAGATGCATCAAATTTGGCATGGAAAATTGCATCATGTTTAAGAATCAAACATAATGAAGCTATTTTAAACTCTTATCAGACAGAAAGGTCTCTTAATGTTAAAGAATATATTGAGACTACTATGAGAATGGGGGAGTTTGTAAATGCTGTTGAGTCAATACAAATTACTAAAAATATTAGCTCTAACGACCAAGGTGTTAAAAGCATGCAATCAATTAAACCAAAATTAGGAAAAGGTCTTGGACAACTTAAAGATAAAAATAGAGGAAAAATTTTTCCTCAATTTAAATTAAACAAATACAAAAACTTAGATGATTATTTTTCTAAAAAGGCAGTTTTAATATTATCCTCAGATATTAAAGCTAAGGTTTCTAAAAATTATTCATTACTGGAAGCAAAAAGTTTAAAGAATCTATCAATTTATTTAAAAAATATTAATTCAAAAGCTATTTTAGTAAGACCAGATAGATTTATTTTGGGCTCAGCGAATTCAGGCAAGCAAATCAGTTATCTTATAAAAAAAAATTCTTTTATTCTAAGCTAATAGCTCTTTCTAAGCAAATCATTTCTTCTTTTGCAAAAGCACAAATTGACCAATCAAAATTTACTTTGTTTTCTCTCATTTTTGTCAGAAATTCAGGAATTTTTTCTGGCTGACTTATTTTTCCTGTATAATGACCAATTACAAATAAACACCACGCACCATCAGCAGGTATCTCTGCTTTCCTTAACATCTCAACTAGCAAATCTACATCCTCAGGATTATATAATATATGTTGTATTTTAGTTCCTGCTTCTGTCAAATATTTATATAGTTTTACATCTTCGCTCATGGGTTTCCTTGAGGGTATTAACTCAGATGTGCCAATGGATGTTCCTGGTGGTGTAACATCGTAAGCAAGTTTCCTCATATCCTCTGGAGAATATTTTCCCACTGCTTCGGTTGTTACTTGAATATGCATTTTTGGAACTTGAAACTCCAATTCTTTTAAAGCCTCTTTATACAGTCCAGCATCAAGAACATGTTCACCCTTTTCATTTCTTACATGTAAATGTATAGCTCCAGCTCCTGCTTCATAACAATTTCTTGCAACTTCTACAGTTTCTTGGATAGTCAAAGGTACTTCAGGATGATCTTTTTTGACTCTTCTTGCGCCATTTGGAGCCACCATCAAATTAGGAAGTTTTTTTGGTTGGTAAAATGGCATAAATTATCTCAAAGAAGCAGCAATATTTCCACCATCAACTGTTAAAACAGCTCCAGTAGTTTTTTTGGAAACTGAAAGATGAAAAAATGCTTTTGCAACATCTTCGGCTTTAACTTCATTTAGAAGCAAATTGCCTTTCATATAATCCTCAGTTGAAACCTCTCTTGCTTTAGCTCTAGATTTAATCATTTCATCATTTAAGAGACCGCTCCTAATTCTATCTGCGTTTACTCCATTAGATCGTATTCCATAGGAACCATAATCTAATGCATACTGTTTACATAAATTTAATAAGGCAGACTTAGGTAGCCCATAAGGTCCAAAATTTTTACCAGGATTTACAGACTGTTTAGATATATTAAATAATAAACATCCCTCAATATTTTGAGTTTTCATTATTTTGGTAGCTTCAGCTGCACAATTTTGATGTGAAAAAAAATTATCTTCGAAGCTCTTTCTTAAAATTTGTTACATCACAATAGATACAAAGATCATTAATTTTTTTACTCATTTCAGTAACTTTTTTCCTATTATTATCTATTAAAACTACCTCTGCTCCATATTTTTTAAATAATTTGTAAGTTGCTGTCCCAATTTTTCCAAATGCACCAGTAATTACGACAACATTACCTGCCAATTCTTTCGTTTCTTTTTTAATTTTTGCTTGTTCTAGAGACCAATATTCAACATCAAAAATATCTTTTTTTGATATGAATTTATATTTTGAAGTTTCCTCAACTGAAGAAATAACTCTTGCATTAGTTTCCGTTAAGTCTGCTGCTACCTTTGCTGATTTTAGATTATCTCCTATACAAAATACACCAATATTCTGTACTAATATCACTCTTGGAGAACAATCTAGCATCGTTTTCTTTTCTTTAACTTTTTTTTGATTTTGTTCAAAATATTTCAAGTATTTTTTTTTATAATTAATAAAAGCTTTGGTTGCGGTTTTTTTAAAATCATCAATTGATGAGTTATGTTTTGGTTTAATTATTAAAGGGAAAGGCTTTACTCTAATAACATGATCCGGCGTGGCTGTACCTTCTTTTGAATATCTCTCTACATCATTTCCGTTAATAAAATAATTTAAAATTTTATTATTTCTAAAGGTTAAAATAAATTTCTTGTTGGCACCTTTAGAGGCTAATCCTCTTAATATTGGTGCGATTTGAGAAGGAGTAATTTTTGTATTTAATTTAGTTATTTGTTTAATTTTTTTTCTTTTTAACTTTCTTAAAGCCTTTTCTGCATCTGTTACATACTTTATCATGAGATCATAAGACTCTTTTGCATCATCAGAAAAAGTAAATATTCCATGATTTAATAAGATAAGACAATTTATATTAGGGTTTTTATTATAAACCTCTTTAATTTTTTGAGCTAATCCATATCCTGGCATTACATAAGGAATTAAACTTACTTTTTTTCCAAATATCTTTTTACAAAAAGCAAAACTATTTGGTCTATTAGTTACATTCATAATTGCATCAGAATGTGTGTGGTCAACAAATTTAAATGGTAAAAAAGCATGCAGAAAAGTTTCAACTGATGGATTAGGCGATTTAATATTAATTAAATTCCTTTTTTGATATGCTACCATTTCTTCATCTGATAATTTTTTTTTATTCTTTAAAGCTAAAAGAGGGTTCAATTTTACTGCTGGCAATCCTTCTGGTTCAATTTCAGCCATATCCCAACCACTTCCTTTTACACACAAAACATTATAATTTTTTCCATCTAAATCTTTAATAGTTGTCTTAACAGAGGTGTTGCCACCGCCATGTAAAACTAGCTCACTATTTCTTCCAAGTAGCCTAGTCGTATAAACCCTTAGAGCCATATCCTTAGAATGACCAAGTTTCTTATATTTTAATATGTATTTTTTTGCCTCTTTATTTGACCAATTATTTTTCACAGCATTATCCTTCAATAAACTATTAACGTAGTTTTTTATTTGAAAGAAGTAAAAAATTAAAATACTAAAGTTATTTAATAATTATATGACTAAAGTTGGAGAACATATTACCTTAGATATAATAGGCACAAAAAAGGAGTATGATCCTGTATTCTTTGAAAAATTAGTTTATAAAATTGCAAAAATAGCGAAAGTTACTGTACTCCAAATATCAAAATATAAGTTTGAGCCTCAAGGATTTACTTTAGTTGCATTATTGGCAGAAAGTCACATTAGTTTTCATACATTTCCTGAAAAAGGAATTATTAGTTTCGATTTTTTTACATGTGCAAAAATTTCTCCTTCTGTCGCTTTAGAGGTTATTAAAGGTGAAATTGAACATACTCATATAATTAAAAAACAGTTTGATCGAGATACTGTAGACCTCTATCATGATAATTATAGCTCACCAGGTTTAAAAAAATCATATGTTGTAAATAAAGTGTTAGAAAATTTTAAGTCAAAAGTTGGCCAACATATTGAGATATTAGAATTGGAACAATTTGGAAAAGCATTATTTATAGATAATGAAATTCAAGTAGCGGAAAAAGATGAGCATCTTTATAGTTCTACATTTGTAAGCTCTGGACTAAGTTTAAACTCTAATAAAGAAAAAGCTGCTATTATCGGTGGAGGAGATGGAGGAGTTGCTAGAGAATGTATATCAAAAAATTTTGGATTTATAGATTGGTACGAATTAGATCCCGAAGTAGTAGAAGTTTGTGACAAACATCTTGGAACGATTGGAGATAAAGCTACTGAAAAAAATTCAGTAAAATGTGTATGGGGTGATGCATTTGAAAGTATAAAAGCTGTTAAAGATGATACATATGATCAAATATATGTAGATCTAAACGATGATCAATATTGTATTGATTTAGCTGCTAAAAATATGAATTCTCTTGTAAGAATATTAAAACCAAAAGGTGTAATTACTGCTCAAGTTGGGAGTCAAGATAAAAAGCCCAAGCAAGTTGAAAATTGGTTAAGTATATTTAATCAAAATTTTGGTAACGCTAAATTATCTAGAGTTTATATACCTAGTTTTGATTGTTCTTGGAATTTTTCCTCTTCAATAAATCATTAAATTTTTCTTTTTAAATCAGAAAAATTGTGAAATAATTATTTTTTTAACGGAGGAAAAATGAATGTAATAAAAAAAATATTTTTAACTTTTCTATTATCCTTATTTTTAATTAGCTCTACTAATGCTGATAAAATAAGGATTGGAACTGAAGGTGCTTATCCTCCCTGGAATTCAAAAGATGCTTCAGGGAAATTAATTGGTTTTGAAGTAGAGTTAGCTTGGCAATTATGTAGATACATTGGTCAACAATGTGAAATAGTTGAACAAGACTGGGACGGTATGATACCAGCTTTAACTTCAAAAAAATTTGATGCAATAATGGCTGGAATGTCAATCACTGAGGAAAGAATGAAAACAATAAATTTTTCTCAAGGATACGCTGATGAAGTTGCATCTTTAGCAGTTATGAAGGGTTCAGATCTAGAGGGAATAGATACTCCTGATGCTGTAAATTTAAACCTTGGCGGATCAGCTGTAAATAAAGCAATGAAAACATTAACATCTGCTTTATCAGGAAAAACAGTTTGCACTCAAATTGGTACAATCCACCAAAATTTTCTTGAGTCTGGAGATGTAGGAAAAATAAACTTAAAAACTTATAAGACACAGGATGAGGTCAATCTTGATTTATCTAATGGCAGATGTGATGTAGCGTTAGCTGCTGCGGTAGCATTTACTGACTACGCTGAAAAATCTGGAGAAGCTGTTGTACTTGTGGGACCAACTTTTTCAGGTGGTGCATTTGGTAATGGTGTAGGGGTAGGTATTAGAAAAGATGATACCAAACTTTTAAAAGCTTTTAACAAAGCCATTGATAAAGCAAGAATTCTATAGGTGCAATGGCAATAGGCTTTTTGTTTGCTTTAATATTCACACCTTTAAAATTATCTAAAAACAAAACATTAAATATTATTGGAAACTGTTACACTACTATTATTAGAGGTGTTCCAGAACTATTAGTAATATATTTATTATTTTTTGGTGGTACTGGAGCCGCAATGTATGTTGCTTCAATTTTTGGATATGATGGATATATTGAGATAAACGCTTTTATAACCGGCGCTCTTTCTATAGGCATTATATCTGGAGCATACTCTACTGAGGTTTTTAGAGGAGCAATTTTATCAATTGATAAAGGCCAATTCGAAGCATCTAAAGTTTTGGGATTAAAGAGAAATATTCAATTTTATAAAGTTATTTTACCCCAAATGTTGAGATTATCTATTCCGAATTTAAGTAACGTATGGCAAATTACACTAAAAGATACATCACTAATATCTGTAACCGGATTAGTAGAAATAATGAGACAGTCTTACATTGCTGCAGGCTCAACAAGAGACCCTTTATTTTTTTATTCTGTAGCAGCAGTTCTGTATTTAATTCTTACATTCTTAAGCATGAAAATAATTAACAAATTAGAAGTTAGATACAACAAAGGTTTTTAATGGATATAAATTTAATGATCAGTATTTTTCCAAGCCTGTTAAATGGAGCAGTCATAACTTTAAAACTTCTTGCATCTTCAATGTTTTTTGGATTGTTAATAGGTTTGCTTTTTGCAATTTTAAGGATAAATAAAAATCCAATAATAAATAAATTTGCTTATGGATACTCTTACTTTTTTAGAGGAACACCATTATTAGTTCAGTTATATTTAATATATTATGGGTTAGCAAATATTGAATTTCTAAGGAATTCATTCTTGTGGGTAATTATCAGAGAGCCTTATTGGTGTGCAATTATTGCATTTTCATTTAATACTGGAGCATACACATCTGAAATTTTAAGATCAGCTTTTCAAACAATAAAAGAAGGCTACATAGAAGCCGCACAAAGTCTTGGTGTTACAAAAAAAATTACCTTTTATAAAATACAAATTCCAATTGCAATAAAACAGTCATTACCAGCTTATGGAAATGAAATAATTTTAATGCTTAAGGGGACATCTCTTGCAAGCGTTATAACAATTATGGATTTAATGGGTGAGGCAAGGAAAGTAAATGTTTTAACTTTTAAACCATTTGAAGCTTTCATTACTGCAGGAATAATATATTTATTTCTAACCTTTATTATACATAATATTGTAAAGTACTTAGAAAAAAAATATGGATTTCAAACATGAAAGTAGCTTGTATTCAGTTATCTAGTGGCGAAAATTATAATAAAAATTTTAAGGATATTATAAAGTATGTAAATCAAGCAATAAAGAATAAAGCAGACCTAATAATAACACCAGAAACTTCTTCATTAATGTCGGCCGATAAAAATAATTTATTTAAATATTCACACGAAATGAAGAATGATCCAATAATAAAAAAAGTTAAACTTATAGCTAAATCAAATAAGAAATGGATACTGATTGGCTCAATGTGCATTAAAGAAAAAAAAAAATTAAGAAATAGATCTATTCTTATTGGACCTAATGGTAAAATAAATAATTATTACGATAAAATAAATATGTTTGATGTTAAAGTTTCAAAAAAAGAACAACATAAGGAAAGCAAAGTATTTAAGGCAGGTAAAAAATTAGTATCAGCTACGTTGCCGTGGGGAAAAATAGGTCTTTCAATATGTTATGATTTAAGATTTCCAGAACTTTACAGAAACTTATCAAAAAGAAATTTAAGTTTTATAACTGTTCCGTCGGCATTTACGAAAACAACAGGCCAAAGACATTGGTTAGCTTTATTAAAAGCAAGAGCTATTGAAAACTTTTGTTATATTTTCGCTCCTAATCAAACTGGAAAAAATACGATTAAAAGAGAAACTTTTGGACATACGGCCATTATTTCACCCGATGGTAAAATAATGGCTCTCAAGAAATTTGGAAAAGGAATTATATATTCAAATATAAAACCAAAAATAGCTATGGAATTAAGAAAAATTATTCCAAGCATTAAATAATTAATTTAAATTTTTAAGTAAATTCTATTAAAATAAAAAGTTAATGTGAGCGCTCGTAAAATCAAAAATATAGTGAAAGAAATCCATAGACCTTGATTACCAAAACCTTCAACAAGCATAAATGAACTTATTAAGTGAATAATAACAGAGACAAACATGGCATTTCTCAACTCTTGGGTTTGAGAAGCTCCGATAAATATTCCATCTAATTGGTAACAAAATGATGAAACAAAAGGTAATAACACTACCCAAAATGAATACTGGTAACTAATATCTCTTATATTCTCTATGTCGGTCATAAAATCTATAAATGAATTTTTAAAAAATAAGTAAAATAAAGAAATCAATATCCCGGTTAAAGAACTCAAAATAAATGAATTTTTAACTATTTTTATAAAAAGAAGTTTATTTTTTCTACCAATAGAATATCCAACTATACCTTCTGTTGAAAAGGCATAAGCATCTAAGATAAATGCAGACAAAAAAATAAGATTTATTAAAATTGTATTAGCTGCAATAAATTCTTCGCCAATTCTTCCACCAAGATAAGTAAACCAAAAAAAAGAAAAAGTTAATAATATAGTCCTTAAAAATATATTTAAATTTATCTCTAATAAATTTTTTAATTTTGAGGTATTTATAATTTCCTTTAAATTAATGCTAAAAGAGACATATTTTCTTAAATAATAGAAAACATAAAATAAAAATAAAAATGATGTTATTCCTGTGGCAAGTAAAGTCCCATAAGCGACACCTTTAATATTTAAATTGAATTTTAATACTAAAATAGTGCTAAATAAGATATTTAGAATAGATAATAAACCAATTGCAAGGCTTGAAATTTTTGTTTTTTGTAATCCAATAAATAAGCCTACTACAATATAAATTGTTAATTCAAAAAGAGATGAGTAAATTCTTATATTAAAATAATCATTAAATTTATTTTTTGTATCAATTGATAAGTCAAAAAATATTAGACATAAATTTAATAATTGTTTTTGGAATAGTATCAATAAAATTGATATTGAAATTACAAATAGTAGATTTCTGAAAACTATATTTAAGATGCTTTTATAATCATTTCTTCCATATGATTGACTTACTAGTCCCACAGTTCCCATTCTTAAAAAACCAAAACTCCAAAATACTAATGAAAAAAAACTAGATGCTATACTCGTTGCAATCAGATAACTTTGATCACTCATATTTCCCATTAATGCTGTATCAACAATTCCAACCAGGGGAATTGCAAGATTGGCAAAAAATATCGGTATAGATAGAGTTAATATGTATCTGATTGACGATTTATCGCTCACTTATTGATTAATAGCTTGTATATTCTTTAATTTCTTTGATTTTAGAACCTGTATGATTATTCATTTCCAGTTTAAGTTTTGCTCTGTCATCATTTAAAAAATGTACGTCTCTTGAAAGTTTTATAAATTTTTCACCAAAATCAGAATTTTTTTCACATAATCTTTTATTATCTTCAATAACCCAGAGTTTTGAATTAATTTCTTTTAATGAATTGAATAATTCAAGTAATTTTTCATCTGATTCAACATTTTTATTCAATTGATCTTTAAGTACACTATATTCATCGTTTATAAATTTTAGTTTCTCAAGATCCTTAATTTTTTCTTTTTTTATTTCCAGAATAGAGATTTTATCTAAAAGTTCACCAACTGATACTTCAACTAGTATTTTATTCATAATTTTTTATAGTGTGTTAAGTTGTTTAAAATATGTCTAATATTCTCATAATTAAACATGGTTCTTTAGGTGATATAGCCCAGGCAAGTGGTGCAATTCAAGATATTTCTGATTTTCATAAAGATGATAAAATCTATTTATTAACATCAAAGCCTTACATTGATCTTTTCAAGCAAAACCCTCATCTAGAGGACACAATCTTAGATAAGAGATTATCAAGATTTAATTTGATTTATTTATTCAATCTTATGCGCAAATTGAAAAAATACAAATTTATAAAAGTTTTTGATTTACAAAATTCTTCTCGCTCAAGTTTCTATAAAAAAATATTATTTCCTAATGCCGGCAATCTTATTTGGTCATCTTCTGAAACTACATTGCCAAATGGTAAGTCTAAAGTTGAATTTGATAAAAATCCTGTTCTAGATAGATTTAAACATCAATTAGAAGCTTCAGGTGTAAAAACTATCAAAACTATGTTTCCTGATTTTAAGTGGGCTTGCTCAAATATAGAGAATATAAAAAAAAAATTTGATTTAAATAAATACATAGTTTTATTCCCTTTCTGTTCACCACATTTAACAATTAAAAAATGGCCTTATTACAACGAACTCATAGAGTTAATAAAAAAAAAATTTGAAGATGAATATCAAATTGTTGTTGCTCCAGGTCCTAAAGAGATTGATATGACAAAAGAGATTAATGCAATTACAATTTTAAACCAAAAAAATTCATTAAGTATACAGGAACTTGCATCTTTAATAAAAGGAAGTAGTTTTGTTATATCAAATGATACAGGACCAGCACATATTTCTTCACACCTTGGTGTTAAAGGAGTAGCATTATTTGGATCACATACAACAGCATACAAAGTAAGTATAGAAAGAGAAAATTTTAAAGCAATCCAAGTAACAGATCTTAATAAACTTTCACCAGAAAAAGTTTTTGAATATTTTTTACAATCTTTAAATTAATGGAAATAAATTCGCTTTTTTTTATAAGTGTTGTTCCTGCTATTGTTTTATATGGGATTGCAAAATCTGGTTTAGGAGGTTCAATATCGTTGATATCTGTTCCTTTAATGACTGTTGTGATGCCATTACAACAAGCACTTGCTATAATTTTACCAATTTTAATTTTCTCAGACATGATAGCTGTTTATCGATTTAGAAAGGAATTTAATCTTAACATCCTGAAGTTAATAGTGCCCTTTGCAGCTGTTGGAATTATAATTGGTTCACTTACTTTTAGTTTTTTTTCTGAAAATTTATTAAAATTTATTGTTGGAATAATGGGTTTTTTATTTGCAGGACATTATTTTTTATTTAAAAAAGAAAAAACAACTCCAGCTAAGCAAAATTTTTTAAAAGGTGCTATATGCTCATCAATAGCAGGATTTTCAAGTTTTTGTGTACATGCAGGTGGAACTCCTACGAGTCTTTATTTATTACCATTAAGATTAAAAAAAGAAGTTTACGTTGGAACTAGAATAATTTTTTTTAGCTGTGTTAATCTAATAAAACTTCCACTATACATTTATTTATCAATGATGAGTTTTGATACATTGTATCAATCCATCTCCCTTTTCCCTCTAGCTATAATTGGAATATTTATTGGCTACAAATTATTAAAAATTATAGAAGAAAATTTATTTTATAATATTCTTTATGCATTAATTCTTTTAAGTAGCACTAAACTCATTATAGACTTTATTTAAATATTTAAACTTCATCAGTAAATTTTTTAAGTATAATAGGAAGAAAAGCTACAATAATTAATATTCTTAAAAAGTGATGATAGCTAACAAAAATTGGATCAATATTATAAGCTACACTTATTACAACCATCTCATGTATGCCTCCTGGAGCAAAACTTAGAAATGTAGGAATGAAATCAAAGCCAAGAAATTGTAAAAAATAAGCCGTTACCATTGCAACAATTACAAGAATTGAACTCACCATAACCCCATGAAATATATAAAAAAATAATTCTTTTAGTTTTAAACCATTTAATCTACTTCCGAGTGCTGTTCCTAAAAAAATAAAAGCAATATTTATTATAAAATCAGGAAATCTAGCATTTACAATTTCAAAAGTATAAAATAATCCCGACAAAGCCATCGCTCCAACAAGAATTGGAGATGGAATTTTTAGTTTCTTTAAAAATATTGAAAATAAATAACAAATTAAAATTAAAAATATAATTTCAAAAAAATATCTTAGATTATAGACATTATCGTAATTATATCCTTCGATCTCTGAAAAACCCAAATTACTAATAAATAGAATTGGTACAAAACTAACAATAAAAATTACTCTTGTTGCTTGTGGTATTAATACTTGCTTATGATTATCTTTTTTACCATATTCTAAAAGTGCTGCTGCAATTGGAACAAATGCACCTGGCAGAGCTGCTAAAGTAGCAATAAATTTATCAAATTTACAAACTTTAACAAAATATAAACCAGCCAATATTGTACTTACAATTGTACATACCAACATTGCTACAGATGAAAATACCCACAAATGTATTTTGTATAACAAAGATACATTTAGAGTCCCGCCAAGAATTATTCCAACCATTAAAAAAATAGGATTTAATAATTTTGTGGGAAATTTTATGTTAAATTTTGTAAAAGCAACACAAAGATTCAAACCTAGAGAACCTAATAACCATGGTAAAGGCAGACCAATTATAGTCCCAATATAACCACCTATAATACCAATAGCGAGAGCTTTATAGCTGGTGCTCAAATCTTTAAAAAAGTTTTGAAATGATAAAGTATTTAACATTTACGTAATCATTATTGACACTAAATATAAATCTATGTTTAATATCAGGTATAATTATAATAAGAGAGGAAATAATGAAACTAATTAAATCTTTAATTACAGTTTTATTCTCAACTTTACTTTTAATTTCAGCAACAACCTCAAGCTCAGTAGCAATGGATAAATTGCACTTTGTAATTGGTGGTGGTGCTGGAGGTGGTTGGGATGGAACTGCTAGAGGAACAGGAGAAGCTTTAACAAAAGCTGGAATGTTAAAAAGTGCATCATTTGAAAATATGTCAGGTGGTGGAGGTGGAAAAGCTTTAGCTTACATGATTAACACAAAACCTGCTAATACAATTCTAGTTCAATCAACACCATTAGTATTAAGATCAATCACAAGACATAAAGGTTATGTAAAAGGTAATGGCACTTTATCTTATAAAGATGTTGTGCCAATTGCTGGAGTTATTGGTGATTATGGAGCTATTGCAGTTGCAAAAAGTTCACCTTTTAAAAACTTTAAAGATGTAGTTGATGCATACAACAAAGATCCTAATTCAGTTAAGATGGCTGGTGGTTCTGTAAGAGGAAGCATGGACCATTTAATTGGTGCTTTAGCATTTCAAGCTGCAGGAGCAGATCCAAATGCAGTTGCATATATACCATATGATGCTGGAGGAAAAGCATTAGCTGGACTTTTATCTGGGGAGACTCAAATTATATCAACAGGCTTAGGTGAATTGATGGGTGCAAGAGACCAAGTAAGAATTATTGGTATTACTGCTCCATCAAGAGTATCTGATGCTCCAGATGCACCAACATTAAAAGAACAAGGATATGATGTACAATTCGTAAACTGGAGAGGTTTTTTTGGTCCTCCAGGAATGAGCAATTCTGATAAATCAAAAATTGCTAAAATGTTAGGCGACGTACAAAAAACTCCTGAATGGGAAACTGTAAGAGCAAGAAATGCATGGGTAAATATTTATAACCCAGAAGGAAAGTTTGTTTCTTTCTTAGAAAAACAAACTGAAGAAATGACAGCTCTTATGAAAAAACTAGGAGTAATTTAATCTTTAAGATTATTTAAAATAGAGCAGTGAATATAAATACAACAAAAATTATATCACTGCTCTTTTTTATTTTCTCAGCATTCTACCTATACACCGCTTATCAAATTCAGGTTTTTGCATTTGATGAAAATGCACCATTTAATGCTAGAACATTTCCAATTTATTTAGGCTATGCAGGATTATTTTTTTCTGGGTTAAAAGTTGTTCTACCTGAGCCTAACACCATAAAAGTAGACCATAAAAATCTAGAGCATAAAAAAACAGTGATACTTATAGTAATTGCAATTATTTATGGGGCTACAATTTTAAAAGTTGGATATTTTTTAACTACTTCATTATTTTTATTTTCATCATATTATTTTTTAGGTGAGAGAAGGTGGGTCTTAATGTTTTTATTATCTTTTCCCTTCGTAGCAGCTTTTATGTACCTTCTTCATGGCATTCTTGATATTTATTTAAGAGATCCATTCTTGCAATCAATTGGAGTTATGGGATGATTGAAGGGATTTTAATTGGTTTAAACACAGCTCTTACACTTCAAAATATTTTAATGGTAATGGTTGGGTGTTTTTTTGGAACTATTATTGGAATGTTGCCTGGTCTTGGTCCAATGACTGCAATTGCCTTAATGATACCAATTACTTATGGATTTGACCCTGCTACAGGGTTAATTCTTATGGCAGGTGTTTATTATGGCGCTGTATTTGGTGGCTCTACTTCTTCAATATTGCTTAATGCACCTGGTGTCCCAGGTACAGTTGCTACCTCATTTGATGGCTATCCAATGGCACAACAAGGAAAGGCAGGTAAAGCGTTAGCAATTGCTGCTTGGAGTTCTTTTGCAGGTGGAACATTATCTGCAATTTATCTTTTGTTTATGGCACCTAGTTTATCTAAAGTAAGTTTATCATTTAGATCGCCAGATTATTTTGCTTTAATGATTTTAGGTTTAACTGCAATTGCAGCTTTTTCGTCCAAAGGTCAATTTTTAAAAGCAATGATGATGGTAGTATTAGGTTTAATGTTAGCTTCAGTTGGCCAAGATAGCTTATCCGATATTACAAGATTTACATTTAATAATATGAATTTAACGGATGGAATTAGCTTTGTTCTTGTTGTAATGGCTACATTTGCAATGAGCGAAGCACTTACAATTATTTTAAAAAGAAATGATCCAACTAGTGCTGCTAAACAAGTTTCATTGACAGAACTTGGTTCAATTAAAATCAATAAAGAAGAAAGATCAAAAATGTACAAAACAATCCCAAGATCATCCATAATTGGTTTTTTAATTGGAGTATTACCAGGCGCAGGTGCAACAATTGCATCTTTCTTAGCTTATGGAATGGAAAGAAATGTAGTTAATGATGAAGAAAAAGAAAAATTTGGAAAAGGAAGTGTAAATGGTTTGTCAGCTCCTGAAACCGCAAACAATGCAGCATGTTCTGGTTCATTTGTTCCCATGTTAACGCTAGGTATACCAGGAAGCGGAACTACAGCAGTTATGTTAGGTGCACTATTAGGTTTTGGAGTTCAACCTGGACCAAGATTATATATGACAAATCCAGAAATTTTTTGGTCAATAATAATGTCAATGTATATAGGTATGGTTATATTATTGATTTTAAATCTTCCTTTAATTCCATATATTGCAAGAATTCTTGCTGTCCCTAAAAATTATTTAATACCTTTAATATTATTTTTCTCAGTTACAGGAATTTATGTAATGTCTTTCAATAACTTTGATATTTATTTAATGATCGGAATTGCAGTTGTTGCAACATTTTTAAGATTATATGATTTTCCTATGCCACCTCTGATACTAGCTTTTGTATTAGGAGGATTAATGGAAGAAAACCTGAGAAGATCTTTATTATTAAGCAATGGTTCTTGGGAATTTTTATGGGACAGAGCTTTAACTGCATGCATTTTATTAACTACAATTTTAATTGTAATTTGGCACGTTTATAAAACTATGTTTAAAAAGACTAATAATTAAGTGATATAAATTTTATCAGACAAACCGTAACAAAGTATAGCCATCATTATTAGAAACACTGTAGGCGCTATAATCCCTTCATCTGTAACTTTTTCATTAAGACCTGTTTTATCAATCTTAAGCGAGTAGAAATTTGTTCCTAAAACGCATGCATGTATAATAAATATTAAATTAAAAAATGCCCAAGTACCTTCTACTCCATTTGGCCTTACAAACATTATATAAATAGCCATTATTACCCAACCAAGCATTAGCGCTCCAACAAATCTAACCATAACTGCTGCACTATGATCTATACCAAACTTATCCATAAATTTTTTAGTTCCAACAATTGTTTGAAAACAATATGCAGCTATTCCTATAAAATGTGCAAGAAATACAATTAAGTAGAAAATGTTGTTAAATTTGGCGATCATATTATTATTTTATAAGATTCTCTTATATTTTTCAATTGCCTTATCCCAAAGAAAGTTTACAGAATAATTTTTAGCTTCTTTACCATATTCTAAATATTTATTTTCTATAAAAAGAGTTTCTATACTCGAGTAAATATCCTCTAATTTATTACCATCACAAATCAAACCAGTTTTTTCGTGTATAATTGCATCTGCCGCACCTCCATCTTTTCCTCCAATTGATGGAACTCCATATTGTGCAGCTTCCACATAAGCAATTCCAAATCCTTCAACTGATTTTTTATAAATCACAGATGGCATTACAAAAATATTTGATTTTGCAATAAGAGCATTTTTTAAATCAGTTGGTATATCTTTTAAAAAAGTTACTTGATCTTCTAATTTTAGTTCAACAACTAATTTTTTTAATTTTTCTTCCTCATCTCCATACCCGATGCATGTATAAATTATATCTGGATAAATTTCTTTTAAGTTTCTAACAGCCATAATTACTTTTTCATGATTTTTTCTTTTATCAAATCTTGAAACTGTAATTAGTCTATTTTTCTTTCCTTTTAATATTTCCTCAGCTTCATC
>LULI01000176.1_pt1 | contig 18425 bp, 25 predicted proteins | sample 728191 | NCBI WGS metagenome assembly LULI01 (sample SAMN03860293, study PRJNA289734) | marine metagenome | biome: seawater column; feature: ocean; material: water; isolation source: Red Sea water column Station 169 - depth 50m | place: Saudi Arabia: Red Sea | collected 2011-10-15 | depth 50 m | reverse complement strand
CTCTTGGAGCGTATGGTATATTTGAAGGATTTGAACGAGAAGGAATGGTAGGTGTTATTAAAGAAACTGTAAACTTTACATTAGGAGGTTTATTTGGAGGAGCGGGATTCGCTCTTGCAGGACCGGGTGGAGCTGTAGGTGGACTTGCTTTATACGATTTAATTGTTAAAGATGTAACTCAAAGTATATTAGATACTTATATAGGCGGGGCTAGTGAAAAACAAACAGAAAATATGATGTATGGCACAACACCATTAGGAGAATAAAATGGCATTATCAATATTATTAACAGATATAGGTTCATTGACCACTTCAAAGTTTTGTTTACTTAATGGTGCATTAGGTGCTGATGCAAATGGTAACAGTAGTGATGATATAAATATAGACAACACTAACAACTCTAGTTTTGATTCTACTGGTAGCATATTTGTAGAGGGTGAAGAAATATCTTACACATCTAAAGGCAGCTCAACTCAGTTTACTACGATAACTAGAGGAGCAAATAATACTAATGCGGTGGCTCATGGCGACAATACTAATGTAACGGGTGTTAGAAGATATGCACTAAAAGCAGATTCTTTTGGAGTATCCGTAACTAAAACACCCATTCAAATACCTTTTCCTCAAAATTCACCTGAATTGATAGAGTTGGGGATGTTTAGACCTAATATAACAGTAACAGGCACAGTAGATAGAGACCAATCAACTACACCAGAAAAAGTTACTGGTCCAGCCAAAGGTAATTCATCTGATGGGGATAAAGCTAATTTTTATGTACCTACACAGAAACAACTAGAAAGTTTTGCTACCGATGTTATATACGATGATAGTAGTACACCTATTCAGTTGGTTGTTCAAACATCAACCGGCACAGTATATGGAACTTATGAGGTTGCAATTACTCAAGCTAGATTTGATTTAGCTCCGGGAACAGAAGATAGGTTTTCATTTTCAATGACATTTGTTGCAAAAGATAGACAGGATTCATAATGGCTATAGGAACTAACCCAAGAGTAGCAAGGATGTTAGTGCAGTATTGGAGTGGTTCTGCATGGACTAATCTTGCGGATTCTGATGGTGTGTCAAGAGTATTAAACTTATCAATAACCGACACTCTTAATAACCCTAGATATGTTTCAATTACACTTTTTAACCCAAGAGCTTCGGGACAAGATGCTTTTGGCACGGGTGATTTTAACACTGTTATAAAAAATAAAATGAAAATAAGACTAGTTGACCAGACTACATTTAGTATTTTATTTCTTGGTCAAGTAGACAATATAGTTCCTGAAAATAGTTTAAAAGGTTATACTTTAACAATTACAGCTTATGATAGTTTAATTGAGCTTACTCAAAATATATTAAAGAAAGATTTCTTAAATGATAGTGATAGAAGCGAGTCACCTGCTGTTTTAAATAATGATTTTATATCAGAGGATATAGATGAGTTAATAGACTATGGAAGTTTTAATCGAGGTACTGGTAATAGGTCAATAGAAGTAGTAAATACTACAGATAGTGATGATGCAGGTGCATTTAGATTCCAGAAATCATTAGGAAAAACTAATACTAGAGATAAAGACTTTAGTGCCTCTGGGGGTAGTTATTTAAATGCGATAAAAAGATTAGCTGAATTAGAATCAGGTATTGAAGCAACAGCATCAGCTAAAATAACTGGTGGTTTAAAACCATATAATTTTTATGTAGATACAAATTTTCAGACCACCGCTACTAACACAGAGGGTAGTGGAAACTTTTTTAATTACTTTCCAGCAGGATGTATGCCTGCAGCAGCTCAATCAGGTACTAGTTATACATTAGCTAATCCAGCGGATGACGGACTAACATTAATGTTTGGTACTGGTAGTGCTGTAACTGAAACGGGTCAAACTTTAAAATTATTACCATCTTTTAGCTTTGAAGATTTAGCACGAGAAAGAGTTACACATTTAACAGCCCACTTCAAAGACCCTATATCTGGGTATGCAAAAGACTTAGAATTTGAAGTATTTAATTACAAGTCAATATCTAGCGGAGCGGGACTACAAGATATCTATGAACCTAGTGGAACTGATACTGGGGGTACAGAAACAGGTAAAACTTTAGAACAAACGGATAACATTGTAAAAGATACATCAGGTAATACAGTAGGATTTTTACAGTATATAAGTAATGTTTCTGGGGCTGGTTTTGCACTATTAAGTGGTACTACTGGGACTGATGGTTCTATTAGACACAGTGTTGCTGCTGGTGAACAATTAAATGTCAGTAGTTCAGGGGGTAGTGCACTAGGAAACTTTACATTATCAGATACTACAGACCCCAATGGAAGTGATATATTTAGACCTCAAGAGGTATTTCAACAGAAAATATTAAGAAACTTTAGTATCAATACAGGTGATTTACTAACTTTTAGAAGAGCAGTTGCGGCAGCTTTTGAAAATAAAGATACAAGAAGAGTTAGAGCTAAATTTTCATTAGCTAGTGGTTATCCATATCATTTTGTAGAGGGGCAAGTAAATTCAGTATCTACTAATTCTATAACTGATAGCACTATAGTTAATCAGCACTCTACAACTACAGATGGTTTAGCATCTGCTAATATAGATAGCTTTCCTACTGCCGGTATAAGAACTGGTATGGTTTTACATAAACTTATTGGTGAAGATGGTACTATGTCTGAGTATGGGTACATAGAAAAAACTGAAGATAATTCTTTAACAGCTGATTTAACTAATTCTGCTACATTCTCTACAAATGATTATTACAGAGTATATGTGCCATTACGAGTAGGACACACTGTGCAGATTAAAAATACAGCGATTGATTCAAGCCTTTTCAATCATGTAGTAACATCGATTACCTATGAAGAAGGTGAACAAGGTTTCATGACATATTTAGAAACTGTTGGAGATATTAGCAACCCGAAAGCCCTCACAGCCGGAGTAAGAGTAAAACCTTCAACTGCTCCTATTGATTATGATGATGAAACTTACTCAGATGCTCTACCACTTGCAAATCAAAACCCTGTATTTACGGGTGAATTTAAACCGGGGAATACGAGTGATAATAATTTAAATACTGCAATCCAATATACGGCTGGTACGTTTTCAGTGGATGGTTTTGACCATACTATTTCTGCAGGTGATAGTGAGGATGCTACACACGGTGTTGATGGAGGGGCAGACCACAGTGGAACAGCTTTTGCAGATTCTACACAATATGTAATATTTTTCGACCCTGCTATATCTACCAGTAAATTTCAAATAAGGTCTAATGCTGACTATGAAAAACAAGCACAAACTGCAGCCGGAGGTTCAGGAAATGCATCTAGTGCTTTCCAAGGGGACTTAATAAGATTAGGTTCAGCTAATAAGGCTAGCCAAACTAATGCAGAAGCACCTTTTGAATTGACTAACCTTGAAACTCCTAATAGTAATTTTAAATTAGACGCTCAATCTATTTCTGCTAACTGTATTACTGCGTCTTTAATCGCGGCAGATACTATAACAGCAGCTGAAATGGCAGCAGATTCTATAACAGCAGATGAAATTGTTGCAGCTGCTATAACATCTAAGCATACAATTACAGGTGCAACTATTCAAACATCCTCTAATACAAGTGCTGATAGAGTTATACTAGATGCAAATGGAATAGATGTAATAAGTAGTGGTGCTAGTTCTACAATATTAGATATCTTTCATAGAAGTGGTAGCACTGCAACAGGGATAGGAGCAATATATTCTGATTCTGGTCAATGGAATTTAGCATCATTTGACGGAAGCACTAGAACTTCAGTTATTAGTATCGCTAAACGTGGTACAACGATAGGAAGCAATAGTGCAGTATTATTTATTAATGGAATTACAGAATTTGTCAATAATGTATTTATGCAAGGAACTTTAACAGCAGATAGCGTGACTGTATCATCAACTTTACAAGGTGGAGGTTCTGGTAGTGCCATAGGGACAACTAATACTTCTACATCATTCGGCAAAATACTTATGGGTGGTGGGTTCGCAACTGCCCCAGCATTCTCTTTTTCTGCAACTTCTGATATGGGTATGTATAGATATGCTGAAGATTATACAGGGTTCTCAGGTAATAGTAATTTAGCAGCTTATATAGGAGCAACAACTTCTGGGAATGGTGCAGTATTTACTCATTTCTATACTTTTATGAGTGACACTAATACTTTTATAGCTTCTACTGGTTCTGATGTAATACAATTTACCACCGGAGGTACACATAGAGTTAGTATACAAAGTTCAGGTATATTGTCTGAAGAGGGAAGTAATAGTGCTCCCGGATATTCATTCGTAGCAGACCCTGACACAGGCATATATAACACTGCCAATACTTTAAATATGACATTTGGAGGGACAGCTAGAGTTCATTTTGGTAATGCAGCTTTTGGAAGTATTGATGCGGATATATTTACTTTAGGAGACATTGAAGCTACTGGTGATATAAAACATGGAGGTAGTATTATTTCTTCTGATATCGCATACAAATCAGATATTATTGATATTCCTTATGGTTTAGACGTAATAGATAAATTAAAACCAAAAGAATATACTGCTGATTATGATAATAAAAGACACATTGGTTTAATTGCTCAAGATGTAAAAGAGTTATTACCAGATTTAGATGTGGCTAGCGGAAAAGAAGGAACATTAGGACTTAGATACGAAGAACTAACTGCTATATTAATAAAAAGTGTACAAGAATTAAAACAAGAAATAAACGACTTAAAGGAGAATAGATAATGCCAGACGTAACAGTAAGTTTTACAGACGCTCAATGGACAAGAATTGTAGCTGCTTCAAGTTATATCAAGAGTGGTCCCGGTTTAAGTGGGGATGTTGATGCAACTTTTTTAGCAACTAAATTTAAAGACCAAATCTCAGCAGAAGTAAAAGAGTATGAAAGACGAGAAGCAGACATTTCTGATTTCTAAATGAAAGCTAAAAACAAGATAATAAGGTTACGCACTAAGTATCCTTTAATGTCTTCAGCTGAAATTAGTAGACAAGTAGGCGTTAGTCGTGTCTATGTTCACAATATTTTAAAGAAAAATGACCTACAAACTAAAGTCCCAAAACCTCAAAAGGTGGTATACTGTAAAGAGTGTGGTGATATAACTACTGATAAAGGTAGAATACACGAGGGAGAGTGCACATTTAAGTCAAGATTTATGAAATTGACATGTTCTTGGTGTAAAGTGCCCTTTTATAGAAGAAAAACCGTAGTAAAAGCAAGGATTAAAAGTAAATTAAAGAATATTTACTGCACATATGACTGTTATGCCGAATATAGACGATACAATGCGAATAAATGACGACCTGATTGAGAAATGGGAGCCAAAAATCTACAAAATGTTGCAAAATGCTTACATTGAGGGCTGGGAAAAGGAAGATTTAGTCCAAGAGTTAAGATTAACGATTATTAGAGCCGCAAAAAAGTATGATTCTAACCGAAATGCATCTTTTCACACTTATTTACACACTGCGATGGTAAATACTCTTAGAACTCTGCATACTAAGTCTACTAAAAAGGTAGACACTGTTAGTATGGATAGAAATAACTCATCTTCAAATCTAGATGGGGATGAATTTACATTGAAAGATAAATTACCCAGCACTGACAATTCAATTGATGAATTACGGTTAGACCATTTTTTAAATTCTTTAGGCTTAGAAAATAACGAAAAAGAATTCTTGACAATGAAGTATAAAAATTATACTATGGAACGTATTCAAGATAACTTGACTGATACTTCTATATATAAAGTCAAGAAATCGTTAAGAAATAAGTATAAAGAAGGAGACTAATTGGAAAATTATAATTTTATAGAGTCGGGACTTATATTTGGACTATGTGATTCACAGAACTTTAAATCTTTTACACATCCAATAAAAGATTTTGCTCAACACGGGGATACATATAAATTTATTCAAGAATATTTAGATGAGTATTCAGAGTCACCTAGTAATCAAATACTGATAGAAAAGTTTCCGCATCTTTCTACAGATGCACAAGACATGAACTTTCAGTACGCCCTTGCTGAATTTAAAAAACAAGTGATGTTTAGGAATATAATTAGTGCATTTTCTAACAACAAACCAATTCTAGAGCAGAACCCTAAAAAAGCATTGTCTTTAATTATGGAGGGTTTACATGATGTAGAAATTTTACACGATTCTGATGTAAGTCAATATGACTGTGGGGAACTTGATAGATTTGAAGAATGGAAAGACAAAAATAGTAAAAGAGAACTAGGAGATGGTATGATTGGTATACCTACCCCTTTTGATGTTATCAACTCTACAGGCATGGGATGGCAACCCGGTGATTTAATTACAGCTTATGCGAGACCAACTGTGGGTAAAACATGGTTATGTTGTAAAATAGCAGCTATAGCAGTAGAAAAAGGTTTTAAAACATTACTAGTATCTACTGAAATGACTAAATCATCTATCAATTTAAGAATGGATGTTATATTAGGACACATGAGGGGGTTCAAGTTATCACACTCTGCGATACGAAATGGTAATGAGATAGATGAAAATGAATATAAGAAGTTTTTAACTAGTAGTGATTCAAGAAACCTACTGATATGTGACCACATTAGTGGAGAAGATAGTATATCTTTACCTAGTATCACAAACCTAGTTAGAAAGTATTCACCTGATTTATTAGTTATAGATGGGGTTTACTTAGTATCTACTCAAGATGCCAAAAGAGCCGCTTGGGAACAATCTCATTCGCTGTTCTATGGCTTAAAAAATTTAGCATTATCAACTAATACAGCAGTTATGGCTTCAACACAGGCTACACGAGATGCATCTGATATGTATGTCCCACCTGCCCCTAATCAAGTGGCATTTGGAGACGCATTGATAAGAGCTTCAGATGTAGCAGTGTCAATGTCTATGATGAAAGATGACCTTGATATGGTAATACAAGATAAAAGACAAATACAGTTTCAAAAGTATAGAGATGGAGATTTACCATTCTCTGACTTTGAATTTATATGGAGGGTAAACAATGGACACATTGAGCAAACTAATGCGACAATATAAAAATAGTACGTTTTTAAATTTACAATGTGCAAAATGTAGCATTAATGGTAAATACGATATAGGATTGACAGTTAAAATACCACTGTTAAAATCAGATGGCTCTCCAAGAGTTAAAATATTAGGAATAATAAAAGACGACCCCTCATGTATTAAATGTGGAACAACATTCCCAGAGGGATATAGGCAGGTAAAAGGTGACCTTGTATACAGAATACAACCAAACAGGACAAGATTTGATAGATTGGACTAACATCTTACAAAAAATTGATGTTGATGTACCACTAGGTGAGGAACAGTTCAATATAGAATGTCCTTTCCATAAAGATGATAAACCATCTTTATCAATAAATACTAAAAAAGGGGTATGGATATGCTTTGCAGGTTGTGGTCAGGGTAGCCTAAAAAGTTTTATTAGGAAGCGTACCGGATGGAGTGCTCGTGAAATATTAAACTTTTTGGCAGAGAACTCAGATGGTTACGACCCTGTAAAAATGTTTGAATTGAATACTCCTGCTCCTCTTGGACTACCAGCACTTGAAGAAAAAGTATTCCCTTATAAACAATATGTAGTGCCTAAATGGATATTTGATAGAGGGTTTGATAAGCTTACATTAAATAGATGGGGGTGTGGTATAACACCCAGTAATGGATTAGTAATTCCTGCTCACGATAAGGATGCAAAGTTAGTTGGTTGGATAATTAGGAGACAATTTGGGATACCGAAATATGTTTATGCTAAAGGCTTCAAGAAATCACACATATTATTTGGACAACCTTTGGTTGACACATCAAATGCAGTATGTATAACTGAAGGTGCGTTAGATGCTATGTGGTTGAATCAACTTGGGTATCAAGCAGTTGCTTTACTAGGCATGCAGATGTCTAAGGTTCAAGAGGATTTGATATTAGGATTACCATCAAAAGAAATAATATTGTGTTTAGACAATGACAATGCAGGTAAAAAAGGTAGAGATTATATATTGACAAGATTAAGAGGTCGTGTTAATATATCCTATCTAAAACTTCCCAATCAATATAAAGATGTGCAGGAAGTAAAAAAGTATGATATACTAAAAGAAACAATAAACAACCGGCGTAGCTGGTGAAGGAGAAAAAATGGCAGGAATAGCCGATATACAAAATAGATATGAGAGTTATCAAAAGAATAGAAACTCTCAATCAAACAACAGTTTAGGCAGGGAACTATTTTTAAAACAAGATGGTGACCAAGCCTTCATAAAATCAATAGCAACAGGGAGTCCTGATGACCCTTATCTAGCAGAGATTAGATTACATACATTCCGTGAAGATGGTAGATGGCAATCTGTTCTACACACAGAAGATGGTCCAGCAGATGAAGTTCCTGAAGGAAGCGTACCTTCTAGAAAGTTTTCTTTATGGGCGTATGTATCAGAAGTAATACATCCAGAAAAACCTCAAACAGGTTTGGCAGGAGACTTGAACTGGGAAGAAAAAGTAATGCCTTCAGGTAAAACTATGTTCATCGAACCTATTAACGACTTCCGAATCATTACATTAAGTTTTGGTAGAGGTAGATATCTTTGGAATGAACTTGTTGACATATACAATGATTGGCAAGGGCTTGACAAGGGTGTGCTTAGAATCAAAAGAAATGGTTTAAGCACTGATACTACTTACACCATAACCGCTGCTTCAGACAAGACTATTGAGATACCAGAGGATAGACTCAAAGAGACTACTGAATTAACAGCTCTTGATGAATACTTTGCAGATAGGTATGGTAAAAAGTTCGTACCAACATCACAAAGCACTAACTCAAATACAAATATCGTACCTGAAGATGCAGTGTCTACATCTGATTCAACATCAGATGAAGTAGAGATGCCTTTTTAGGAACCTCCTCTCAATTTCCTCCCTAAGTTAAACTCATCTTAGGGAGGATGAATAATTATGGACTCATTAATAGTAAATACAGATAATTTTAAAGATACACTTAGTTCACTCAAAGATAACTATGGTGACGTAAATACTTGGATAATAGACGTAGAGACTAATGGTTTAGATGTTTATAACCCGGATATTAAATTATGTGGTATAGGACTTACCCCTGTAACAAACCATAACGCACAAGATGTCGCTCCTATATATTATTTCCCCGTAAGACACGAGGGAGATACAAATTTAGAAACACCATATGTAAATCAATTGATACAATTTCTAAATGATACATGTCACATAGTTATAGGATACAACATTAAGTTTGATGCTAAGTTTTTAGAAAAGCAGGGTATGAATATATCTGATATGCAAATGATTGATGTGTTAGTTATGGTTAGAATGACTGAGGCTACTACAGTCAACAAGTTAAGTCTACTAGATATAACTATCAAAGATTATGGAGAAAATGCAGGTCAGTATGATTTAAATACAGATAAAATTTTAAAGTCTAACCGCACTGATGGAGTAAGATGGAAAGATAATTATTCGTTAGCACCTATTAATACATTAGGTCCATACTGTATAGAAGATGTAAATTGCACTAAAAGATTATATATTGATAGATTGGCTAAGATAAAACAAGCAGGTATGACTGACTTATTAAAACTACAATGTAAATTAAGTAAGGCTTTATATGATATGGAAAGCAGAGGGGTTGCAATAGATAATAAATATGCACAAGCTGCTAATAAAAGAATCCTTACAAGATTAAAGAAGTTAGAGCAGCGTATATACGATTTAGCTAAAAGTGAATTAGGATTTGATAAAATAGACTTTAAGTTTAATATTAGTAGCCCATCTCAGATAGGTGAGATATTTAATAAAATGAATGTACACTCCCCTGTTCAGACTACCACAGGAGCTGAAGCATGGAATGAAGCAGTGTTAGTTCAAGTTAATCATCCACTTGCAGGGTTGATAAGACAATACAGAACACTTAATAAATTTAACTCTACTTACATAGAGCCTTATTTAGAGATGCCCGTATTACATACAGGATTTAAAAACTGGGGCACTGTTACAGGTAGGTTATCATCTAGCAATCCTAATTTGCAGAATATACCTAGAGACACTATATATATTGCAGATAGAGAACTTGATGAAGAACAACGTGATGAAGTTAAGGGTAGGATATCTGCTTTAATATCTAGTAAAGGTGGGGACTCTACTGTAACTCTTACTGATGATGTAGTCGATACATGGAGTTTTTTAGGGGGTGATAATTTTGATGTCAAAGATAAAACACAGATTGCTATTCGACATTTATTCGTGCCTCGTAAAGATTACACTCTTATGGCATATGATTACTCACAGATGGAAGTTAGAGTATTTATGTATTATGTAGATAATGCTGAGATGAACGAATTGATGAAACAAGATGATGTAGACTTTCATGGAGAAGCAGCTAAAATAGCTTTCAATATGGATGAGGACAATCCTGAATTTAAGTTTTATAGACAGTTAGCAAAGTCCATTACATTCGGAGTTATATATGGTATAGGTAAAGATAAACTAGCCATGCAATTAAATACCAGTCCTATTGAAGCGTTTAGATACAAGCAAACTTATCTAGAGAATATGAAAGGGTCAAAAGAGTTTTTTAATTCTGTAGTTAAAACAATAGAAACTAAAGGCTGGGTTAGGAATAAGTATGGAAGAATATACAAAGTTCCAAAAGATTATGCATATAGAGGTGTAAATTACTTGATTCAGGGGACAAGTGCTGATATTATGAGTGAAAGAATAGTAGAAATACATGATTATCTAAAAGATAAGAAAAGTAATTTGTTACTTCAGGTGCATGATGAGGTTATATGTGAGATACATAAAGATGAGATGGATGAAGTAGCACCTAAAATTAAAGAACTAATGAAAGAAAATACATTAAATATACCACTTGGTGTAGATATGGAAATATGTAAACCATCGTGGGCAGTTAAGAAGGAATACACAGTATGAGAATAATAGCAAATAAAAATGAACCTTTTGAAAAATTAATTCGTAGGTTTAAAAAAGCTGTTGAAAAGAATGATATAATTAAAACATACAGAGAAAAGTCAGAGTTTACACCCAAAAGTGTTGCTAAACAACAGAAGAAAAAAGATAAGTTAAGGAAAAGTAGAGAAAATGGCAGAGGATAAAAAGAAATCATTAAAAGATAAATTAACTGAATATTTAGAACCAAGTGAAGAATCAGTCATGTTATATGATGAATATGAAGATGCTTTTATGGGACTAGGATATAAACAATACAGAGGTCCAGTCGCTATATACGATGCAAGAAAGTGTGTTGAAATATTAACTAAAAACTTTATGGATGACCCTGACTGTGAAAATGAAGAAATGGCAGAAGAAATGGCTATAGAATGGTTTGACTATAATACTGTGGGAGCATGGTATGGAGAACAAACACCAATATTTATATCAACAAGACCAGAGGATTTAGAATAATGACAGCAGGATGGAAAAACCCGAAAGCTCCTTATGATTTTACACAAGGAGAGTGGGAAGATTATCAAGAAAAGTACCCAAATTTATCTTGGGGAGAATATAAACAAATGAAACAATGGAATGTGGAGGAAAGAATGGCACAACCACAAGCAAATCAAGACTCTAACAATAGGGCTTACCCAGCTAATAAAAAATATAGTTTTGCAGAATCATATGCAAAGCAAATGGAAGCTACTAACCCTGTACATTATCACTTTGATATAGAACCTTTTGATTACATACATGACAATCAAATGGGTTTTGCAGAGGGAAATGTGATAAAATATATAACAAGGTGGAGATATAAAGATGGTATCAAAGACCTTTATAAAGCAAAGCAATATATAGATATGTTGATAGCTAAGGAGCTTGTTGATGATAACACAAAATGATAATTTTACACACGACTTAGGAATCGGTAAAGATACTGAAAACTGGTTTAGCAAATTATGTGAAGCTGGTATAGGCGATGGTGAAATAACAATAGAAATTAAAACAGAACTTGACTTTAATGCAACCACTGGAAATGCGGCTGTAGAAGTTTATGATGAAAGAAAAGGGAAACCTTCTGGACTTAGCACAAGTGAAGCGGACTATCAAGTCCATGTGTTAAAAGTGTATGGTGAAGTATTAGCATTTTTTGGCATAAAAACAGAATATTACAAAGAGATTGTAGACGGTGAAGATAGAGTATTACAACCTATGGGAGATAAAAATACTGCAACCGAATCAGCACAGGGTTACTTAATTCGTTTTAGTGAAATATTTAGTAAAATAACAGCTATCGGAAGGAGATTATTAGATGGCAAAAGTAGGAGTTAAATTAGGATTTACATTTAGAGTAGGTCCATTAGACACAAATCAGTACGCAAGAATGGACATGGAGATACATGACATTGATACTGAGTTACCAATAGATGAACAACTAACAGAAGCAGGATTGACTATAGATAAAGCGTATACTGCAATACATGATAAGGTAGATGAAGAAATCAAGAACATCCTAATGAAGGGAAAGAAGAAGGATGGAAGCTGAACATGTTAGAGCTATAATTACTGAACAGTTTTTATCTGAACGAGAGTCACAAGAAAATACATGGGGTGAACAAATACACCACTCAGATGAACATTGGACTGTAATTCTAGCGGAAGAGTTTGGGGAAGTAGCTAGAGAAGTATACGAAAAAAATACACCTAAGTTATATAATGAACTTATTCAATGTGGTGCTGTATGTATGGCTTGGGCGGAAGCGATACAAAAAAGAAATATGGAAAGACGAATAGAAAAAGGAGATGATTTACTTTGAAAGAAAATGCAGAAGCAATATTTAATGATTTATTAAATGATAAAAAACTTGCTACAAAGCGTGGAGATGATGAAAGTTTTGCTTATGGCAGAATACCTTTTAACATCCCACAGTTAGATAAGATTACAAATGGTGGTATCCCAAGAAAAAGATTTACTCTTTTATTTGGTGGGTGGTCATCTGGTAAGTCTTATATAGCATCACAGTTGTGTAAGTCTGTGCAAGAAGAAGGTGGAGTGCCTATGTGGATAGACTTAGAAAAGTCTTGGGACCCAGCATGGATGGAAAAAGTTGGCGTAGATATAACTAAAATACTAGTTGCTGACCCCGCCACTGCAGAAGAATCCTTCACAGTTGCACAAAAAGGACTACGAAGTGGTGTAGATTTAATCGTGTTAGATAGTGCTGCAGGTATAATACCCGCAGATATATTTAACAATGATAAAGGAATCGACTATAGTCCCATTGCATGGCAATCAAGAACGTGGAATCAAATGTTAATTAGGTTACTCCCAGACCTAACATATGGTAGTTCTTTAGTTGCTATCAACCAGACTAGGGGAGCAATGGGACCAGTCACTGCTATGGAAACTATGCCGGGTGGAGAGGGTCAGAAGTTCTTTTCACACTGTTGCATGCAGGTTTCCAAAGGCGGATGGATAAACGAACCAGCTTCATCTACCAATAGAGTAGGGTTTGAAATTAAAGTAAAACTATTGAAAGATAAGTTTGGTGGAGAGAAGTGGGAAGAAGTAGTAGTACCATTCCGTGTTGAAGGTGGAGTAGACATAGTAGAAACTTATGTAAGATTAGGATTAGAATATGGTCTAATAAAACAAACAGGGGCTTGGTATACCTATGAAAAGATGCCTAGTAAAGTAGCAGGTATCAATAAAGTAGTAGATTGGTTCAAGGCTAACCCTGATGACTACGAGGTATTTAAGAGTGAGACCGAAAAGTTTTACACCACAGGAGAATCTGATAGCGAAAGTTCTTGATGAAACAGGACTTCGTTATGCTAGGCAAGTGCCCATAGGAAACTACACTGTAGACTTCCTTATAACTGAAATGAATGTTATAATAGAAGCAGATGGTCCTTTTGGGCATTTAGCAAAACGTGATGCAAAGAGAGATGCTGATTTAATTGAGATGGGATTTGATTTAACAAATTATACAGTGTTTATTACAGAAATGTGGGTGCAAGAGTTTGCTAAAAAAGGTGGCGGACATCACACATTACATACACATTGGAATGGTCACATATCTGGTTTTTATTTTTTAAAAGCATCAGAGGCTACATCTATGCCGTTGTTTGAAGATCCAAGACCAGGTAATGTTATGAATCTTTTACCAGAAAAAGATAAAACAAAAGTATCTTATGCGTCCTCACAGATTAACTATAAAGTTAAACCAGGAAAAACTATGTTTTTTCCATCCTACATGCCACATCAATATATTGTAGATATGGGTTATGAACCATTTAGGTTTATTCACTGGAATTGTCAGGCAATACCTAATAGTGTGTTGAATCATGCAAAATAAAGATATGAAAAAAGCGGTAATAAAAACTATATTAGAAAGTAATACGTTAAGAAATAAACCAAACTTTATAGATAATTTTATAAAATCTAAAATGCAACTGAAAGGAAAAAATGTCATTAAAAAAATCGGCGTTCCAAAAAAATAAATACAGTGTTTTAAAAAATGCCATATCAAGAGAGATGGCAGATTTTTGTTTTGCATATTTTTTAAACAAAAGAAAAGTTGCAAGATTTTTATTTGATCAAAGATACATATCACCATTTACAGAATACTTTGGTGTATGGAATGATGAACAAGTACCAAATACATATTCTCACTACGGAGATATAGTTATGGAAACTTTGTTACAAAAAGTAAAACCTGTCATGGAAAAACATACAGGATTAAAATTATCAGAGACATACTCTTATGCTAGAATATATAAAAAAGGTGATGTGTTAGCTAGACACAAAGATAGATACTCTTGTGAAATATCTACCACACTAAATCTTGGTGGTGATAACTGGCCTATATATTTAGACCCAACAGGCAACAAGGGTCAAGCAGGAATTAAAGTAGATCTTAAACCAGGTGACATGTTAATATATTCAGGATGTGATCTTGAACACTGGCGAGAAGAGTTTACTGGCGAAGATTGTGGACAAGTATTTTTACATTATAACAAAGCAAAATCAAAAACAGCTAAAGAAAACGAATACGATAAAAGACCATTTTTAGGGTTGCCTGCATGGTATAAAGGCTTTAAATTACCTAAATAATATTGTATATAATAATTTGGCGGGAGATCTCCACCACACCATCTCTCGCCTAATTATTAAGGATTTTGTATGTTACAAAAAGTAAAATTTGCACCAGGATTTAATAAACAAGTTACATCAACAGGTGGTGAAAGCCAATGGGTTGATGGTGATAATGTTCGTTTTAGATATGGCACACCTGAAAAAATAGGTGGTTGGTCACAATTAGGATCTGTGCAGATAACAGGTAGAGCAACAGCTATTCATCACTTTGTAAATACATCAGGTATTAAGTACGCTATTTTAGGAACAAACAGAATTTTATATGCATACTCTGGTGGTATATTTTATGACATACACCCTATTAAATCTACAACGACTTTAACAAATGCATTTAGTACAACTAATGGGTCAAAGACTGTAACAATAACTTTTGCATCAGCACACAATATAAATAAGTTTGACATTATATTATTAGATAACCTTACTGCTATAACCAATTCTGGTTTTACATCATCAGATTTTGATGACAAGAAATTCATGGTAACATCAATACCAACAGACACTACACTTACGATAGAGATGGACTCTAATGAGTCAGGATCGGGTGCATCCACATCCGGTGGTATAAGAGTACAACATTATTATTCTGTTGGACCGGCTGTTGAGGTTGCATCTACAGGTTGGAGTCTTGGATCATGGGGCGGGCAACAAGCAGGTCAGTTTACATCTACATTATCATCATCAATAAATGCAAGTGTAACAAGTTTAACAATGGCCAGCTCATCTTCATTTCCATCATCAGGTACGGTGTTGATAGATAACGAATTAATTACTTATACAGGTAATGATAATAGTGGGACCTTGTCTGGTTTAACAAGAGGAGCATCGGGCACAACAGCAGCCACACACTCGTCGGGTGCAACAGTAACAGATGCATCAAACTTTTTTGCATGGAACGCTGCAGCATCAGGAGATATTGTAACTGCACCAGGGCTTTGGTCTTTAGATAATTTGGGTAATAAATTAATTGCTACAATAAATGGTGGTGAAAGTTTTGAGTGGGACTCTAATCCTACAGGAGCAAACAACACAAGAGCGACTATCATAACAGGAGCACCAACTGCTTCGGCATTTAGTTTAGTATCTACTCCAGACCGTCACTTAATATTTTTTGGAACAGAAACAACGATTGGAACTAAGTCTACACAAGATCCTATGTTTATAAGATTCTCTTCTCAAGAAGATATTAAACACAAAGACTTGCAGATGGATCTAAACTTGTTGGAGCAATCAGAGGTCGTGATGCAATTTACATTTGGACTGATACCGCATTATTTATTATGCGTTTTGTTGGTCCGCCATTTACATTCTCATTTCAACAGGTCGGTACGAACTGTGGATTAATTGGACAGAACGCAGCTGTTGAGGTTGATGGTACAGCTTATTGGATGTCAGAAAATGGTTTCTTTAGATACACAGGTAAACTAGAATCACTACCATGTTTAGTTGAAGATCATGTTTACGATGATATCAACACCACACCTAAACAACACATTAATGCAGGATTAAATAACTTGTTTGGTGAAGTCATATGGTTTTATCCAAACTCAGGTTCCGGTGTTGTAAATAGAATGGTAGCATACAATTATCTAGACTCAAGTCCCGAGCGACCAGTATGGACTACAGGCACATTAGCAAGAACAGCATGGGAGGACTCTGCTATATTTGGTAAGCCACATGCAACAGAATATGACTCAAGTGCAGAAACAGCAGACACAGATGTTAATTATGTTCATGGTAACACAGATGGTGCATCAACATATTACGAACATGAAACTGGTTTAAACCAAGTTAAATTAGGTCAGACAACTGCTATTACAGCAAACATAGAGTCTGGTAGTTTTGACATTGGCCAACAAGGCTTAGCTGGTGATGGTGAGTTTATGATGAAAATAAGAAGAGTCATACCAGATTTTTTATCACAAACGGGTGATGCAAGGGTAACATTAAATTTAAAAGATTTTCCTAATCAAACAAAAGCTAGTTCTACGTTAGGTCCGTTTACGATTACTAGTAGTTCAACTAAAATAGACACACGTGCTAGAGCTAGAGAAATATCATTAAAAGTAGAAAATACTAGCACCAGTCAGTTTTGGAAATTAGGAACATTTAGAATAGACTATCAACCAGATGGAAGAAGATAATGGCAAGAATAGTACAAGCATTAACACAACCAGCAGAAGATTACGATCAACAAATACAACAATCGTTTGTTAGAGATGTAGATAGTATTGTGCAAAAATTAAACATAACCTATCAACAAGATTTAAAAGACGAAGCAGAGGCGGAGGCTTTTTTCTTTGGCTAATTCATTTATAAATAAAAAAGTAGATCTAACCTCCACGTCAGCTACTACACTATACACAGTGCCAACTGCAACCACTGCTATAGTTAAATCAATATTAGTGTCTGATGACTCTGGTAGTGGTGATACTATTACAGTTACTATTACAGATACTAGTGATAATGTATTTAGTCTTTTTAGAACAAAGTCCATATCAGCAAATGGCACAACAGAATTATTATCAGCACCTTTGGTATTAGAAGAAAGTGAGATACTAAAAGTGACTGCAGCTACAGCAAATAGACTACATGTAGTCCTTTCGGCCTTACAATCTAAGCCTAGAGAAGTTACAACATAGTCTTGATTTACTTGTAAAAAACGAGTAATACTGTAAATTCAGGTGAAATGCCTGCCTTTTTAATACAAACAATATTTAACATATATGATTACAAGAGCACAAATGCCAAGACAGTTACGTAATATGGGTGGGATCACAAACGCAGTCCCAAGAGAAAAATATGGTCTTGGTAGTAAATTAAAAGAACGATTTAGAAAACTTATACCAAATGAATTAGCAGACATCGCAGTCAAAGCTGCACCGTTTGTTGCACCATTCAATCCTGGTATTGCAGGACTGATGAGAGGTATAGGTAGGTTTGATCAACGAGGTAGCATTAGTGATGCACTAAAACAGGGTGCTGCTACTTTTGGTTTTGGTAAAGCTGCAGGGTTTTTAGGTGGTGCAAAAGGACCTGGTGGTATATTTGGAAAACAAACATTTACTAAAGAAGGTTTTAGACAAGGACCTGTAGGTAAAAGATTATTTAAAGAAGCTCCATTAAAACAAGGTAATTTTGATGCTGTGTCTTTTGATGAAACAATGGCAGACAGAGCAACTAAAGCAACAGAAATTACTGGAGGTGGTTCTGGAGGTGGT
>LULI01000420.1_pt1 | contig 18527 bp, 15 predicted proteins | sample 728191 | NCBI WGS metagenome assembly LULI01 (sample SAMN03860293, study PRJNA289734) | marine metagenome | biome: seawater column; feature: ocean; material: water; isolation source: Red Sea water column Station 169 - depth 50m | place: Saudi Arabia: Red Sea | collected 2011-10-15 | depth 50 m | reverse complement strand
GTCATCGCGGGTGCTCTCATCATCGGTGGGATCGCCGCCGTCGCTTCGGCCGCCAAGAAGGATCGTTACGACGATCGCTATCGCACGCGCGGCTATGGCTACGATTATGATCGCCAGTATGACGACCGGTACGACCGCCGTTACAATCGCGGGTATGACAACGGCCAGCGCGCAGTTCAGCTTTGCGCCGCCGCCGTCCAGCGCGATGTGCGCCGCTATGGCTATCGCTACGCCAATGTGACCGGGATCCGCGATGTCGATCGCGAACGGTACGGTTACGAGGTTAAGGGCCGTCTGGTCGTCGATGGGCAGCGTGGCTACGGTCGCTATGATCGTTACGACCGTCGCAATTATCGTCGTGGTGACGAAGGCAAGTTCAAATGCGACGTCTCGCGCGGTCGGGTGGTCGATATCGACTATAGCGGCATTCGCGGACTGCGTTGATCCGGCGCGGACTTGGCACCTATGGCGCGAACGAGGCGGTTCAGGCATTATCCAGCCCGAACCGCCCATTCGCGCAAGCATTTCCATTTCGAACTGCGCGCTGTGGGGCGCGAAGAGGTTAGGGCAACGGCATGATGATGAAATCGAAGACAGCTTGCGGTGCGGCGCTGATCGCCGCGCTTTCGCTTTCCGCCAGTCCGGCTAGCGCGGCGGACATGGCGCCCGCGTTCGGTTCATCCGCCGTCGCCGCCTCCGCCAGCTGGTCCCCTGATGCGGAGAGCACGGCCTATTACGGGCGTTATTACGATCCCTACCGCTATCGCCATCGCCGCAATCGCGTGGATGCGGGCGACGTGATTGCCGGTGTGCTGATCCTCGGCGGGATCGCCGCAGTCGCCAATGCGGTAAAGGATTCCAACCGCAACGAGCGCTATCGCAATCGCGATTACCGCGACAATCGGGATCGCGACTATCCCTATCGCGATCCGGACGTGACTGGGATCGACCGCGCCGCATCTATGTGCGTATCCGCCATCGAACGCGATGCGCGGGTGGAAGCGGTCGACAGCGTGGATCGTACCGCAGCAGGCTGGACGGTAAGCGGTCGCCTGTTCGACGGGCAGGGCTTCACCTGCTCGATCGGCGCGGATGGGCGGATCGATGCCGTGGACTACGGCGCGAGCGCGAGACCCTACGGAACCGGCTATGAAGCCACCGGATACGAAGCGCGCGCCTATTCCGGGCCGGACAATCAGTTGGACGATGATCGCTATCGTGCCGCGCGGGCCGATATCGAGGCGCGCGGGGGCTATGCCGTCGTATCGAATGCCGATCCCGTCTTGCAGAGCCCGCCGCCCGACGGCCCGGTTCCGTCCTATCCCGGCGGTCCGCTGCCGGGCGACCCCGATTACGGCGACTGACGCTTTCGCGCCTTTGCGGCGCGCCGCCTATTCCTCGCCGCGATCGCGATAGGCGGGCAGGGCCAGCTGCCACTGGATCGCCGCCGCGCGAAGGGCATAGCCGGCCGCGCTTGCAATGATCCACACCGGCACGCGCGGCAGGTTCAGCATCTCGCCGATCACGGCCAGCGTCGCCGACAGGGCGGCTGCCGTAACGTAAAGTTCGGGCCGCATGATGATCGACGGGCGGCCTGCGATTACGTCGCGGATGATGCCGCCGACCGTCCCCGTCACCACGCCCATCAGCACCGCCGGGATCGGCGGGACGCCATAGCTCATCGCCTTGGCGGCCCCGAGCACGGCATAGGCGGTCAATCCCAATCCGTCGGCAAGGTCGAGCAGGCGTCCCTCCCACCAGCGCGTGGGTGTGAACCATGTCAGCAGAGCCGTGGCGAGACAGGCGGACGCCACCAGCGGATGGTCGATCCAGAACACCGGGGCCCCGATCAGAAGGTCGCGCACCGTCCCGCCGCCCACGCCGGTGACGAGCGCGAAGAACGCCATGGTGACGAAGGTCTGCTTCTCCTTGGCAGCGACTAGCGCGCCGGTGAGCGCGAAGATCGCGACACCGGCTATGTCGAGCCAGTCGAGCAGCGGCGTGAGGATAATTTGGTCCATGGTGTCAGCCGCGCGGAACCTTGATTCGCGCCTTGCGCCGCCTGAACAGCAGCACGCAGCCGATGACCGATCCGATCGCGCCGAGCGCGGCGAACAGGATCAGGATGGGATGGCTGGTATCCTCGCGCGTCTCCAGATCCATGATGTGGAGGCCCCAGACGAAATCGAACAGCCGCCACCAGCGCGTCCGCACTGCTTCGATCCGGGCCGTGTCGGCGCCGACATAGACGTGCGTCCCGTCCGGCATCGCCACCTGCCACACCGGCATGGGGCGGCGGAAATCGAAGGGTACGTCATCGGCTTCGAAGAAGCGTGCCGGGGGCGGAGATCCGGCTTGAACGCCGGAAATCGTGGTGCCCGCAACCGCGATGCCCTGTGCCTCGCGCATGGAAAGGCGGGGCAGGGCGCGCCCGGTCCGCGCATCGTAGCGCTGGACGCTGCCGTCGGCCTGCGTCGCCCATACGAGGGGAACGCCGTCGGGCGCGGCGATCTCGATCCGCTCGATCGTGCGTCCGCTCAGGTCGAGCGTTGCGGGGAGCGCGAACTGCGCGGGCAGGGTCTTGTCGATCTGGGACGTATCCGCGCGCAAATGGGCGCCGCGCACGGTCTCGATCGGGCGCGCGACCATGACGAGGCCGGTTACGGTCCACATGACGAGTGGCAGGCCGATCAGCCAGCCGAGCCAGATATGCCAACGGGCGAGACGTCTCATGACGCGATTCCCTTCTGTTTCACGCGCGGCCCAAAGCGGGCCAGAGCCGCGAACGCAAGCCCGAACCCGAGCAGCGGCACTGCGCCGTATCCCTTAGGACGGAGACGGTAGCGCGGACGAAAACCGCATGTGTTGCAGCAATTCGCTGCAACGCATGCGTCTGGACCGATCAGATGTGGATGGGCTTGCCCTGCACAGCCATCGCCGCTTCCTTCATCGCTTCCGAATGGGTCGGGTGCGCGTGACAGGTATAGGCAATGTCTTCGCTGGTGGCGCCAAATTCCATCGCCTGCGTCGCCTGTGCGATCATCGTACCGGCAACGGTGGCGATCGCCCACACGCCCAGCACGCGGTCGGTTTCCGCATCGGCGATGACCTTCACGAAGCCGTCGGGTTCGTGATTGGTCTTGGCGCGGCTGTTGGCCATCATCGGGAATTTGCCGATCTTGACCTTGGACTTGTCGCCACCCGCCTGCTCGATCGCTTCTTCCGATGTCAGGCCGACACCGGCGAATTCGGGCAGGGTGTAAACCACGCCGGGGATGAGATCGTGATTCACGATACCCGTATGGCCCGCAATGTTCTCCGCACAGGCAATGCCTTCATCCTCGGCCTTGTGGGCGAGCATCGGGCCGGGCGCCACATCGCCGATGGCCCATACGCCGTCGACCGGCGTGCGGAAATCGTGATCGACTTCGATCTGGCCGCGCTTGTTGGTTTCGATGCCGATGTTTTCGAGGCCGAGCCCGTCCGTATTGGGACGCCGCCCGATCGAAACGAGCACGCAATCGGCTTCCAGCGTCTCGCTATCGCCGCCAGCGGCAGGCTCCAGCGTCAGCACGGCCTTGTCGCCCTTTACCTCGACGCCGGTAACCTTGGTCGAGAGGCGCAGTTCCATGCCCTGCTTCTTGAAGATCTTGCCCGCTTCCTTGCGGACTTCGCCGTCCATGCCGGGGAGCAGCTGGTCGAGAAATTCCACGACCACGACTTCGGCACCCAGGCGGTTCCAGACCGACCCCATTTCGAGCCCGATCACGCCGCCGCCGATGACGACCATCGTCTGCGGGACCTTCTGAAGCTCCAGCGCCCCGGTGCTGTCGACCACGACACCCTTGTCGTTATCGATCTCCACGCCGGGGAGTGGCGTTACCGAGGAGCCGGTGGCGATGATCACGTCCTTCGCCGTGACGGTCTCTTCGCCGACTTTGACAGTGTGCGCGTCCTGGAAGGTGGCGCGGCCCTTCTTCCAGTCGACCTTGTTCTTCTTGAACAGGAATTCGATTCCGCCGGTCAGGCCCTTCACCGCGTCGCGGCGCTGGCCGTGCATCTTTTCGAGGTCGAGCTTGGGGCTGACTTCGATACCCATATCGGCCATCGCGCCATTCGCGGCGGCATCGTAGAATTCGCTCGCATGGAGCATCGCCTTCGAAGGGATGCAGCCGACATTGAGGCAGGTGCCGCCCAGCGTCTCGCGGCTTTCCGCACACGCGGTCTTGAGGCCCAATTGCGCGGCGCGGATCGCGGCGACATATCCGCCCGGGCCCGCTCCGATGACGAGAACGTCGTAATCGTATTGGGTATCGCTCATCAGATGTCTGCCTCGTTAGTCGTGGTGGCGCCGATACCGAGTGCCTCGTCGGCGCATTGCGTCATGATGGTTTCGAGCGCGCTGGTGTCGCCCTGGGCGAGATCGACCACGCTCAATTCGGATTGCGCGCGGCGGCTGGCGCAGTCGCAGATCTGCTCGCTGACCGCGGTGTAATCGCCCGCGCCCATGCCTTCGACCTGCTCGACGCAACGCGCCTTCAACTGTGCGGTCAGGCCGCCGCTGCCTTCCGTCCCGGACTCGCCTGCGCCGACGCCCGCCTCGCCGCAGGCAGCGAGAGCGAGGGGCAGGGCAAGGAGGCCGAGCCTGGAGAGAATGCGATTACCGGCCATGGATATCACAGGTCGATGAGCATCCGGGTCGGATCCTCGATCGCTTCCTTGATGATCTTGAGCGCGGTCACGGCCTCGCGCCCGTCGATCAGGCGGTGATCGTAGCTGAGCGCGAGATACATCATCGGGCGGATCACGATCTCGCCATTCACGACGACCGGACGGTCCTCGATCCGGTGCAGGCCCAGCACGGCGCTCTGCGGCGGGTTGATGATAGGCGTCGACATCAGCGATCCGAACACGCCGCCATTCGAGATGGTGAAGGTGCCGCCCTTCATGTCGTCCATCGTGAGCGTGCCGTCCTTGGCGCGCTTTCCGAAGTCCGCGATGTCCTTCTCGATGCGTGCGAAGCCCTTGTCCTGCGCATCGCGGATGACCGGGACGACCAGGCCGTTGGGCGCGCTGACCGCCACCGAGATATCGACGTAATCGTGATAGACGATCTCGTCGCCCTCGATATAGGCGTTGGCGGCGGGCACATCCTTCAAGGCCAGGCAGGCCGCCTTGGCGAAGAAGCCCATGAAGCCGAGCTTGATATCGTGCTTCTTGGCGAAGAGGTCCTTGTACTTCTCGCGCGCTTCGATGACCGCGCTCATGTCGCAATCGTTGAAAGTGGTGAGCAGCGCGGCATTGTCCTGCGCGCCCTTGAGCCGCTTCGCGATCGTCTGGCGCATCCGGGTCATCTTGACCCGCTCTTCCTTGCGTTCGCCGGAAGCGGGAGCCGAAGAGGTCGCGGCCTGCGCTGGCGCGGCGTCGGCAATCGTGTCCGATCCGCTCTTCTTGGCCTTCGCCGCTGCTTCGACGTCTTCCTTGGTCAGGCGGCCATCGCGACCCGTGCCCTTGATGGTCGACGGATCGAGCCCGTGTTCGAGCACGGCGCGGCGCACTGCCGGGTTCAGCGCCTTGACCGCATCCGAAGGCGCATCCTTCGCCTGCGTCTTCGGTGTGTCACCGGAGCGTTCCTGCTGGCCTTCCTCGCGATCTTCCTTCGCGCGACCCGCTTCCTCGCCCTTGGCGGCGGGCGCGCCCCCTTCTTCGATGACCGCGATTACCGCGCCGACTTCGACCGTCTCGCCGACTTCGGCCTTCAATTCGCCCATCACACCCGCGACGGGGGAAGGCACCTCGACCGCGACCTTATCGGTCTCGAGGCTGGCGATCGGTTCATCGACCGCGACCGCGTCGCCGGGCTTCTTCAGCCATTCGCCGATCGTGCCTTCGGTGACCGATTCACCCAGGGTGGGGACAGTGATTTCCTTGGACATGCGTATCGGTCCTCAGGCCTTGTTGCTGGAAGTGTCTTGAGATTTGTCGCGAAGCGCGGCGCCGCCATCGTTGAGGCCCAATGCCATCGAGACGAGGCAGCGCTGCTGTTCCTCGTGCCTCTTGGCGAGGCCCGTGGCAGGCGATGCGGCGACTTCGCGCCCGGCATAGATCGGGCGCTTGCCCTGATGGCCGGACGCGGTCAGCGCGTCTTCGATCAGGCGATCGACGAAGAACCAGGCGCCGTTGTTCTTCGGCTCTTCCTGGCACCAGATCACCTCTTCGAGGTTTGGCATCCGGCCGAGGCGGGTCGCCAGCGGTTCGCCGGGGAAGGGATAGAGCTGCTCGATCCGAACGATCGAGACGTCTTCGAGGCCTTCTTCGTCGCGCTTCTGCATCAGATCGTAGGCGACCTTGCCCGAACACAGGACGAGGCGCTTGACCTTCTCGTCCGCGATTTCGGTCATGTCGGACTTGATCCGCATGAAATGCGTCTCGCCGGTGAATTCGCGCGCTTCGCTCTTGGCGAGCGGATGGCGCAGCAGGCTCTTGGGCGTCATGATGACGAGCGGCTTGCGGAACGATCGCAGCATCTGGCGACGCAGCACATGGAAGTAATTCGCCGGGCTGGTGATGTTGCAGACCTGGATATTGTCGTTCGCGCACAGCTGCAGGAAGCGTTCGAGACGCGCGGAGCTGTGTTCCGGCCCCTGTCCTTCATAACCGTGCGGCAACAGCATCACGAGGCCGTTGGCGCGCAGCCACTTGACCTCGCCGCTGGCGATGAACTGATCGATCATGATCTGCGCGCCATTGGCGAAATCGCCGAACTGCGCTTCCCACATCGTCAGGGTCTTGGGATCCGCCATGGCGAAGCCGTATTCGAAGCCGAGCACGCCGTATTCGGACAGGATGCTGTCATAGACTTCGAACTTGCCGTGCGGCAGCGTGGCGAGGGGAACGTATTTCTCCTCGTTTTCCTGATCGACCCAGATGGCATGCCGCTGGCTGAACGTGCCGCGCCCCGAATCCTGGCCCGACAGGCGCACGCCATATCCTTCGGTGACGAGGCTGCCGAAAGCGAGCGCTTCGGCGGTGGCCCAGTCGAACCCTTCGCCGCTGGAGAACATCTCCTCCTTGGCCTTGAGGACGCGGCCCAGAGTCTTGTGGATCGTCAGATCGTCAGGCACCGCGGTGAGCGTGCGGCCGAGACTGTCGAACAGCTTCTTCTCGATCGCGGTCTCGACATTGCGGCGCGCCGTTTCGGGATCGGCCGGCTTGTTGAGACCCGCCCAGCGTCCGCCGAACCAGTCCGCCTCGTTGGGCTCGTAATCCTTGGCGGTGGCGAAATCGTCTTCCAGCCGGTCGGTGAACTCGCCCCGGAGCTCGTCGGCGTAGCCGCTGTCGATCACGCCTTCGTCCTTGAGGCGCGTGCTGTAGAGCTCGCTGACCTTGGGATGCTGGCGGATTTCCTTGTACATCAGCGGCTGGGTGAAACTCGGCTCGTCGCCCTCGTTGTGGCCGAAGCGGCGATAGCACCACATGTCGATCACGATATCGCGTCCGAAAGTGTGGCGGTATTCGATCGCCAGCTTGCAGGCGAAAGTCACCGCTTCGGGATCGTCGCCATTGACGTGCAGGATCGGCGCCTGGACGCCCTTGGCGACGTCCGAGGGATAGGGGCTCGACCGCGCGAATTGGGGGCTGGTCGTGAAGCCGATCTGGTTGTTAATGATGAAGTGGATGCAGCCGCCGGTATTGTAGCCGCGCACACCCGACAGGCCGAAGCATTCCCACACGATGCCCTGGCCCGCAAAGGCGGCATCGCCGTGGATCAGCACGGGCAGGACCTGCTCGTGCTTCTTCAAATCGTCGCGAATGGCCTGCTGCGCGCGCGCCTTGCCGAGCACGACCGGATTGACCGCTTCGAGATGGGAAGGGTTGGGGACCAGCGACATGTGCACCGAAATTCCGTCGAATTCACGATCGGTGCTGGTGCCGAGGTGGTATTTCACATCGCCTGAACCGCCGACATCGTCGGGATTGGCGCTTCCGCCCGAAAATTCGTGGAAGATGACCTTGTAAGGCTTGGCCATCACGTTCGCGAGCACGTTCAGCCGGCCGCGATGCGCCATGCCGTAAATGATCTCGCGCACGCCCGACTGGCCGCCATATTTGATGACGGCTTCCAATGCCGGAATCATCGATTCCCCGCCATCGAGCCCGAAACGCTTGGTCCCGACATATTTCTTGGCGAGGAACTTCTCGAACTCCTCGCCGCGGATCACGGCGGCCAGGATGGCGCGCTTGCCTTCGTCGGTGAACTGGATCGTTTCGCCGGGGGATTCGATGCGGTCTTGGAGAAAGCGGCGCTCCTCCACATCGGCGATGTGCATGTATTCGAGGCCGACATCGCCGCAATAGACTTCACGCAGCCGATCATAGAGATCGCCCACGGTGACCCAGCCGAAGCCGAGCACGCCGCCGACGAAGACTTCGAGATCTTCCTGCCCTTCGAACCCGTGCCAGGCGAGCGTCAAATCGTCCGGCAATTCGCGATGCGAAAGGCCGAGCGGATCGAGATTGGCGGCAAGATGCCCGCGCACACGGAAGCTGCGCACCAGCATCATGGCGCGGTTGGAATCGTCGGACGCCTTTTCGAGCGCCTTGTCGTCCACCGGCTTGCCCGCCGCTTTCGCGGCCTGCTGGACCGCGAGCTTCATCTGCGTGGGATCGAGCGCCTGGACCAGATCCGCACCGCTGTCGGCCACTTCGGACAGCCAGTTCGGATTGGCCCAGCTCGGTCCGGGTTGCGGCCCTTCCTGATCGCTCAGTTCGGGGATGAAGGACTGGTTCTCGTTACCCATTGTCACTCGCCTCTCACACCACCAATGCCCGGGTGGAGTAGACGGTCCCCCCGAACCGCCGGTTATGGTTCAGTCGCGCTTACGCCAGCTCTTTTAACATCGCGTCGAGCGTGGTGCCGAGCTCGCTAGGCGAGGGACTGACGCGGATACCCGCATCTTCCATCGCCGCGATCTTGTCGTCCGCGCCGCCCTGGCCGCCCGAAACGATAGCACCGGCATGGCCCATGCGGCGGCCCGGAGGCGCCGTGCGGCCCGCGATGAAGCCGACCATCGGCTTGTAACGGCCCTTGGCGCGTTGTTCCTTGATGAAGGCAGCGGCTTCTTCTTCCGCGCTGCCGCCGATCTCGCCGATCATGATGATCGACTTGGTGTCGTCGTCGTCGAGGAAGAGATCGAGCACGTCGATGAAGTTCGTGCCGTTGACCGGGTCGCCGCCGATGCCGACCGCAGTGGTCTGACCCAAGCCGACCATCGTGGTCTGGTGCACGGCTTCGTAGGTCAGGGGGCCGGAACGCGAAACCACGCCGACGCTGCCCTTCTGAAAGATCGAGCCGGGCATGATGCCGATCTTGCATTCGCCGGGCGTGAGGACGCCGGGGCAGTTCGGGCCGATCAGGCGCGACTTGGAACCCGTGAGGGCTGCCTTCACCTTCACCATGTCGAGCACGGGAATGCCTTCGGTAATCGCGACGATCAGGTCCATCTCGGCGTCGATCGCCTCGAGGATCGCGTCGGCGGCGAAGGGCGGCGGCACGTAGATGCACGATGCGGTCGCGCCGGTTTCGGCCTTGGCTTCCTTGACGGTGTTGAACTGCGGCAGGCCGATATGGTCGGTGCCGCCCTTACCGGGCGTCACGCCCGCAACCATCTGCGTCCCGTAATCGAGCGCCTGCTGCGTGTGGAAGGTGCCGGTGTTTCCGGTCATCCCCTGAGTAATGACCTTGGTGTTCTTGTCTACGAGGATGCTCATCGTTGGTCCTTTCGTCATCCCAGCAAATGCTGGGATCTCCCTCTGCTAGGTCGCGCCCTCCGGCACGAGGCCCCAGCTTGCGCTGGGGCGACGGATAATCTTGCGAGTGGTTACTTCAGGCTCTCGTCCAGGCCCTTGCAGGCTTCGAGCAATTCCTCGACCGCGTCGGTGCTGACCTTGAGGTTGGACTTCTCTTCGTCCGAAAGCTCGATCTCGATCACGTCCTCGGTGCCGCCTGCGCCGATCATGGTTGGCACGCCGACATAAAGGCCGTCGAGGCCGTATTTGCCTTCGACATAGCTGGCGCAGGGCAGAATGCGCTTCTGATCGCCCAGATAGGCTTCGGCCATGGCGATCGCGCTGGTGGCCGGGGCGTAATAGGCGGAACCGTTGCCGAGCAGGCCGACGATCTCGCCGCCGCCCTTGCGAGTGCGATCGACGATCTCGTCGATGCGGCTTTCCGAGACGCCTTTGATCTTGGCGAAGTCCTTAACCGGAATGCCGTTGCTCGTGGTGTAGCTGGTGACGGGCACCATGGTGTCGCCGTGGCCGCCGAGGACGAAGGCGTTCACGTCCTTCACCGACACGTCGAATTCCCAAGCGAGGAAGGTGGCGAAGCGCGCGCTGTCGAGCACGCCGGCCATGCCGACGACCTTGTTGTGCGGCAGGCCGCTGAATTCGCGCAGCGCCCAGACCATCGCGTCGAGCGGGTTGGTGATGCAGATCACGAAAGCGTCGGGGCAGTTGTTCTTGATGCCTTCGCCGACGGCCTTCATCACTTTCAGATTGATGCCGAGCAGATCGTCACGGCTCATGCCGGGCACGACGTCGGCGCCGGCGATGTCGGCATAGTCGTTCGTGCCGGTGATCTTGGCGTCGAAGCCTTCGACCGGGCCGCACTGGCTGAGGTCGAGCGCCTTGCCCTGCGGCATGCCTTCGGCGATGTCGAACAGGACGATATCGCCCATTTCCTTCTTCGCGGCCAAATGGGCGAGCGTGCCGCCGATCATGCCGGAACCGATAAGGGCGATCTTCTTGCGGGCCATCTATGTCCGTCCTTTAAAAACGCGGGACCGGCCTGCCTTCGATCGATCATCCAGCATGCTTGCCGGAGCGGTCGATCGAACCGGCGCAACCCCGCATCCCGCAAAGGCATCGCGCTCGGCAATTCGCCCTGCGACCTAGGCCGTGGAAACGGCGATTGCAACCGCTAACGATCTGTGCCTCAGAACTATCTTTGCGATTGGTTCGCAATCGCAATAAAGGCTCTGATTTATGCTCGGGGATGAGCGCGCCGCTACGGCAGCGCTATTTCTACGCGGAGGCTCGCGAGCGGTTCCCGTCCAGTGAGGACTACCCGGCAGAACGCGCTTCGAGCCTGTGCGCCAGGTCGGTCGCCAGCCGCCGGTCGAGCATCCGGCAGATGCCGAGCCACCAGTCGCAGCTGGTGCGGTCGCCATTGCGGAACGCATGCTCTGCTCGGTCGGAGGCTTCCCGGGCAGCGCGCAGGCCATGCTCCGACAAACAGTGGAGGGCCGCCGCCAGCAGTCGGTCCGAGCGCGCGTCCGGTTCGGGAGAGGCCGAACCGTTATCGTTGGCCGCTCTCCGGCGAGAGCCGGAGGCGCAAGGGCGCAACAGCGGCGATCGGCAGTTGAAACGTGCGGCGGCGAAAGGATTGGATATTTGGATGTGCGACCTCCCTTTGGGGCTCGCCGCGTATGGGGACAGGAGCGCTAATCATCCGTTCCGTGGCAGGGTTTCCAAGGCGTAAACCACTGCGATCGGGGAAAATTCCCGGTCAGCTGCCGGGCTTGCGGATCCACTGGACGCCGCGCGCATATTCGGGCTTCACTGTGCCACCACTGGGCAGATTGTCGTCCACTTTCGGCTGCTCGGTTTCGACCGGCCCGGCCCCGCGCGGCGGAGCAAAGGCTTCGGCGGGGGAGGGCGGTTCGGACAGGGTGCGTCCGGCGACCGTAGGCGGCGTGGCCGGCGGAGACCCCGCCAGCTCGCGATCCAGTTCGCTCGGGACCATCGGATCGGGATCGCCCGCAAGGCGATAGCTCATCGAGAACGCATCGGCGAGACCCTCGCGCCCCTTCCAGCGATAGAAGCGGTGCGCCCCGATCGATCCGATCATGTCGAGGCTGCTCGCCCAATAGGGATTGACCGCATGGGTGTGGTAATGGGTCGCCGTGCCGACGGGCGCGAAGACCTGGCCGGACAGAGCCGCCAGCGCCACCGATTGCGCCACCGCCCAGGGCCGTGCGGCGGGGCGCCGCTTGAGGCTGCCATCGCATGTAAAGCTGAACTGGCAGCCCGTGTGCCGCTCCGAACCCTGGAACACGACACCGCACACGCTTGCCGGATAAGCGGGGTGGGCCACGCGGTTGAGGACCACCTGGGCCACCGCCTGCTGGCCCGCATAGCTTTCGCTCGCCGCTTCGTAATAGACCGCCATGGACAGGCATTGCAGCGCGCGCGCCTTGTCGATGCCCGATCCGGCGGACTGGAAGGCGGGCGGGGCGGCGGCGCTGGCATCGGCGGGCAGGCGGCTGGCGGCGAATTGCACCTTGCCGTCCCGGTCGCCCGTCTCGCGCAATTCGTCGAAATCGAGCGCGAGGCGCGGCGCTTCTTCGAGGTAGTAGAAGGCGGAACCGGGGAAGCTGTATCCGGGACGCTCGAACGGCATCGGCGTGATCGCGGTGGCCCCCCGGTCGATCCCGAATGCCCGTTTCGCCAGCGCGTCCCATGATATCGGTTGCGCCAGCGCGGGCACTGCAACTGCGACCAGCAGTGCGCTGACAGCTGCGATCCGGCGGCGCGAGATCGGCTTGTCTTCGCTGGAGCCCGGTTCCACCGTAGCTCCCCCGCGCGCACGACCGCGCCCACGACCAAGGTGGCCCCGCCTGCGCCCCTGGGCGGAAGTGCCCCGTGATCGCTTTCCGGTTTCGAGCCCGGTCATGGGATTGCGTATGTCCTTATCCACCGATCCGCCGCCTTAGCAGCGCAAATCTTGCCTTAGCACTAATGCGCAGGCGGCACAGGAAGTAAGCATGGACAGGAAGGAATGCCAGCGGCGCTTGCCAGCACTCCGCGCCGCGCCTAAGGGCGCCGCCAGCGTCATGGGTTGCCGGTTCGCGCCGGCCTAAGAGGGAACGGGGTCCAATGCCCCGGCTGCCCCCGCAACTGTGACCGGGGAGCGATCCCGCCATACGCCACTGTGCCGCAAGGCACGGGAAGGCGGCGGGAAAGCGACGATCCGGGAGCCAGGAGACCTGCCCATGCGTGTCGTTCGGCCGCGGGCGGGGTGTACCGATGGCAGACGGGCGAGAGCCGCGCGATCCCGATGGGACGCGGCGCTCCCTCCGTGATGAGCGGCGTTCGTTCATTTCCGGAGGTATCATGCGTAAATTTCTGTTTTCCCTGTCCGTTTCCTGTTTTTCCCTGTCCTTTGCCGCAGTCCCGGCTTCGGCCCAGCAGTCGCAGCCCCAACCCGATGCGGGCGAAGACGCTCTGGCGGAAATCATCGCCGGGCAGGATGGCACGGCCCCCGTGCCGCCCGAACAGCGCCGCGAAATCGTGTTCGCAGAGCGGGAGACGAGCCCCGATCTGATCACCGTGACCGCCACGGGCTTCTCGCTCGATCCGGAGAACACCGGCCAGTCGGTGACCGTGATCGGGCGCGACGAGCTTGTGCAAATCCAGGGCGCGGACCTGACCCGCGTTTTCGCGCGGTTGCCCGGCGTCACCTTCGTGCGCAACGGGCCGATCGGCAGCTTCACCGGCCTCAATGTGCGCGGCGCGGCGTCCGAGCAATTGCTCGTCCTGATCGACGGGGTTCGGGTGGCCGATCAGGCTTCGCCCGGTGGCGGGTTCGATTTCGGCACGCTGCTGGCGACCAACACGTCCGGCCTCGACCTGACGCGCGGGGCGAACAGCACGATCTGGGGTGCGGATGCACTGGGCGGCGTGTTGAACGTATCGACGCGCGGCACGTCCGGCCTGTCCACCTCGCTCGAATACGGTGCGCGCGATACGCTGACTTCGGCAGTTTCGGGCGGGCTCGAAGGCGATCGCTATTTCGTCGGCCTGACCGGATCGGCATTGCGCACGGATGGTTTTTCGGCGGCCGCGAACGGCACCGAGAAGGACGGTGTGAACCAGTTCGGCCTCGGAGGCAGCGCCTTTTTCGACGTCACGAATGCGGTCGAGCTGTTCGCCAATGCCCGCTATGCCGAAAGCGACCTCGAGATCGACGGGTTCGCGCCGCCGACCTTTGCCTTAGGCGATACGCTCGACACCCAGCACACGCGGCAATATTCGGGCGCGATCGGCGCGACCTATTACGGGCAGGATCTGACTCTGCGGGGATCCTACGGCCTGTCCGATACCGAGCGCAGCAACGACAATCCCGTCACCGGCCCCAGCTTTGCAAGCGACGGCCATACCGACAGCCTGCAGGTGCGCGGCGAATATCGCGCGATCGGCGGCCTGACGCTGGCCTTCGGGGGCGAACAATACTGGTCGAGCTATGCGACCGACAGCGATGCGGGTGCGGACGTTTCGATCACCGGCGGCTATCTCCAGGCGGGCTGGGTGCTGGGCGGGCTGGCCGCGCATGCCGGTGCGCGCCTCGACGATCACGAATTGTTCGGCAGCGAAGTGAGCTTCGGCGGTGACATCAGCTACGCGCTTGGCGGCGGCTGGCGGGTCCGGGGCAGCGTGGGCGAAGGCTTCAAGGCGCCGACTCTGTTCCAGCTGTTCTCCGATTTCGGGAACGAGGATCTGCAGCCCGAACGCAGCACCAGCTACGATCTCGGCATCGCATTGGGCGATCGGAATGCGCCGCTTTATGTCGCAGTGACGGGTTTCCGGCGCGACAGCGAGGACCTGATCGGCTTCGCCTCCTGCTTCCAGAACCCCGCGCCGATCTGCGCCTCGCGTCCGTTCGGCTATTACGAGAACACCGATCGCGCCCGCGCGCAGGGGATCGAGGTCGAAGGCAGCGCGATCGTGACGGAAGGCTTGCGCATCTCCGGCCTCTACAGCCTGATCGATACCGAAGATCGCGCGAGCGGTAACGAGCTTGCCCGCCGCCCGCGCCATGCCGCGACGATCTTCGCCGATTACACCGCGCCTTTCGGTGCGAGCTTCGGCGCCGATCTGCGGCTGGTCGGCGACAGTTTCGACAACGCGTCGAACAGCGTGGAACTGGACGGATACACGGTGTTCGACCTGCGCGCTTCGGTACCGGTGACGACCGGCGTCGAATTGTTCGGGCGGGTCGAGAACGTGTTCGACGAGAACTACCAGACTGCGGCGGGCTATGCCCAGGCGGGGCGGGGAGCTTTCGTCGGAGTGAGGACGCGGATGTGATCCGCTGGCTGGCCGGAGCGGTGCTGGCGCTGGGCGGATGCTCGGCGCCTGCACCGACGCCCGGACCGGCGAATAGCGATCGCTCCAGTATCGTCAGCCTGAACCCCTGCGCCGACGCGATCCTTGCGGAGGTGGCGGCGCCGGGACAGCTGCTGGCGATCTCGCATTACAGCAAGGATCCGCGCGCCAGCTCGATGGAGGCCGATGACGCGCGCCGCTATCGCGCGACCGGTGGCACGGTGGAGGAGGTGCTGGCGCTCGATCCGGACGTGGTGGTCGCGAGCAGCTTCATTGGGCCCGCCACGCGAGCGGCGCTGACCGATCTCGGTATCAGGGTCGAGACGGTCGGCAGCGTCGCGAGCGTAGAGGACAGCATGGCGCAGGTGCGGCAGTTGGCGGCTTTGACCGGCAATGCCGATGCTGGCGAAGCGCTGGTCTCGCGCATCGCAAAATCCGCCGCGCCGAGTAAAGCTGCGCCAGTCGATACCGTGCTGTGGCAATCGGGCGGCATCGTCCCGGGCGAGACGACGCTGATCACCGATCTGATGGCGCGCGCGGGACTTTCCAACGGCGCGCGCACGCGCGGACTTGCCCAGGCCGATTTCCTTCCGCTTGAAAACGTGCTGGCCGATCCGCCTCAATTGCTGCTGGTGGCGGGCAGCGAACGGTCGCAACATCATCCTGCGCTTGCCGCCTTGTCGCAAACGCGCGTCGCCCGGCTCGATCCGAACCTCGTTTATTGCGGCGGCCCGACGATCCCCCGCGCAATGGCGAGACTGCGCGCCTTGCGCAGGAGCGCCGCGTCGTGACGCGCGTCACTCTGATACTGGCGGCGTTGCTCGCCATCGCGCTACCGCTCTCGCTGCTTGCAGGACGGGTCTGGATCGATCCGGCGAGCACGCCCAACGCCGCGCTCATCCTTGCCGAACTGCGCCTGCCGCGCGGCGTGCTTGCCATCGTAGTCGGCGCAGGGCTGGGCGCATCGGGAGCGGCGATGCAGGGCTATCTGCGCAATCCGCTCGCCGATCCGGGCCTGTTTGGCATCGCGCCGGGAGCGGCTTTGGGTGCAGTGGCGGCGCTGTGGTTCGGCTATACCGTTTCGCCCTATTTGCTGCCCGCTTTCGCCCTGGTGGGCGCAGGCGGCGCGATGGCCTTGCTTGCGTTGATCGCGGGTCGCACGGGCGGGATTGCCCTGTTTACGCTGGCAGGGTTGATGGTCGCGAGCCTTGCCGGAGCGCTCACTGCGCTGGCCATCAGCCTCGCGCCCAATGCCTTCGCGATGAGCGAGATCGTGTTGTGGCTGAACGGCGCGCTGACCGATCGCGGCTGGCGCGAAGTCTGGATCGCCGCGCCTTTGGTCGCGCTCGGCATCGCGGTGTTGTGGCGAGCCGGACCGGCGCTCGACGCGCTGACCTTGGGACACGCCGTCGCCCGCTCGCTCGGCGTCGATCCCAACCGGCTGCTATGGCTGCTGATCGTCGGCGTGGCGCTGACAGTGGGCGCGAGCGTGGCAGTGGCGGGGATCATCGGCTTCGTCGGCCTGATCGTGCCGCATCTCGTCCGCCCGCTGACCGACCGGCGCCCGTCCTCGCTCTTGTTGCCTAGCGCGCTGGCGGGCGCGCTGCTGGTGCTGGTAGCGGACAGCGTGGTGCGCATCCTCCCGCTGGTGACCGAACTGAGGCTGGGCATCGCGCTGAGCCTGCTCGGCGCGCCGTTCTTCCTTGCGCTGCTGCTGCGCATGCGGCGCGGCTTGCCGGGAGCGATGGGATGACGCTCGCCGCGCGCGATCTCACGCTGGACGGGCGGCTTTCGGGCGTCACGCTCTCGCTCGAACCCGGTACGATCACGGCGATCTGCGGGCCGAACGGGGCGGGCAAGTCGAGCTTGCTCGAAGCGCTGGCGGGTCTGCTCGCACCCGATGCGGGCGAAGTGCTGATGGACGACGTCTTGCTCACAAGCCTGCCTCCCAGAAAACGCGCACAGCGGATCGGCTATCTGCCGCAGGCATCGGAGATCGCTTGGGACGTGCCGGTGCGCAGCCTGGTCGAGCTGGGCCGGATGCCGCATGGCGACCGCGCGCGGGGGCCCGTGGAGGCGGCGCTCAAGGCGCTCGATCTCGAAAGCTTCGCATACCGCCGCGCGCAGACCCTGTCGGGCGGGGAGGCCGCGCGCGTTCTATTGGCGCGTGTGCTGGCGGGCGAGCCAGACTGGATCCTCGCCGATGAACCGCTCGCTGCGCTCGACCTTTCGCATCAACGCGTGCTCGTCCGCCATCTCGTGGAGCAGGCGCGGCAGGGGCGCGGCGTCGCACTGGTCCTCCACGATCTTGCGATCGCGCGAAATCATGCCGACCGGGTGATCGTGATGGACCGGGGAAGGATCGTCGAGGATGGACCGCCTGCCGAGGCGCTGTCGCCCCAAGCCATCGCCCGCGTCTTCGGCGTGAGCGGAGAATGGGTGGGGGAGGCCGGGCGGTTCGCCTTTTCCGCCTGATCTTTCGGGCGCTTGGCACCCGTTCGCCGATCGAGCGTTAGGCGGTGATGGCATCAGAAAACACCGCCCGGCGCTGGTTCGCCCTGACCCGCGATCGCCTGCCGGACCTCGCTCGCCAGCGCGGCTGGCCGGTCTTCGAGGACCACTGCTTCCAGCGTATCCTGCTGGACAATGCGGTCGGCGATAAATGGGACCTCGAAATCCCCGCGCCCGCCTATCGCAACGCATCGGACGAGCTGCTCGAACGCGCCATGGCTTTGGGCGAAGGCGCGATCGCCGGGACAGAAGACCTTGCCGATCTGAACCGCAATTCCCTCGCCTGGCGGGGCAAGGGAGAGCCGGGGCGCTGACGCGAAACGGCCGGATCCCCCGAGGGAGACCCGACCGCTTTTATCGGAGGTTCGGCTTATCTGATGCCGATGATGTCGGGATTGTTGTCCCGGTCCCCCGTCACGCGCCCACCATTGCGGACCGAACGCTGGAGGATCAGCCCGGCGAGATGCGGCGTGGCCATCGACGTTCCCGAAAGGGTTGCGTAGCTGCCGTTGAGATAGGTGGAAACGATCTCGACACCCGGCTCCGACACGTCGATCGGCGGGTTCGCGAAGTTCGAGAAACTGGCGAACCGGTCGTTGATGTCGAAGGCCGATACCGTCCAGATATAGCTGCCATTGACGCGGCCCGGCGAGACATTGTTCGCATTCTGGCTTTCGTTCCCGGCGGCAAGCGCGAAATAGATCCCGCGATTGGACGCGCGCAGGACGGCATTGTCGAGCGTGGTGCTGATCCCGCCGCCAAGGCTCATATTCACGACATCGCCTGCTGATCCGTAATTGTAGACGTGATTGACCGCCGACAGCACCGCCGAGTTCGAGCCGCTGCCG
>LULI01000154.1_pt1 | contig 18701 bp, 30 predicted proteins | sample 728191 | NCBI WGS metagenome assembly LULI01 (sample SAMN03860293, study PRJNA289734) | marine metagenome | biome: seawater column; feature: ocean; material: water; isolation source: Red Sea water column Station 169 - depth 50m | place: Saudi Arabia: Red Sea | collected 2011-10-15 | depth 50 m | reverse complement strand
GCCAATGGTTGAGATGATGAGCCATTTATTTAAGGAGATAAAGTAATGACAGAAGAATATAAATTAGGATATGCAGATGGAGTATCTGATTTGCGTAACAAACTTATGATGCAGTTACACGATGTATTAGAGCAAGAAAAATCAAACCTTGAAACTAAACCTATGAGCGAAACTGAATGGGCTAATATTAGTGGATGGGTTGAGGCATTGGAGATGATACAACAAACATTGAAAGGTAACAAATGATAATGCTTATAGATAAACTAAACTTATTTATCGTTTTAAATCCATTTATAGCGATGTATATATTTATTGCAATAGGAATGTATGTAGACAGATTATATTTGGCTTTAAACCCTAATTATGAACTATGGAAAGGAAAAAGAAAATGAGATACCCAAGATGGGAGTACAATCAAAAAGATGAGATAACTATTTACTTTAGTGAAGACAATTATGTTACATACTATGGTGAAGAGGAGGCATCTGATTTATATTTTGATTTAGAGTATGGTTCAAAGTATGAGAGAAAACATCTTCTAAATGAACTATATTTAGACTATGAACATAACGACCCATATTCAAGAGGTGATTAATTATAAATTAAGATGATAATTTTGTTTGGTTTTTTAGAACTTATGTTTATAAATTACACAACAGGGATTAAAAATAAATAATAACGGAGAAATTATGGAGAATAATTTAAAACAAATAATAACAGATAAGGGGATAAAGCACGGCTTTTTAGCTAAGTCTGTGGGAGTATCAGATACTGCTTTTTCATATTGGGTAAATAACCATAGGCAACCAAGTGGTATTTATATAGCAAAATTGTGCAAGGCGTTAGGATGTACTGCCGAAGATATTTATGATATTGGAGATGTAAATGCAGATTAAAGAGTTAGCGACTAAATATAAACTTGACCCAAAGGTAGACTTTTGGAAACATAAACAAAGTGGTAAGTGGATTATAACTCACGATGCTTGTGAGAAGATTGCATCAATGGAAAACATTGTAATGACAGATTGGAAAACTTTAAATAGTGAAAGAGATTTTTGTAGATTCCTGATTACAATGTCTAAAGGTGACAAGACTATTACATCTATTGGTGAGGCAAGTAAAGAGAATTGTCAATCTAGATATTATGGGATGATGGGAGAGAAACGTGGAATAGATAGGTGTATCTTAAAACTTATAAATGCTTACGAATATGGTATATATTCAGATTCAGAGGCAGATAATTTTAAGAAACCTACTGAAGAGGTAAAGGTTGCACCAATACCTGCATCGCAAAAACAAAAAAAGTTGATTATGGATTTAGAGGTTCAAGCTAATGTTAAAAGACATATAGAGTTTGAGGGTCTAACCAAAAACAAAGCAAGTGAATACATAGATAAGTTAAATAACAGAATAAGAGGTAATGAAAATGGGTAAAATAATAAACCTAAAAATAGATGTAACTAAATTAGATAAAGAAAAGCTTTATCAAGGAGAGAAGGGAACTTACGCTAATTTAGTTGTAGCAGAGAATAGAGATGGTGAGAGCCAATATGGTGATACTCATTATGTTTATGAGCAACAAAGTCAAGAGGAGCGTTTGAATAAAGCTACTAAAAACTTTGTAGGCAATGGTAAAGAGTTTGTTTTCGGTGATAGTCCACAGATGGCTACCGAAACTGCAACTGATGATGACTTACCATTTTAGGGTAATTATAAATGGGGGTAGTATTTTTCTACCCCCTTTAAGGAGATTATAATGGGAATAGATTGGGCAATCCAAACCACACAAAAACAAAGAATTAGAAAAGAATTAGATAAAATAAATGTCGGTGGCGACAATGAACAATCGCAAGACAAACGTATGTTTTATTGCAAGACCTGCAAGCACGTTTTTCAACCGACACTATCATATGCAAGAAGATTCTACAAGGACAATGAGATTGATATTTATCACGATTTTCCATCAATAGGTAAAGAAAAGGTAGATAGTTGTGCAAATTGTAATTAAGGGATTAGATATGGATAATTTTGATACGTTTTGGAGCATATATCCACGAAAAAAAGAAAAGAAGAGAGCAAGAGTATCTTTCAACAGATTGCCGAAAAAGACTCAAATTGAGTGCATTGAAGGCGTTAGAAAATATATCAAACAGATTCAGATTCAAGGTACTGAACCTCAATTTATAAAACACCCCTCTACTTTTATAAATGGTGAAAATTGGGAAGATGATTTTGAAACTGATGTAATTGTTAATAAAAAGATTGTTGCAACAGATTTTAAACTTGCACCATCAGGTAATGCACGATTAGGATTCTGTACGTCTTGTGGTGATTGTAATACATATGATAAGTTTCAGATTCATATGGAAAATAGTAGATGTTGTGGCGTAGACTTAAAACCAACAAGGAGTTGATATGGATGAAGATTTCCAAAAGGAAGAAGCAATGAAAGACATATTGATTAAAAATGAGAGGATAAAAATTCTTGAAAGAGAAAATAATATCCTTATGATTGAGAATAAGTTGTTGAAAGAAGGGTTGAAGTGTTCTGTTGAAGCTAAAAGTTATAAGATAGCAGAACAATGTTTGAAAGAATTAAGGCATAGATAGGTTGCCCTTTCCCTAAAGTAGGTTTTCGTCTGCCTACTTACTATGCCTACCATTGCCCAAGAGAGCCATAGGCACTCAGTAATCAAGTGTAAGAATTTGTGTGCTGACTACGTCATTATGAGGCTGTAAGTTGCTCATTAAAAACTACAAAAGTCCTATGGCTAGGGCAAAACTATGGAGATTTATGATAGATATATTTATAATGATATTAATATGGATAGCCTTGAGTATTACTGCAATGACTATATTTGTTGCTATAATTAGTGCATTAACAATATACATTGAAGAAAAAGATAGACAATAAAGGAACATATGAGGTCTGCAAATCAAAAAACAAGAGATATTATAATGGCTGTTTACAGAAGTCAGCTAAAAAAGTTAAAGAGCCTTGCAGTTTATGATGATGATGGTAATTTTTTATATGGTCAAGAAACAGAGTTTGGTACTAAAGTAACTGAACATCTTATAAACATTACTGAAAAAAGATTGCTTGAGTTGGTAAATCAAAACCTAAACAGAAGAGGGATACCACCGATTGAGAATCACACCAACGGAAAAGCAAAGTAGAAAATGCGAACTATGTGGCGTTTATAAAAACAGGGCAATATTTTACCTATTAAAGCCACACCCTGCAATTATAAAATTGCTTGTTAATGTTGTAAACAAGATTGTATGTAAGCATTGTGCAATGAGAGAAGAATTTGGAAGTAAGTATAAACAAAACAAAAGATATAAGGAATGGGAAGATGGAAATGAATGATTTTTTTATTGATATTAACAATTTTGACAGAGATAGCTTTCATAAATCTGTATTTGGAAACGATGTTGATTTAAATAAATCTGCAAACGATTTAATTAAATCTTCAAATGAGATTACAGATGAAATGTATGATATGTTGTTGTATCAATGGTGCAACAGAATTGGTATCGTGATGACAGAGGAAGAGGCATCAAAATATCCAAGCTATGAAAATTATTTTAAGGGCAATGAATAATGAATAGACCAAAAGTTTCTTTGAAATCATCAAAAGATACAGAGTCAGGGCGTACAATATTTATTCCTGATAAGATTTGGAGTGTGATTAAATATAAATTTAGTGGACATTATACGTTAATGAAGTTTACAACAAATTATAGATTTTGTTTTGGTACTTTATCACCACTTGACTATTACAAATGGAGGTTACAAATAAAAAAAATGTCTTCAGGTAAATGTTCTTATTTAGCTATGTGCAGAGAATTATCACTATACGAAAAGCTTGGAGAAGATATGTATCAGGAACATTATAATATTACAGATGATGATGTATTTAATGAGTGGGGATTTAAAGTAAATTGCGTAATACAAAACAAGGAGTTTAAAAATGCAAATAAATGAAAAGCAAATAAGGGAAATACTTAAAGACCAAAAAAAAGTATTTCAATTTTTATATAAATTTGGGGAAGTTTTTGGTGATGCAGTAGAAATTTATGAGATTTTAGACCTTGACAAAACTACAGAAGTTATTTGGGATATATATCAAATCCCTCAAGATAATATGCCTAATTTTGACCCTGAAAAAAAAATAGAGAAAGGAGAATTTATTTTTTGCAGAGATGGTCTTGATGTAGTAGTTCAAGATTATTTTGATGGAAACATATCACTAGATGCTTACATTAAAGAACTAAAAATGTGGTCAGAAGAATTTAGGCACATATATGTAAATCAAATTGCGAATGGGGTAAAAAATGCCAAATAAAAGTAAAATAAAGGGGAATACATTTGAAAGATGGATTGTTAATTTTTTTGAAGCTGTCGGCTTATCTTGCAGGCGTGCTTGGGGGAGTGATGGTCGTTCTATGGGTCTTACTGAAGGAGTTGATGGAACGCTTAATGACGAATATAAATGGCAAGCTAAATGCAAAGCACAAATATCACCATTCTATATCCCAAATGAAGAAGTGGATTTCCAAATCTTTAAAGGAAATAGAACAGGAACTTATGCGACAATGACAGTTGAAACGCTTGGCGAAATTATAAATAGAATGAATGATTTATATCAAGAGAAAGAATCTTTAGAGATGGAAAATAAAGAGCTAAAGGATACATTGTTTCGTGAGCTTAAATAAAGACTATATAGAGTTTGTAAAGAATTTTGGGTGTTCTGTGTGTGGCGTTTCTCCTGTTGATGCTCATCACTTGGACACCATTGGTATGGGGGGCAATAGAAAAAGCGATTGCGTGGAGGACTTTTCTTGCGTTCCCCTTTGCCGACAACACCACCAAGAGTGGCATCAGATTGGCAATACAGAATTTGAAAAGAAAAATTATGTTAATATGTGGAAAGTTTGTTATCAAATGAATAAAGGGTTTAGAAGGCTTGAAAAATAAAGAGTATGAAATTATAAATATACTCAATAATTATAGGGTGTTTGACAACCCTATAAAAGAGTATCCTAAAAAAATGTCACAGTTTGATGCGTATAACAAAGATTGCATTGTTGAGATTAAACACAGAGATGATAAAAAAATGTTTTGGGAAGAGCCTGCGATAGAGTTTAGCAAATACACTTTCAATAAAGAGTTTGCAAAATTGCACAATGTAAACTTTTTATATGTAAATAGAGTCAAAAACAATATAGCAATATATGATATATTATATTTAGAGTATATAAATTATGATTTCAAATGGCATTGGAGAAATATGCCACAAACAACAGAGTTTAATAAAACTGAAATGATACCTAAATTTGTTGGGTATTTGAATGTCAAAAATTGCACAGATATTATTGAGGTAATATGAAGTTTACAGGTAAGGTTACAAAAGGTAAGTTAAAACTCTATGATAGGGAGGGGTTTAAACGCCGTTTATATGATTATGAGGGTGAAGTATGGCTTGAGGTAAAACGTGCCGAAAAAGCCCACTCTCCTAAGCAATTAGCGTATTATAGAGCTATTATAAGAGAGATTGCCAATGAGCTTGGTTATACTGAAGATGAAATGCACAAAACAGTCAAACAGTTGTTTGATATTGAGTCTACTAAGGACTTGACTGTATCTGAATTTTCGGAATATCTTGACAAAATAATAATTCATTTTGCACAATTAGGCTATCCTGTTCAAGACCCTCGTGGTCGGTAAAGTGTATATGCTCTACTGAACAATATATTGGACAGGTGTATTCTCCCATTGGATGCTCATCAAGATAGTGTGCTGTCCATATAGCGAATACGAAAATGAAGCCGAACCAAATGTCGTTCCCACTACCATACCTCTCTAATTTTTAGTTTTACATTATAAACATTGTTCGCAACTTGGTCATACTGTAATGTATTCATATCGAATCTACAGATTGAAAACTGGTCAGCACTATTATTGGAACTATTTGCCTGAAAGATAAATGGTAAATGTCCACCTAATGTACGATTCCATACTTGGCTAAAAAAGTCAGTTCCCTGTAATAAACTGTTTTCGTATGCAGTATTTGTATCAGGGTCAATATATTCATTGTCACCTGAGCCTAAATTGGTAGTAGCTGCTACTTTAGGCATTAAATCTGAATCTGATATATATGAAAATGATAAATCCCATACTCTGCGACCTGAACGTAAATTATCAACAGGGTTGCCATCTACATCTGAACCTAATTGCCAAGCACCTCCATCACCCCAATCAGCAGGCTTGGTGTAGGTAGCATTACTAAGGGTTGCCCCACCTCGTGTCTGTATTGTTTTTACACCATCATACTCAAAAGACAATTTTAAAGATAGGTCAGGAGAGTGAGGCATATCATAGTAATTTCCAAATGATACACATCCTAGCTTTGGAGATTGTGTAAGTCTAAACCTTATGCCTGTGCTGTTAGCATTTAATTGTCCATAATTACAAGAAAATATACTAAATCCATCGTAATCAGCAGTGCTAAAATAGCTAATACTTTGTGTAGAATTAATTATTTCTGTTTCAGTAATTCCTGCTACCTCTTCAGGGTCTGATATAGAAAACCTTGAATTGTTTGTTGCAAAGTTATGTCCAAGAATTAAAAAATATCCTTTATCATTTAACAAAAATGATGTTGGATTGTCAAATATAAAATCTATATCTGTTTCATTACTACCTGTAGTTTCAACTATTATTTGGTCAGAAGGATTCAAAAACCCTAAAGAAGAAACATCTTGATTTTCACTTGAAGATACTGTCATAGCTCCAATAGAATTTAAATATTCATTTAGGCTAACATAAAATCTTGGTGTGCCTACATTTTGATACGACATTAATATCCTCCTCCACCTGAACTACCACCACTTGTAGTGCTACTTGTATAAGTAGTAGTTTGTACAGGTTGTTGTACAGTTTGTGTAATTGTTTGTGTTTTAGTATCAGGTCTATCTTTTAGCGTTACTGAAGTTTCTGTATGAACTCCACCTGACATCACTACTCCATCAGCGTGTATATGAATTGGCTCATTAGCAGGTACAGGTTTGCCATCAGGATAGTAAAATTGCCCTGAATATTGAGTTTTTAGGTTGTTATTGACTACAATATCGTGAGCATTATATCTTTGCCTTGAACCTACTAAATATGTACCATCTCTTGTACCCCATAATGAACCATCATCTTCCCATTTCTCTTGGTCTAATTCCCAATAATCAACACCTTGTAAAGTAATGCGTTCTCTCTCTAAAGTGTTGCTGCCTGCTTTAGCAGATAATAGCCTTAATTCACCTACATATGAGAATAGTTCTTGTGGCATATTAGAGCCATCAATCATAATACCTTTGATTGTATTTCTATCTGCCTTGATAAATAGTTTATCAGGACTGTCTGTAATCCTGATAGTGCCTTTGTATCTAATCTCAAATGCTTTGGCAGCACCATCAAATAATACCTTACCTTCTCCATATGTTATCATTGCATCTCCAATAAATCTTTTAAATCATATTTGTTGTCAAAATACAATTCATTGTTTTCAATAATTTCAGTAATCTTAATACCCTTACCATTTCTTGACTGCACAGTTTGAGATGCAGGGATTACTCTTGTTATCTCAAGTGTTGGTAATGGGTCACCTTCTTGCCATCCTTCAGGCTTTCCAAATTTTCGTAGCTTTTCATATTCAATCATTTGGTCAGGGAAAAAAGTAAATCCACCTGTTTCGTTTAGTCCTGCTAATTGTATGCCCTGAAAACCTCCAAAGCTGGAGATAAAAGCTGCTAATTTTACGATAATTGAATCTGTATAGTTTTTGATTTGTATATATTCATTTAACATAAATATAGACGATTCACCATCACTTCCATCATAATCTAAAAAATTAAATGTATCGTTAGGATTAGTTAAGCGTGGTATTCCCTGTGTCCCTAAATCTATATAAAGGTTATTTGTTTCTATAGAGTCATCTGTTTCTTGGAACTCTGTGGTAACAACATCAGGAGCAAATAAATAAGGTTCTACTATAAAAGGTTCTGAATCAGGAAATGATATATTATCCCAAGCACTATCACGCTGTTCATCTGACAGGTGATGTAACTGCATACACTCTATAGATACAGAGTCTAAATTTTTTGTTATAGATGTAATCATAAATAGAGGATAAAATTCAGTATCACTAACTCCATCTATAACCCTATAATCTATGCCATATGCTTTTAGCCCCTGAAATAATTCTTCAAACTTAACAAGCTCACCTATCTCTAAATCAATATATTGTAATGGTAGTTTTAGACTAAATATTAAATGGTCATTTTTATATTGTGCTGCTAAAAAATCTCTTAAATTTTCAGCAGTTTCTTTAATTCTAATATATGGAGATTCAAATTCTAAATAAGCATCATCAGGTGATTCTATACTATAGAAATCAGATGCACCATTGTCCTTCATATCTGTTCTGCTTAACAAAGAATCTTGTGCATAGTCCATATTGTATTGAACGTCTACTTGTCTGTATATTTGTTCAGGCTTTGTCTTTTTAAATGAATATGATATTACATCTGACTGTTTGATAGGATGTGCATCATCATAATCGCTTGTGCTATATGAATCTTTAATTGTATTAAAACCAAATGTTCCATCATTTCTAAATTTAGGAAAACATTTAGTAGATTTAGCTATATCCTCTATTAACTTTTTAGAGTTCATTTTTTTATTAAGAGTAAAAGCAAATTTCCAATCACTATGAGCATCCCAAGCCTCTTGATAGCTTTCTGTGTCTATTTGTTGAGCAGTTAATCCTAACTCGCTTCTTAATATATCATAAATAATGTCAATAGGGTTTTCAATGATATTTAGCTGTGGAACATAATAATCATTTTGATTAATAAAATTCCTTATGCCTATAGAATTTGCCTGTGTCAAAATTCCTTGTGCCTGAAAAACGTCTATCGCAGATTGTAAGTTTGAATTTAACAAGTCATATAAATCATTATTTATTACAAAATCTACTAATTGGGATGCTGAGTAGTCATATAAATCTGTAATCTCAAGGTTTGGGTGAGCCACTTGATTATTAACCCTGCCATAAACATTAACATAAAAAGTTTTATTAAAAGCCTTATCTATATCTGCAATAGCACTAAAATCTATTTCATTAAAATTACCTTCTAAATCTAATTGATGATAAACATCAAGACTTTCTTGAACTGCAGTGTTTGCTTCCCATCTACTATGTACTCTAAAATCAATTAGGTAAGTTCCATTATTCCCTTGATTTCCTGCACCACATATATCATACATATATATTGCAGGGGCAAAGTGCCCCATAGTAAATCCGTCATCATCACTTTCCTCCAAGTTAATACTCCTCGTGCATTTAACATCAATATCATAATCAGTTGGGGCTACATAGTTTGAGTCATAGTTTCCCCAATTATCGTCACCAAATCTAAATAAACCCCTCAAATCAAAACCAACTCCGTCATCTGAATCTTCAGGCGATAAATAAAAATTGTATACATTCCCCTCTAATATGCCCTGACTCATCCCACTTGTTACAGGCAGAAAGTGAATTACTTGATAATTTCCAATTTGTAGTTGAGGGATTGGCAGTAAATATCCATTTAATGCAATTTTTCTAACTCTGCTGCTTGCAGTATCTGACCCTATTAAAGAATCGCTCAAACTTAAATCAGTAAATATCTTCATTCTAAACATTCTGATACGAAAAGCACTATAGTCTGAATGAAAGTTACCACCATTATATGTATAGCTTGCTTGTAAATCAACAGGGGATTGGTCAGTATATATACCATCAGATAGCTGCTCAACTTCATTGTCTGTTAGTAATTGTTCATCGCCTCCATAATCAGGTCTTTCAGTTATTTCAACTGCTCTTGGCTTAAATGAACCTTTGCATTGCAAAACACCTTTTGTTATCATAATATTGCTTGAAAAATGAAGCTCATTAAAGGCTTCTTGCCATTGGGTAGAACCTTCAGTAGGAATAGTAGTATCTTGTTCTTCAAGTTCTGTAGTATCTGCTTCTACAACATCCTCTATATCAACTGTTCCTAAATTTTTACTAATTTGAGGCAAAACACCTAAATATCTATTATCAAGTTCAATCAATAAAGGGGATATGGGGTCGCCTGCAAAATCAGTTTCATCGTAATTTAAGCCTCTAATTTCTTTGTAGTCAATAATAATATTGTTGTTTAATCCCAAAACAACAGGGCTTTTATCTACATTGCCATATACCATCGGTTTTGGTTTGTTTCTGTATTTTTCTAATATGCCCTCTGTATCAGGCAATATTTCACTTGGTAAATCTTTATGAGCTTCCTTTTCAGTTAGGTCTTCTAAGTCTACACGCACCTTTTCATCATCGTGTGATATTCTCCTAATAGTACCTTTAAACAATTCTTTTAATTCAGAAGGACTTTTAAAATATATAATAGCTTCTTTATTTATAAGCGATGATTGAGATAGTTGGTCAGAAAATCTTTCACCCTCAAAAGAAAAGTTATTGAAGTCAAGGCTTACATTGGATATTTTAAACTTTCTTGATTCTATATCTATAGACTCTTTGATAGATGGGATGTTCATCAGGATTGGCTTACAATAATTACCATCAATACTTACATTGTTAGTAGAGTAGTAAACGCCATCAATAACAACTACAGGATATAGTTGTGTATTCTGACCTTGTATGTCGTCTGTAAATGCCATTAAGATACTCCTATATCTGCACCACGTCTAATTGCAGTCTTGAGTTGGTCAGCTAACTCGCCTTCAACATAATCTTGACTCATAACATTCCCTGAAACATTAATAACTACGCTACCTGCACCACCACCTTGATTAATACGATTCATTGCCTCTATACCTACAGCTTGTACTGCATTTCTTGACATTACAAACTCACCTTGCTCTGCTTCAATTAAAGTGCCACCTTGTGAGTGTCTACGACCACCAACAAGTCCACCTGTTTCAAACTTGTCAATCCCTTTTGATATTTGAGCTATGTTCCCAAGTCCTTGAGCTATGATAGCAGCACCTGTAACAAATCCAAATACACCTCCTTGTGCGAACGCTTTATTTGCACCTGCATACATATCAATAGCAGCAGATATTTGAGCTAATCTTGCCGATGCCCTTGCACTCCCTCCCATTGCATCATTTAACCCTGAAAAAGCATTTATCATCCCTGATACAGAATTTGCTTTTGATTTTAAAATTGTTGCATCAATAACTTTAACTCTATCTTTATATCTTTCCATTGCTTCCTGTTCAGATATTAGCCCTGTCTTGTAATCTTCTGATGTTTGTTTCTGTGCCTGAGCTATCATTTTAGAGCGTTGCGTGAGACCTTGTGAAAATTCTATATCTTTAGCTTTAGCTTTTTCTTGTGACTCTTGCAACCCTAATTCATTTCTTATCCTTGCTTTTTGTCTTTTTTCAATCATTGCAAAAGTTTTTAAAACTCTTGCACGATTTTCTTCATCTCTTTTTTTACCTACTGAATCTACAAACTCCATTGAAAGACCGAGTTCTATATTGGCATTAGTGTTATCTCTGACAGATTCTGTATTATTATTCATAGATTTTTGTAAATTTTTCATCCCTCCTGATAAAAAATTTGAAGACTTAAATAATAAATTGTGTGATTTCATAGTATCATCAATAGCATCTGCATTATTTTTGGCAGATTCTTCTTCTAATAAAAAAGCATCTATTACTGCTGCTATAGCACTTTTAAAAGTAGTTCCTATAGCAATAGTCGCATTAGAAACAGATGTAGCTAATCTATCAAAAGAGTCTTGGGAAGTATTGACTTCTTTGCCCAGCAAAGCAACCTTTTGTCTTGCTGACTCCATAGTTGCTTGTAGAAATGCAGTTTTTTTATCAGCATCAGTTAGTTTATCAACTGTAGTACCGATTTTATTGGCATATTCTCTATAAGCCTCATCTGACTTTACTATAATACCAATATTGTCAAGCATAAGACGAGATTGACGACCAATACCTGTAATAAGCGACTCAACAGAAGATGCTGTATCTCTACCTAAAGCCCTACCGAGTCTTTGTGCTATATCAAACATTTCAGCCATTTCAGATGAATTTTTGCTAACACCAAGAACCATTGCATTGTTGGCTTGTTGCAATAAATCAAATTGGCTCATAGTTCCATTTGTTGCTTTTTGCAATTTTTCCATAGCAAATGAACTTGATTCAGCTTCTCCAGACAATGTAATAAAAGCTCTTGACATAGATTCTATTTTAGCAGATTCTTGTACAAATCCAATAAGCTGCCTTATCCCAAGAGCCATAGCAAATTGGAATAATAGCATTTTAGAACGCAGGGTAGCAAAAGCATTGTCTAATAATCTTGCACCTTTTCGTGTTTTGCCTTGCTGCACATCAAGGCGTTTCATAGCTTGCCTAACTTTATCAATAGCCACTCTATTGCCATTCATAGCCTTGTTTATGGTGGCTTGACTTACATTAAGCTTTTTAAAGCTACCTACTGTATTTTTAACTTGAAGGGCAAGAGTTTGAAATGAGGCATTGACCTTTTTTGCAGAACTTGTAGTAGTTTTACTCTCTTTATTGTATTTTGCTTGAGCTGTAGCAAGCTGCTTAAAGGCATCAATTAAATCTTTATCGCCATCGGCAATAAACTTAATCGTTATGTTTTTGTCTGCTGCTGTTGCCATCTATTAAATCCTTTTCTTTTTTAGCAAGGGCATTTTTAATTACAAATGACTTCTCTACCCATTTAGAGGGTTGGTCACCATATGCTCCTTTGTATGCAGGAACGCCAAATTCCTTGCAATAAATATATCTTTGAATATCTTTCTGATGTTGGCTATTGAATACCACATTTCTACAAGCAAAAAAGGGTAATTGAGAATTGATTGATTTGGCTATATCAAACTCGTTACCCTTCATATTCATTTGCTTTGTTTCCTCTATTAATAGGTCAATTACGTTCCAAACATCTTCTTTGCAGGTAAATTCCCTTATGGGTCGTTTTCCATCTATTAAGATAGGTAATTGAGCCTTATATGGGTATTCGTGATACTGACACCCTCCACATCCATCAGAAATTACATTTATTTCTATTTGGAGGGCTTCTCTTCCCCCAAGAGCAATCCTTCTTGCATCTTTAGGAAGATTTCAGTCCTTTCCTCAAAGGATAAGCCTCTAATAAAATCATCAGAGGCATCACCATCAAGTCCTTTACGCAACCAAAATGTAATGGTTGAGTGCATCATCTTTACACCTGCTGGAGTACCATCTTCATTAAACTGATACTCCACTTTATCTAACATTGCATCTCTATCATCTAAAGATACATCTTTAAGTTTAACTTCTCTGCCTGAGTCAAGTTTTAACTTCATTTTATTCCTTATTTATTAATTACTCAAATCAACTATTAATAGCTCATCAGTACCATCATCTACAGCTTTCATTGAAACATCAAGCATCATAATGTCACCTTCTGAATACGCTACATTAGTTAATATTGCATTTGCTGTATCTATACCGAATTTTCCATTGTTTGTTAATATAAATGAGTTTTCAGCAAGTGCAGAAGATTGGGTGTCAAACGTGTGAACAAGAGTTTTAGTTTCTCCATCATATTTAACTTGACAATCGTGAGTAACTGCACATTCAGCACCTCTGCTAACTACTTCATAACCTGTTGAAGAAACACCTGTAAATACAGCAGGGTAATCAATAGTTGTTGTAAAACTATTCATTACTGTGCTAATCCCATAAACTGTGAAGTCGCTTGCAGTTGTAAGTGAGGCTATTGTACTGTTTAAATACCCTGTTCCACCTGCTGTTGGCTCACCACTATCTACAGCAGACTCGTTTAAATCAGGAACTTTTCCTGTTTGTAATGTTGCACTAAACTTATATCTTCCACCCTCTGTTCCTGCATCAGCAGAAATTGCAAAGTTAGTAACAACACAGCCTGCCATCTCTAAACTTCTTTGATTTGTATGGTCAGAAGGTCTAATTATTACAGTTAATGATGAAGCATTATCAGTAACAGCAGCTCCATATTTTTGAGCTACAATTTTATGACCACTTGCAATAGTTTGATTTGTATCATCAGCTTGTGCAGCTCCACAAATATTAGCTAAAAGCAGTCTATGCCCAACGTCATCGTGCAAAGTTCCTGAAAGACTTAATTCAACCACTCTCATCTTGTTGTCTTGAAAAAAATCTTCATCTTTAAGTGTAGCTCCTACACCATTCCTAACATCCATTACTTGATTTACATTCAACGAAGGAAAACCAACAGAATCTACATCTAACTGATACATATTTGATGCGTGGATACCTGATGTACCTGCATTAGTTGCATCAGATATTACCCAAACCTGAAATTCCTTCGGAGAAAATGCGTGTGCTACTGACATTATTTATTCTCCTTTTTCTTTTTAGCAGAAACCACTTCTACTAAATGTTCTATTGATTCAGGAACTGATTTTACTTCTATAGTTTCTCCTGAATGTAACTTATCCCATTCTTCAAGACTTACCCCACATTGTTTCCAAATATTGGGGAGTGAGCCTTCTTTTAATTTAACTTTCATTCTTCCTCCTTTGTCCACTCTGACGTGGCAAGTATTGTTAGTATCTCACTATGGGAATATGTGGTCATACCATCAAACACTTCAGGAGTGTCACCATCCCACTTTAAAATTGCTTTTGTAGTATCTATAGACTTTCTTAACGTGTCTACACTTGTCTGTATAGCACTTGCTACTAATTCTTGTAACTGCTCATCTGTATAATCAGCAAGGGTTATGATAACCCATTTTCTATTACTTAAACTCAAGGTGTATCCTCCTCTATATCTCCTGAATCCATATGTGTCATTGTAGCATTATTGCTGTTAGATGAATTATCAAGTATTGTTGGGAAAGTATCTCCATCTCCCATTCTCCAATAACCTTTTATATTATCAGTATATTCATCATATGCACCATTGTCCATCATTAAGTCTGTTGGCTTGCCACCATTGTATACTGCTTTTACAGCATCACCATCAAGTGCAGTATTCCAAATAGCTACCTCATCTATATTACCTGCAAAATATTTGTCATCTGTAATATCAGAGCCTATATGCAAGTTATCTGATGTAGAAGTTATATCGCTACCACTACTTTGCTGAGTACTGTAAGATACTTCATTTCCATTTACATATAACCTTATAGAGTTACTTGCACTATGTAAAGATTTGTCAAAAACGCCAACAACGTGTTGCCAATTATCTGTATTAAGTGCGTTGGCTGCACTTTTAGCAAATTGCCCATTAATAAAAAAGAATAAAGATTTTTCAACAGCAAGCCTATCTATAGCCAATCTATATGATGTAAAATTTTTGTCTACAATTCTTGGGTAGTCAGGATTATTATCCCAATCAACTTTAATCCAAGCAGAAATAGTCATAGCAGACGTAGGCACTAAAGACGAATCATTTCCTGCATCAAGATGTCCATCAGTTCCATCAAAATCTAAACTTTTAGTGTTAGTTACTTGTCTTAATCCTGTAACTTGTTTTGGCACTTCAGAAGATACACTTGATGTTTCCATATTTGTCATAGTGCCAACTGAAGAAGATATTAATTTTTTAATTGACAAATCTCTTACTTTAAGCGTAGTAGAAATCCCTGAATAAGTATAAACTCTTGACAATCCTGACGTATGCTTTACAAAAAATATGTAGTGACCATTTGCTGTAGCATATCCTGAAACCTGATTCCCTACACTAAAACGAAGCTGACCTTTTACAAAATCAAACACCTCATATGAAATCATATAATATTCATTATCTTCAATGTTTATAGTGTTTTGCCTAAATGTGTTTCCACCTGTTATTGAATCAGTAAGCACTATAACATCATCAATTATTTCTTGAGTTCCTGCCGACCCTGAACCTGTCCATTCACTAAAATCAATTAATTCATCTCCTAAAGAGTCATTGTGACCAAATACAAGTTTATCAGAATTTTGGTCGTCTGACATAATTCCATCAGATGTACTTGCAAATCCTCTATCACCCATTCTCCAGAAGGCAAGTAAGTTATCAGCAGAAGTATAGTCAGTAGTGTTGTAAGATAAATCCAATGTAGTGCTTGAGCCAATCTTTTGATTGTATATAGCAGATATTTCAGATGAAGATAAGGTTTTATCCCAAATGGCTACTTCATCCATAAACCCATCAAGATAGAATACTCCATTGCCTCTTCTGCCCATTTCAAGGTTTACTGTGTCATTATCTATGGTTGTTACAGAATGGTCTACTGATTCAGCAGATAAAGTTCCATTTACATATATAGCAGACTTTCTTGTTGATGGGTCAAATAATGCTACAATATGATTCCAATTGTCATCGCATACATTATGATTTGTACTTTTAACCTGCTTGTTTACTCCACTATTAAAAAATGTAAACCAAGCCTTTCCTGTACTGCTTTCTGTAGCTAACGAAAAATTTCTATTAGTATTATCGTCTTTTGCTACCAAGTATTGGGTAGAACTTGTATTTGATGTTTTTACCCAACAAGAAATGCTTATAGCCCCTGTAATCTGCAAAGAAGTGTCATTGCCAAAATCTATATAGTCATTAGAGCCATCAAACGACATACTAAAGTTATTAAGTAATGCAGGTGTAGTAGCAACTGTTTCAGATAATCCACTAACGTGTTGGCACTTATAATCAAAAGACACTAAGTAAGAGTTTTCGCCTTCTTCAAACGTAGTGCTTTCTACCCTGCAATTTACAGCAGCAGTAGAGTCAGTAAGACTTAAAGATATATTGTTTTGCATTAACTGCTCAATCCTTGAAACATATCTTAAAACGTGGTCTAAACTTGATTTCTTGATATTGGGGTTTTGGTATACATAATTCATTGTTACTGTATACTCTCTAATCTCACAACCAACTAATTTTTGTAATAAGGATGTACTTGCCAAATCTAACTGAATAAATTGACCACCTGTGGATATAGGCTCATCATTTATGAATACAGGCAAAGCACCCTTGAACTCAGTCCTTAATGTACTCCTAAGTTTATCAGAGATATTTTTCCAATTATTTGTAAATGTTATTCCCATTATACATCCATATGCAAGCAAGTCCAAGTCCAAGTAGATACATCTATCTCTTCAGACTCATCTGTACTTAATTCACTCTCGGTAAACTTACAGTCAAATGCTTCGGTGCTATCTGCTAATGTCATTGATGTATTGTCATTGATGAGATGTTGGGTTCTTTCAATCACTCGCAGGACATTGTCTGATGCAGTCTTTTTTATGTTAGCACCTGTAAACACATACTCTACGTTTACAGTATATTCTTTTAAATTCTTGCTTGAGTTATAGTCTACTACAGAGCTACTTATAGGCTCAAGTCTTATGTATTGGGAACTATTCCTTACGTCTTCGTTTCCTATATAAACAGGAACAGCCTTTTTAAATTCTGTGCGAAGAATCTGACCAACCCATTACCTCTATCTCCCACACGTCATTGGCAGCAGCAGTAGAGTCAAAATTTGTACCTGCAAATCTAATCTCAAGATAGCCTGATAAGGGCTGATATTCGCCATTTATGATTTGTTCTGAAACAACTTCAGTTGCATCATTCATACCTAATTTATCGCTATCTTTTACAAAGACAGAATACCTTGCAGTACCAATAGCACCACCTGTTGTTATCTTTACCTTGATTAAATCAAATGTACCACTATAATGACCACGAGTGTCTACAGGTCTAACTGTGCCTGTATAAGTAACATCTCTAATTACACCTTTAGAGGCATCAGCAGTATTCTGATATGATAAAGCAGCCTTGCCATTGTTTAGGGCATCTATATTGCCTTGAGCCTCTTCCATCATAGCTGTAGCCATCTCACTTGTAGGGTCTGTAGCCCTAACCATAAATACAGCACATAATAAAGCAGTAGTTCTGATAATCATATAATCAAAATTACCTGACTTGTCTTTGAGCTGATTCTTTGGCAAATTAGGGTCTAACTTTGAGTCTAAATATCTGCTTGCATCAGTTCTAAATTGAGTTACCATAGTTGTAAACTCTTGACCTGATTCCATAAGCAAGTCAGCAGGGTTTGCTGCATCATTGTAATAGTAAACACAATCATTTGATGAATCATAAAACCATTCACCATTTACATTTACATCGCCTAATGATGATTGAGCAGCTCCCAAATTAGAGCCATCCTTAAATAACGCAGTTACTAAACCACTATCGTGTGCTACATATAATGAGCCTGATGATACTGTCCATCCATAAATAGGTGTTTTAGTATCAAACTCATCTAATTGAGGGAATACTCTTTTTAATTCTTGATGGGTACAGTAAATCGGTGCAGTTGCCATCCAACCCCCTTAAAATATATATAAAATTATGCTTGTAATATACAACTAAATTACCACTTCTTACAAGACCAGTAACGAGCACTCATCTTGTCCTTGGCTGTATCACACTTGTGACGGGCTCTAAAAGACTTCCTACGCTTAGGAGAATCCTTCTTAATTTCTAGATTGGCATCTCCATACCTAATAATTTTTTCCTTGCCGTCTTTACAGGCTTTGACCACAAACTTCTTCTTTCCGTGACCTGCTTCGCCCTTACG
>LULI01000136.1_pt1 | contig 18773 bp, 13 predicted proteins | sample 728191 | NCBI WGS metagenome assembly LULI01 (sample SAMN03860293, study PRJNA289734) | marine metagenome | biome: seawater column; feature: ocean; material: water; isolation source: Red Sea water column Station 169 - depth 50m | place: Saudi Arabia: Red Sea | collected 2011-10-15 | depth 50 m | reverse complement strand
TTATCAATGAATACGATTTGTTTTCTTTTTAATTGATCTCTTGGAACATTAGTAAATGGGAGCTCTTTTGATCCATTTTCACTTTTTAACTCTTTAAATTTTTTTACTTCTTGAATACTTTTATTTGAATTATCAACTTGCGATCTTTCATCTATTAAATCTAAAAAAGTGGAGGCGCCAGCACCATCTAGCATGATCCTTTGTTCCAAAGGTTCAATAAATACTTTCTTACTTTTTCTGATATTTTTTTTCTTAAATTTACTCACAAAAAAAGTTTAGAAGATGATAAAAAATTTTGTAAACACTATTTTAAAAACTGCCCATAATGATCACCTATAACTCATTAGGACACTAGATATTTGGTATATACATTTAAAAAGACCCATAATGGACGTATACAAAATAGACCATGACTCTAAATAATTTAATAACAAATTGATGTTTAAATATTTACTAAAAATATTATTAGTTTTATCTGTTGGAATAGTTGTTTCTTGTGCAAAAAGAAATCCTGAACCAATTTCATCAGAAGATTTTTTAAAATCTGCTGAAGACGATTTAGCTAAAATTCAAGAAATTAAAGAGCAAAACGATCTTTTTAACAAAGATTTAAAAATAGATTTATATACAGCAATTGCACTCGCAATTGAAAACAATAAAGATTTAAAAGTTAAACTTTTAGAAACATCACTTGCAAATAGGAAAATAGAAGATGTTGAATTTGAAATGCTTCCAACTATGGCAGCTAATGCAGGTTATACTGGAAGTGATAGATATAAGACAACATCAAGTGCAACAGTACCAAGTAATGATTTAGCGGGAAGTATTGGATCCTCTTATTCAACCTCAAGAGATAGAGATGTTAATGAACAAGATGTTGGTTTTTCATGGAATGCATTAGATTTTGGTCTTTCCTATATAAGAGCAGGACAAAGCTCAGATAAATTTTTAATATCAAAAGAATTAGAGAAAAAAGCAGCAAATAATATTACTAAAGATGTAATAAGAGCATATTGGAATGCATTATCTGCAGAAAAATTAATTAAAAAATATGATCCATTATTGATTAAAGTTAACAATGCGTTAAACGATAGTCAAAAAATAGAAGAGTTATTGTTACAAAAACCCATGGATGCTCTTTTATATCAAAAAGAATTGTTAGATATTCAAAGAGCATTACAGAGCCAAAAACAAAGTTTTATTAATGCTAAAATAGAATTAGGAGCCCTTATGGGACTTCTACCTAATGAAAAATTTGTATTAGTTCAAACGGATCAACCATTAAATGAATTGGATATGAAATTAAAGCATATGGAAAAACATGCTTTAGTCAATAGACCAGAATTAATTGAAAATCATTACGAAGAAAGAATTTCAATAGCTGAAACAAAAGCAGGTATGAGATCTTTGTTGCCTGGGTTAAATTTTAATGCGGCTTGGACAAGTTCATCAAATGATTATTTAATGAATAAAACTAACTTTGAGTATGGTTCATCAATTGGTGCAAATTTATTAAATGTATTTAGAGCCCCAAAATTAAAAGAAGTAAATGAAATGAATACTGAAATTATTCAAGAGCAAAGATTAGCTTTATCAATGGCAGTATTATCACAAGTTCATATATCAAACATTGAATACCAAATGGCACTGGAAGAATATGAAACAGCTGATCGTTATTATGATGTTTCAAGAAAAATTACAGAGCAAGTTAGAAATGCACAGAAGATTGCAAGATTTGGTGAATTAGAATTAATAAGAGAAGAAGCAAGTTTGTTGGTTGCAGAACTTAGAAGAGATATTGCGTTTTCAAAAGTTCAATTCAGTGTAGCACAAGTTTATACCTCTGTTGGTGTTGATGTAACAACAAGAGAAAGTTTACAAATAGGAACAAAAGAATTTGCAGAAATAATTAAAAAGAATTTTAAAGATACAGGTAAGAATTTTAAAGCAATTGTTAAAAAACCAATTAACAAACAAAAGCCTGTAGTAACAAACGATGATTTAAATATTTCAAGTTTTGAATTTGCAAAAAATACATTCAAATTAGATGGAAAAGGCAGAGTTCAATACAGTGCCAAATTAAGTAATAACGCCCCTCTTCCTGAATGGATAACTTTTTTACCATCTCAAAGAACTTTCTTAATTGATAGAAAAAATAAGGGAAATATTGAAGAAATTGACCTTACCGTCAGTGCTAGAAACATAAATACAGCAACAGAGGATACTTTTACATTAGTAGTTGATCCAGATCTAAGAAAAGAAAGGCTGGCAAAAGAAAAAAGGATTAAAGAAGAAAAAGAGTTGGCCGAAAAACGTAAGAAAGAAGAGAAAAGACTTGCTGAAAAACGTAAGAAAGAAAAAGAGAAGAAATTAAAAGCGCAGAAATTAAAAGAGAAAAAAGCAAAACTTAAAGCAAAAAAACTTGCTGAGAAAAAAGCTAAAGAGTTAAAAACTTTTGATGTAACTGAAAGAGTTACTACAAAAGATGGAAATCTGTTTACTTTCTTAAACACAGAAGAAATTAATGAACTGATTAAAGATCAAGAAAAGAAAAACAAAAAACTTAGAAAAAAATTAGCAAAAATTAAGAAAAAAGAAGAAAAAGAAAGAGCTAAACTAGAGAAGAAAAAGAAGAAAAAGAAAAAATCAAAAAAAGAAAAGGTAACAGAGAAAGTTGAACCTGAATTAGAAACACCGAAAGAAATGGTAAAAAGTATTGTATCAACGGATCCAGAAAATTATCTAAATGTATATTTAAAAGCTGAGGAGAAAAATGGAAGTAATTATAAATTATATTCGGATGAAGAAATTGCAAAATTTATAAAGAAACAAGAAAAAAAGAACAAAAAGCTAAGAAAGAAATTAGATAAAATTAAAAAGAAAGAAGCAAAGAAAAAAGCTAAAAAATTGAAAATAAGTAAATTAAATTAATGAGTAAAGACGACATTAAAAAATTTATAAGCTCTCAAAAGGATATTCATATAAAAATTGATGCAAAAACCGGTAAAGCTGAGGGCAACTTGTTTAAGCCAAAACCAGTAGTATCAAATAATCCAACTATAAAAGTAGGACAAACTTTATCTGGTAAAATCGATTTTAATAAAAAGAAAAATAATACTCATAACGTAAAACCTGGCCAGTCAATATCTGGTAAAATTTCAAAACCTAAAAAATAGTTTATATTGCTATTAAAGTTTTATTTACGTTTTGGGAAATCACTAATTGTATTTTTTTTAATGTTTCTACGATTGATTTTTGTTGACTTGTGTTTTTTGGAACATAAAAAAGATTTCTCCTAGTATCTTTTTCAAGTGCTTTTGACTTTGTTAAATTTTTTAAATTTCTAATAACTGTTTGTCTTGGAATACCAGTCAAATCAGAAATAGTTGTTGGGTTTAAACCTCTACTTGTCTCTTCTTGTGTTAAATTTAAAAAGAAATTTTCAGTGTTATCAGGATGAAGATCTCTAAAATTTTTAGAGTCTTTTAAGTTATACATTTGATTTAAACCACAAGTACCAAAAATGAACCAATTTTCCATAGACTTTAGAAATTTTCTCCAAATTAAAGATAATTCTATCATCATTGACATCAAATTAATCCAACATTTTGAAAAATTATTTAACAAGTAATCTTCGGTTATACTTTTTTTGGTAATTGTTTTGTCGTCACCTAAATTATCCAAAATAATGTTCAAACATTTTGAATATTTATTTATTATTGTATCTAAATCTTTTATTTCAAATGATTTCCTATTAATATCTATATTGCCATCAACCATATCAATAAAATTTTCTTTTTTAAGATCTTCTAATTTTCGTCTAATTGTCTCTCTTGGAATTAATAATTCTCTTGATAATTCAGCTTTTTTTACTTTTCCAATGCTGATTTGTTTTGTTTTTATAAATTCTTTGTAAGATTTTTTTTTGTTATTTTGGTTATAAATTCTAAGAGCTTTAATCGTTAAATTAGAGAGAATTAAATTTGTCTCTAAATCTTTGCCTAGATAGTTTTTCCAAAGGTACAAAATTTGATACGAAAGTGGGTAATGAAATTTAGTATATTCTTTATAATTTTTATTAATTATTTTAGCTATTTCTTGTTCTTCATCGGTCATCAACAGAGCTTAATATGCCCAATATGGTCGTTTGTAAAGTGAAATTAAATCAGATGATTAAAGGGTATTTAATAATACTAAAAGTTTTCTCGCCAAGATTTTCTCAATATCTGAAAATCTACAGGTGGGAAATCTAATACTACTAGATCTTCACCTTCCTCCGTAGTTTCTCCAGCAATATTTGCATACAATTTGGAAGATGTAACTATAATTTTAGATAAGACACCTTCTCCAATATACAAACATCTCCTTTTAAAATCATGATCTACTGATGAATTTAGGTTAGTATTTGCATTTTTTAAATCATTTAAATTATTTGCTCCACACTCATCGTTTACTGGACATATTGTACCTTTGCCTGGCTGACAGCCACCAGGTTGATAGGTTGGGAAATAAACTCTTCCATCAAATACTGTTGGTTCAGCGCTTACTTTTAAATTTTTTGGTAAGTTTATATACCAGCCTTCATCTTCAGGTTTATACTGGCATTGACCTTCATACCAAATTGAAGATGCATTGCTGCATTTGAATAAATCTGATCGATTGCTTGGTTTAACTTTTTGAAAATTTGGAAAATAACGATCTTTTACACCTAATAATAAATTTTCAGAATTATCTCTCGCATTTATTTTTTTATAATCTCCTGTTCCAGTGAAAAGCCACAAGTTATTTGTTTGATCTCCAATTGTTGCATCCATACCATGGTACATATACCTACCATTTTTATCATTTGCATCTACACTAAAGATTTGAGTACTATCATACATCTCGATGGAGTTTCCATCTTTATCTTTTTCCATATTCGTTAAATTAAATTTTGTAATTTTACCTTCAAGATCATTTAAATACACAAGTGCGCCTCTATATATATTGCTATCTCCAACAGTATCAGGTGTAAGCACTAATGGTGTATTTGGCGCTGAATTGGTAATATTATTATTTGTAATATTGTTTAGTGGAATTACCTTATTTATTTTTCCAAGATTATCTAAGTTTACAATTGTTAAATTTGATCCTGTGGCTTCATCTGTATCATCATAACCACCTCCCATAATTGCAACATTTAAATCATCATCTATTACAGTGTCACCTGCTCCACTATTTGGGATTCTAGTTATTCTAGGTGATGACCATGTTTGACCTAATTTAGTATAATCATATTCACTTGGAACACTGCCATAATCATAGGATTTTACATTTGTTCTAGCAATTAAAACATGAACTTTTTTGTTATCTTTATCGTTATAGATTGAATAAAAGTGAACAGGTTTATCCGGGTCAGTAACATCTAGTACTGAAAATCCTGCTCCACCTCTTCCATATGGTATCATTAAAATTGTTCGCCACTGTTTTGATCCTACAAGTCTTAAAGGACTTTGTATAAATAAATTACTTACAACTGGAGATCCATCAACTCCATATATCGCATTTGAACCGCCCTCTTTACTTGTGTTTAAATCTGTATTGATCATTAATGGTAAATTTCCTGCTAATAAAGGCGGCACAAAACCCCATAATTCTTGTCCAGTATTTGCATCAAAGGCATGCAATATTCCATTGTTAGCACCAACATATAATACTTTTTTTCTACTCGAATTTGCTTTTGCAAAAGAATTATAATTTTTTAAAGTTTTGAAATATGCATCAGTATTTTTAGATGATGAAGGTGTTGCAAGTCTTGGAGGACCAACTGCAACCATTTCGGAGTGATAAATATCTGCTAATGGATTTTCTCGTTTTTCAAATAAATCACAATCTGCATCGTAATCGAAATAATCTGTACCTCTTATAAAATTAATTAAACCTTTTACATCATCTGTGTTGCCATCCATAACCCCCGAAGCTGATTTGCATCTTTGAGTATTTAATGATCCTGCTGTTTTATTGTGATAATCTGCAACTTTATTCCCAGTTAGTTCAAATAAGGGATTTATTTTAAGTGAATTACTGTCGTTAAAATTGTTATAATCATCTAGATATGAAGTACCAGGAATTTCACTCCATAATTTTCTGCTTTTAGGATCAAGTATTAATTTCGATGCTTCCCAATTAGGTTTAGCATTTTTATCAATTTTACCATCCTCTGTTAGCTTTCTACTTATTAATTCACCCTGCCATTGTTGTTTGCTAACAAATTTAAGTTTAGCTTGATAAGCAGAATTTTTATCTTTTGTTTCATTTATTACTGATGGAGCAGAGAAAGATACTTTTTTAGCATCTTCTATAATTGTTAACATTAAATTTTGAAACGAACTCTTTAACTGAGTTACACCGTCGATATAAATTCCTTTTTCAGTTCCAGAATACCGTGCATGATCGTCAATAAAACGCCTGTGGGGTGAACCCAACATATTATGATATCTATAATCTTGAATACTCGCGTTCCAATCTCCTTTAATAGTATTTTCTGGTGGCAAGTCTCCATAAGCAAAAAAATAAGATTTAATATTTTTTTCCTGGAACAATTTTGCATCCTCACCATTTCTATATGCTTCTCCAATTCCTCCACCGCCAGGTAAAAGATAAACCACATAAGTTGATGCACAAGGAACTTTTGGATCTACTACAGAGTATTCAGGATGTGTTAAATAATCGTAAGCAAGTTGAAGACCCCAGGTATTACTCGTATCATAAGTAAGCCAATTCCCAGGTATTGAATTAGTATCCCAATATGGAATACCTAAATATCCAGTACCCTTCATTGGATCATGATAATCATAATTTGTTTCATCTGGATCATTTTTAAAATTGATTTTATCTTCAAAAATTTTTTTAATTTGTTCAGCTCCTTTGTCATGTATTCTTACCTTAAGACACGCCCCAGTCACACAAGGTTTTGCATAACCAGTTGTTAAATCACCATACCATTTTTGAAGAAGACCTCTTCTTGGTAGATTATATTCTAGTTTTCCACTCTTCCGACCATTTACATAAAAATTCATTGGACCTTGTCTGCCATGGAGTCCTAATCCAAAATTTATTTGGCTTGTTATTGAAGGGTCTGATAAAACTGGAAGCATAGCTTCTAAAGCTTTGCCTTCTTGATCGTTATTTCCATCCTCAGTTTTGGTTCCTCCAAAAACTCTTTTAAAAGCCAATGTGTTGCTATCAACAACAAAAACGCTGTATCCTGAATTTGTTTGTTCACGAGAATCTGAAATTAAGTACATCTCGTTTTTATCTGGGTTTATCCCTAAAATTTTGATTTTTGGTGGTTGTGTCATTACGTTCATTTCAATTCTAAATCCAAGATTGCTTTTTGGATTATGCAAGTCACCCCATCCACCTTTGTACATAACTTTTTTTGATGAAACTATTTGCGAATAATCGTCATTAAAAGTTACTTTATAAAGGTAGGCTCTATAAGGATCTTTTGGAAGAGGAATTCGTTTATCATATATCGCTTTTTGTGCATAACCCCATGCTGTAAAATAAAAAGTTCGAGGATCAGTTGGATGTTCCCTTACTGAGGTGTTATCCACCTGCCAATTCTGGCTCCAATTAAATCTTTGCCACGCTGACCCTAATGGTTTTTCTTTATTGTGTAAATCTACTTTTGTTGAAATTACATCCCAACCAACTTTATCAATACATCCATTGTCAGCTAACTTTAATTTTTTAATAACAAACGCAGATCTTTCAAACTCATTGCTCGGATTGTAAACATGAGATACACCCCACAAATATTTTCCATCATTAGAAAATGTAAATGGAAGACTGTATCTGGTACCTCCAAATAACGTTCTGAACCCCCCATTGATATCATATTCTGGTGATGAAGGATGAATCGTAACTTTTCTTCTACCAAAAAAATCATAAAATTTTGTTTCACCTATTCTGTTCATCATTTCTCGTGGAGTTTCACATTCAATCCATTTCAGAGATGAATACGAGCCATCGTAATTGCTAAAATCAATAATTTTTTGACGATCAAAATTTTTTTTTTGATTATCTTCAAATGTAAACCAACCAGACCTTAACCTACCATTATGAAAATCTCGGAAAATTGTATCTCCTTCACCAATCAATGCAAAGTCATCTCGTCCATTTTGTGACGTCTGATAATTAGGGTTAACAAGTCTACTAATGCTCCAATTACGCAAACCTTGCGCTCTACCATCAGTTCTTGCTATTTGTGTTACTGCTCCGGTATCAGGATTAATTTCACAAATCATTTGTCTATAATCATCAACCATGAAAAATCTATATTTATTCTTAGTTTTTACTTTATAGATATTATATGTTGTTTGTTCTGCTTGATAAGTTCCATAACAAATAGCTCCATGATTATCAGTATCCCTAGTACTTTCTTTTGGATTTAAAGCTCTAAACATCTCTCTTGAATTTCTTTCACTTCTATTTTTAAAGACATCATAACCACTAAACTGTCCATCATAAGCCCATGTTTTATCTACTTCACACTCATCTCCAATTTTATGTTTAGTAACTCCTCTAAACCCCTTCCATAAATATTTTTCATTTTCTGGTTCAAAAAATTTTCTTGGTCCATTTTTCGAACCCCAAGTAGTGCTGCTATCTGGAGGTCCTCCTTTTTCAAACCAATCTGGCCACTTATGTTGCCTGCTAGACATAAAAACATGATTGTTGTGAAATAACATGTAACGACTTTGATGAAATTCTCTATGATAATCAAATTGGATGCTACAAGAAATCTCTTCTCTTCCTCCATTAGAATAATAACTTCGGCCCCTCGTATCCCAATGCATTCCTTCACCTAACATTAATAAAACATTTATTTTAGAGGCATCTGCTGATGTAACGGTTCCTGGAGGTGGACTTTTTGAATTCGCGTTACTTGTAAATATTAAAGATAAGAAAAATAATTTTAATACAAAAAATTTTATATTTTTTCGCATGATCTATTTTTAATTTATTTATTTTATAATTTATTTTTTGCAGTGATCAAAATGGGCAAATACATATCGAGAAACTAATATTTGTGGTTCATATTGAGTATAATATATGTCAGATCTATTATTCACCTAGAAAGTGATGAATTATTGATCTTTTTTGAGGATGTAGACGATGCTCAAATAAATACAAACCCTGCCAAGTTCCAAGTAGCAACTCACTATTTTTAATACTTAATGATATTTGATTATTAGTTAATGCAGATTTTATATGAGCAGGCATATCATCTTTTCCTTCAGTGGTGTGAACATATAATTTGTTATCCATAGGAGCTAATTTATCAAAATAATTAATTAAATCTGTTTGAACATCTGGATCTGCATTTTCTTGAACAATTAGGGATGCACTGGTGTGCTGAATACTTAAATTCAACATTCCATTTTTAAAATTATTTTTACTTATCCAATTAATTGTTTCATCAGTAAATTCATATAATTTTTGTCCATTTGTGTTTACTTGAAGATTAAAAAATTCCTGTTTCATAAATATTATTCTCTAGATGTTAGTTCATATAAACGACTAATAGTACGTTTAAATGGTTTTTCTAATAATCTTGATGATGTAAACTCATCTAAACTTTGATTACTTGTTACTGCAATTGAAATATTTTTATCATAAATTACATCTAGTAGAGTAACAAATCTCTGTTGTTGATTTGAATTGGTATCATTAAATTGTGGAATTTGATCTATTACAATAAATTTACAGTTTTTAATTATTTCTAAGTAATCTTCTGCACCTAGATTTTGATCACAAAGATCGTTGAAATTAAATCTTGCAATTCCTTCATAAAAATTTTCTATTTTAAAATCTCTTCCCTTTACATTGACTGTAATTTTAGATTGATTTTTATCTTTTGTAATTGTTCTGAAAAATTTATTAATCTTAAAGTTTGTCTCCTGGTTTAGAGGATAAAAATATCTTTGTTTTTGATTATCATTAGATTTTCTATAATCATCCTCAATTTTAAGTTCGTGTTCAATTGATTGATCTTCCATAATTTTTATGAAAGGTTTAAACTGATCTCGCTGAAGACCGTCTTTATATAATTCTGAGATTTTGGTGTTTGAAGTTACGATAATTTTTATATCTTCTTTAAATATTTGATCAAATAATTTCCCTAAAATCATAGCATCTACAATATTAGTTACTTGAAACTCATCAAAATAAATTAACGACGCCTTTAATTTTAGATTTTTAACAAATTGATTGATTACATTTTCTTCATTTTTACCTTTTCGTTCATGAGCAAAATCATGAAAACTTAACATAAACTCGTTAAAGTGTTGTCTTAATTTTTTTTGATCTATTTGATCAAAAAAAAAATTTAAAATCATGGTTTTTCCAACACCCACTCCTCCAAATAAATAAAAACCTTTTTTAGAGTTTTGTTTTGAAAATAACTTTGAAAAAAAGGATTTAAAATTTGATTGGTAATATTGCTCTAGTTTTTTAATAACTGCAATTTGATTAGGGTTAACCTCTAGTTCTTGATTATTACAATAAGATATAAAATCTTTCTCAAATGTCTTTGGCATTAATTTTTTTTAGTTTTAAAATCAATACCGTACTCTGATCTTGGACCTTTTCTTAAACCAAATGGACCTGAAAAAAAAATTGTCATCGGTCTTGTTCCTGGTTCAAGGTCAACTCTGTGAAATGCATTGGCTGATCGAAAACCAATGTAACCTGGTCTTCTCCAAAACTTTCCTTTAATTGTAGTTTCCCAATAACCCCCTCTAATAACAATTGTCATATAAGGAAATAAATGATTATGAACACCATCTCCATGATCATCATCTAGCATTTCATGAATTAAAATATTAAATGGAAACCATCTAGGTCTGTGTCTAAATAAAAGGTAATACCTGTTCATCCAGGGTTTTGCCTGATCGTAATTTGGGTGTGAGGGCCCTCTATCTAAAACAACTTTTTTTCGCCCTAACTTTTCAAGTAATTTTAAAAACATTATTCAACTTTAATAATAGCATTACTCTTTAAAATGAACATGCCATCATCAAAAACGTTAGGTCTATTAATTCTTGATTTTCCTATTTTATAAAACCCTTCCTCATTTCCTGAAATAGCGTTCAACTTTATCAATTTTCCATTATTTAAAGAGACATAAACCTTATTTTGCGCAAGGATAAATCCAGTAGGTTCAATTTGATTTTTCTTATTTTCGATATTTTTAAATATATTTGTTATCCTTAAAACATTTCCAGTTTTATCATCAATTACAAATAAAAAACCTTCTTTTGAAATTGAAAAAACATAATCTTCAATAACAGTTGGTCTTAAACTTGAATTGATGGTTTGTTTATATTTTAAAACACCTGATCGTGCATCAATTGCAAAAAACTCATTTCTATTATTTGAAAAGTAAATTGTATCATTTGCAAAAATAATATCTGAATTTTCTAATGTAAATGCATCTTGAAAAATTAATGTGCTTTGTGTGGGTGTTTGCCAAACTAAACTTCCATCATTAGCGTTTAAAGCAGTTACATCACCAATACTATTTATAAAAAATACAACTTCTCCTTTTGTTACAAGAGATAATTTTTTTTGAGATTTAATAAACGGGTTATCAGTATCAAAATTCCACAACTCTTTACCATCTTTTACTGAAAAAGCTCTTATTACATTATCAAAGTCAACAGCGACAACACTATTTTTAATAATTTTTGCATTTGAATTAAATCCAACTTTACTTTCTATGGTCCAATTTAATTCTCCAGTTTCTAATTTTATAGAATAAACCTTTGAAAGATTATCAAGTACCAATATATCAGTTCCAGATTGTGCAAAATATAAAATTGGTTTTAATTTTTTCTCTTTTTTTGTGTAGTGATTTACTTTCCAATATTCTTCAAAATCTGTGGAAGTTTTAAAGATTTCTCCTTTGCCAGTAAAAAATACTAAACTGTTATCTTCGGTAAATAATATTTCAGGTTGATTAAATTTAAATTGATCAATAGTTGAAAATTTATATGAAAAGGCGTTTTCAAAATTTGACTTAAAATCTAAATTTCCACTGTTGTTTGAATTACTTGATAAAAAGGGCTCACCCTTTGTGATTGTTGATATTTTAATATTTAAAGTAGGATTTAATTCTTGCTCTATTGGTTTTGATTTTTCAAATAAAGTTATAGCATTTGGATTTTGTTCAACCTTCTTATCTTTAAAGCCACAATTTGATAAAAATAAAATTAAAACTAGATATAAAAAAAACTTACTCACCAAAGTCTACACGTAATCTTTTTAGCGCTTCTGTTTTAATTTTTTGACTAGCATTTTCTAGGTTTGCTAATTGTTGAAAAAACTCTTTAGATTTTTGTTTTTGATTATTTGCAAAATAATATTCTGCCATTAAATATAAACCGTGGGGCTTCCAAATACTTTCCGATTTAATTACAGGATTTAAAATATCCAAAAGCTCATTTTCATTTGCAAAATCTGAATTAAATAAACCTTTTTTGAAGATGTTTAGATTTTTTGTTTCTTTGTCTAGACCACTGTCATTAATTATAACATCAAAATATTGGTTAATTTCCTCATTTGAAGTTATGAGCTGATTATCAATTAAGAAATAAAAAGCTAAAGGGGAGTAAGTACTATCTTTTTCATTAATAATTGTTTTTAATTCCTCAAGGACATCTGTTTGACCACTTTCATATTTTATTACTGCTAAATTATATTGATCAGCAAGTTTTGCTTTTTTTCTTGTTTGAAGTTCTTCGTAAAGAAAATAGCCACACAAAATCAAGATTAAAACAACAAAAACTGAAATAAGAGATTTTCTATTATTAATAAAAAAATTCTTAATTCTTTCGTTACGAGTATTGGTATTTATAATATCTATTTCTTCGTCCATTAAATCATGTTCCTTAAAACGTACTGTAAAATGCCACCATTTTTATAATATTCCAATTCATTTTTAGTGTCTATTCTACATAACATTTTAATCTTTTTGATATCTCCAGATTGATATTTGAATTCAACTTCAACCTCATCTCTTGGGTTTATGCCTTTTTCAATATCAATAATTGAAATAAGTTCAGATCCTTTTAAGTTTAAATTCTCCCTATTCATCTCTCCAACAAACTGTAAAGGTAAAACTCCCATTCCTATTAAATTTGATCTATGAATTCTTTCAAAGCTTTCAGCAAGAACTGCTTTAACACCTAAAAGTTTTGTACCCTTGGCTGCCCAATCTCTTGAAGATCCTGTGCCGTATTCTTTTCCACCAATAACAACTAAATCAGTTCCTCTTTTCTTATATTCAACTACAGCATCATAAACGGGCATTACTTTTTCCTCTGGATATAATTTTGTAAATCCACCCTCAGTTCCTGGTGCCATTTCATTTCTAATTCTAATATTTGCAAAGGTTCCTCTCATCATAACTTCATGATTTCCTCTTCTTGAACCGTAAGAGTTATAATCTTTCGGTAGAATTTGATGTTTCATAAAGTATTCACCTGTTGGACTTTCTTTTTGAATAGAACCTGCTGGAGAAATATGGTCCGTTGTGACACTATCTCCTAAAATTAAGAGAGGTCTTGCATCTTTTATTTCTTTAAATCCTTCTGGTTCATCAGAAAGATTATCAAAGAAAGGGGGTTTCTTTACATATGTTGAAGTATCTTCCCAATTATAAATACTACTTTCTTCTGTTTTAATTTTTTGCCATTGTTCAGGTCCTTCTGAAACATTTGAATATCTTTTAATAAACATTTCGGCATTTAAAGATTTTTGTAAAGTATCTTCTATCTCTTGATTTGTTGGCCAAATATCTTTCAAGAAAACATCATTACCTTCTTTATCTTTTCCAAGTGGATCTTTGTATAAATCTTTGTTCATAGATCCAGCAATTGCGTAAGCAACAACTAATGGGGGTGATGCTAAGTAATTTGCTTTTACTAAAGGCGAAATTCTTCCCTCAAAGTTTCTATTGCCAGATAAAACTGAAACTGCATAAATATTTTCATCTCTAATTGCATCAGAAATATTGTCAGGTAATGGACCTGAATTTCCTATACAAGTAGTGCAACCATAACCTACTAAATTAAATCCAAGTTGATCAAGATAAGTATTTAAACCTGCTTTTGCTAAGTAATCTGTTACGACTTGTGAGCCTGGTGCTAATGATGTTTTAACCCAAGGTTTTGTGGTAAGTCCTTTTTCAATTGCTTTTTTTGCAAGTAAACCTGCTCCGATTAAAACACTTGGATTTGATGTATTGGTACAAGATGTAATTGCTGCAATTACAATATTTCCATCTTCTAAATTATAATCTTCTCCACTTACTTTTGCAGAACTTGGTTCTTTCTTTTTAGTTATTTCCTCATAAACTTTTTTAAAGTTAGAAGATGCTTCGGTTAATAAAACTTTATCTTGCGGTCTCTTAGGTCCAGATATAGTTGGAACCACTTTTGACATATCTAAAGAAACTGTATCAGTAAATTCAATTCCATCACTTGCCCACAATCCCTGTTCTTTTGCATAAGCTTCAACAATATCTACTGTTTGTTTATCTCTTCCTGAAAAGTTTAAATATTTTAAAGTTTCATCATCGATCGGGAAAAATCCACAAGTTGCACCATATTCTGGTGCCATGTTTGCAATTGTTGCACGATCTGCAAGGGTAAGATTTTTTAAACCTTCGCCATAAAATTCAACAAACTTACCAACAACTCCTTTATCTCTTAGCATTTTAACAACTGTTAAAACTAAATCTGTTGCAGTAGTTCCTTCTGGAAGTTTATTAGTTAATTCAAAACCAATTACTTCTGGAATAAGCATTGATATTGGCTGACCTAACATGCCCGCTTCTGCTTCAATTCCTCCTACTCCCCATCCTAAAACTGACAAGCCATTTACCATTGTAGTATGACTGTCTGTTCCAACTAGAGTATCTGGAAAAATATAATCTTCATCTTTATATTTTTCTGACCAAACAACTTTAGATAAATATTCTAAGTTTACCTGGTGACAAATTCCTGTTCCTGGAGGAACTATTCTAAAATTGTTAAATGCTTGTTGTCCCCACTTTAAAAAAGAATATCTCTCAGAATTTCTATTAAATTCAATATCTACATTTTCTTTTAAAGAATTTGCACTTGCAAATTTATCAACTTGAACTGAGTGATCTATTACAAGATCTACAGAAGATAAAGGGTTTATGGTATTTGGATCTTTATTTTTTTCTTTAACAGCTTCTCTCATTGCAGCAAGATCCGCAACTGCTGGAATACCAGTGTAATCTTGAAGTAAAACTCTTGCAGGTCTGTAAGCTATTTCAGTTTTTGATTTTTTCGTTTTTAGCCATTCTTTGATAGCTTCAATTTGATTTTTAGTAACACTTAAATCATCTTCATATCTTAATAAATTTTCTAATAATACTTTTAGAGATTTTGGAAGTTTGCTTACCCCATCAAGACCATTATTTTCAGCAGCTTTAATTGAATAATATTTATATTTTTTTCCACCGATTTCTAAATCAGATAAAGAGCTATATGAGTTTTTTGATCCTGGTTTCATGTTTATATATAAATAGTTACAATGCTTAGCAAAAGAAGCAGTGACATAGCATAATTAAAGTAATTTATAAATTTATCATTTGTCGCGAATTTCCTTAAAAATTTACCTATAAATGTCCATAAAGTAATACTCGTACTTGAAAAAATAAAGGCAAGTAAAACAATTTGAATCGCATAACTTAAATAGTTTTCTCCAAGCTCTAAATAAGTTGAAACAATAATTATTCCAAACAAAACTCCTTTTGGATTTAAAAATTGAAAGAAATAAGTATCAAAAAAAGTAACTGGATTTTTTTTTTCTTCTTCTTTCGAACTTTTAGAAAAAGAGATCTTATAAGCTAAATATAGCAAAAATAAGGTTCCAAGATATTTTAGAATATTTTGTAGAATAGGGAAAATCTTAAAAACATTTATCAGACCAATGGTTAGAAAAAATATTAATGAAGTAAATCCAAGGGTAACACCTAAGATAAGAGGAATTGTTTTTGTAATTCCAAAATTAAATCCAGAATATGATGCAACTACGTTATTTGGACCTGGCGTAAAGGCGGCAACAAACCAAAAAAGAGCTATTGATAATATTTCTGGATGCATACTTATTATGCAATCGGTAGACCATTTTCAGCTTTTTGAGAAGGATGAACTAAAGTTACTTTTCCATCAGCATCAATTGCTCCTAAAACTAAAACTTGCGAAACTACTCCAGCTATATTTTTTTCTGGAAAATTACAAACCGCAATTACTTGTTTGCCTTTTAGATTTTCTTCATTGTAATAGTGAGTTATCTGTGCAGAGGACTGTTTAATGCCGATTTCATTACCAAAATCAACCTCAACCACTAATGATGGTTTTCTCGCTTTTTCATTTTTCTTTACAGATATAACTGTTCCAATTCTAATATCGACTTTGTCAAATATGTCGTAGGTTATTTGTTCTTTAATCATTATAAAATATGTTAAGTTAAAAGTATGAGTATAGAAAACAATTTATACGAAAAATCAATCAAGATTTTAACTGATCTAATTGGATTTAAAACTGTATCAGGTCAAGATAACAGCGAATTAATCAGTTACTGTGAAAAAATTCTAAATGGCATTGGGGCTACAACTTTTAAAGTGTTCGATGATGATAATAAAAGGGTAAATTTATTTGGAACGTTAAAAGCAAAAAAAACAAACGGCAAAAAACCAATAATTCTCTCTGGTCATACTGATGTTGTTCCAGTTTCAAAAGGTTGGTCCAGCGATCCATTTGTTGCAACTATTAAAGAGGATAAGCTTTATGGAAGAGGTTCGTGTGATATGAAAGGTTTTATTGCATGCACACTTGCTTATGCACCCATTTTTAAAGACAGTGATTTAGATAGAGATATTCATTTTTGTTATACATTTGATGAAGAGACTGCTTGTATTGGTGCGCCTTTATTAATTAAAGAATTAAAAAAGAGAGATATTAAAGATGGTATTTGTATTATTGGTGAACCCACAAATATGAAAATCATTGATGCTCATAAAGGCATGAATGAATATACAGTTCATTTTGGAGGGCTTGCTGGTCACAGTTCTAAGCCTCACTTAGGAGTAAGTGCAGTTGAATACGCATCACGATATGTAAATAAACTTTTAGAAATTAGAGAAAGCTTAAAACAAAGAGGACCAAAAGATTGCATCTTTGATCCACCACATTCAACTTTATCTGTTGGAGGGATTAAAGGAGGTATAGCTCACAATGTTATTGCAGATAAGTGCAGTGTTGAATGGGAAACAAGACCAGTTGTAAAAAAAGATGCAGATTTTGTAACTCAAGAAATTGATAAATATGCTAATGAAATTTTATTACCTGAAATGAAAAAAGTATTTCCAAATTCATTTATTAAAAAAGAGGTAATTGGTGAAGTTATTGGGTTTGATAGATTAGATCAGTCTGAAGCTTGTGAGTTTGTATCAAGTATTACAGGAGATAATTCAAGACAAGTTGTATCCTTTGGAACCGAAGCTGGTTTATTTCAAGAGGTAGGTATTAGTACTGTCGTTTGTGGACCAGGTTCAATTGAACAAGCACATAAAATTGATGAATTTATAGAACTGAATGAATTAAAAAAGTGTCTTAAGTTTTTAGAGGGTGTAAAAAATAAATCTATTAATTAGTTCCAACCACCAACCGATTTAACTTCCAAAAATTCAAGCAAACCCTCTTTGCCTGCTTCTCGACCGATACCAGAATGCTTAAAGCCACCAAATGGAGCATCAACTGCAATACCAGCACCGTTAACATCTACCATTCCTGATCTAAGTTTTCTTGCAACTCTTTGGACTTTATCGTTATCTTGGGTTTGAATATAATTTGTTAATCCATAATCAGTATCATTTGCAATCTGAATAGCTTCTTCCTCAGTTTCAAATGGAATAACAGATAAAACTGGACCAAAAATTTCAGTTCTTGCAATTTCCATATCATTATTAACATCTGCAAATACTGTAGGTTTTACATAGTAACCATCATTTAATCCATCCGGTTTTCCTGGTCCACCAGCAACTAATTTTGCTCCCTCATCAATTCCTTTTTGGATAAGTCCTTGGATTTTATTAAATTGTGTTTCTGAAATAACTGGACCTATGTGTTCGCCTTCTTTATTTGGATCATCTACTTTAAATTCACTTGCATACTTTCTTAATCTTTCAACAGCTTCATCGTAAATTGGTTTTTCAACCAACATTCTTGTTGGAGCATTACAAGATTGTCCTGAGTTTCTAAAACATCTTAAAGCACCTCTTTCAATAGCTTCTGCATCTGCATCTTTAAATATAATGTTTGCACCTTTTCCACCTAATTCTAAACTTACTCTTTTAAAATCTTTTGCTGCATTTTGTGAAATTAAAGCTCCTGCTCTTGTTGAGCCTGTAAATGAAATCATATTTACATCTGGATGACTTGTTAAGGCATCACCAGTAGTTGCACCATCACCATTTACTAAATTAAATACACCTTTTGGAAATTTTGCTTCATCTATTAATTCTGCAATAATCATAGCAGATAAGGGTGCTAATTCTGATGGTTTTAAAATCATTGTACAACCAGATGCTAAAGCTGGAATAACTTTCAATGTAACTTGGTTAATTGGCCAGTTCCATGGTGTAATTAATGCACAAACACCTTTTGGCTCATAAATCAACCTTTGAT
>LULI01000160.1_pt1 | contig 18861 bp, 20 predicted proteins | sample 728191 | NCBI WGS metagenome assembly LULI01 (sample SAMN03860293, study PRJNA289734) | marine metagenome | biome: seawater column; feature: ocean; material: water; isolation source: Red Sea water column Station 169 - depth 50m | place: Saudi Arabia: Red Sea | collected 2011-10-15 | depth 50 m | reverse complement strand
GTAGACAATTTAGATGTTGGGAACTCTGCATTATATCTTTTAAGTGATATGGCAGGTGGTGTGACTGGTGAAATTCACTATGTAGATGCTGGCTATAACAAAGTAGGAATGCCAGATCCTAAAAATATATCTTAAAATTAATTGATATGCTTATATTAGTATGGTTTGTTGTTTGTATTATATTTTTTATAGTTCAATTAATACTTGAAGGTTCTGGTCATGCATTAGAAGTTTTTGCCCTATTGACTGCAATAGCTTTATTCTTAATAAATAAATTAGGAAAAAGAAAAGTTAAATAAGATCAATTTATTGTGAGAAGAAATTTTTTAAAAATTGCAGCTACATCTTTATTGGGATTACTGATCTATCCTTTAAACTCGTTAGCTAACAACTTAGTCGGATTTAAAAAAAAATTGAAAAAAGATGAAAGTGAATACAATATAATAAATCCTGATCTTACTGAGGAACAGAAAATAATAATGTTTGAGGAAGGTACTGAGCGTGCTGGTACTAGTGAGTTAAACTATGAGAAAAGAAAAGGGTCATATCATTGTGCTAACTGCGGTGTAAAATTATTTGAGTCCACTGCTAAATTTGACAGTGGAACTGGTTGGCCCTCATTCACTGAGGCCCAGAAAGTTAAAAGCTATATAGCCGCTTGCTTAATAGATAGTTTTACTTTTCCTCTATCAAATCCAATAACTTTTACTTTAACTTCGTCACCTTCTTTGACTACGTCAGTAACTTTGGCAACTCTTTTGTCTGCAAGCTCTGAAATATGAACTAATCCGTCTTGTTTTCCTAAGAAATTTACAAAAGCACCAAATTCCATAATTTTCATAACTTTACCGTTATAAATCTTATTTAATTCAGCTTTAGCGGTAATATCTTTAATCATTTGCATCGCCACATTTCTAGACTCTTCATCTGGTGCTGCTACTGTTACTTCACCCTCATCGTTAACATCAACTTTTGCTCCAGATTTTTCAACTATTTCTCTTATTGTTGCACCACCCTTACCAATTACTGCTGCGATATCTTTTTTATCAACTGTGATTTTTTCCATTTTTGGTGTGTGTTTACCAACATTATCTCTTGATTTAGAAAGAGCTTTATTCATTTCACCTAAAATATGAATTCTCCCATCTTTGGCTTGATTTAAAGCCTGCTCCATAATCTCAAATGTAATTCCAGTTATCTTAATATCCATCTGTAAAGATGTGATGCCATCTTTAGTTCCAGCCACTTTGAAATCCATGTCTCCTAGATGGTCTTCATCGCCAAGAATATCTGATAAGACCGTAAAATCATCACCTTCTTTAATTAAACCCATTGCAATTCCAGCTACAGGTTCTTTAATAGGAACTCCTGCATCCATAAGAGCAAGTGAAGTTCCACAAACAGTTGCCATTGAAGATGAACCATTAGACTCAGTTATTTCTGACACAATTCTAAACGTATATGGGAAACTTTCTTTTGATGGAAGTGATGAGTTAATTGCTCTCCATGCTAACTTTCCATGACCAATCTCTCTTCTGCCTGTTCCAATTCTTCCAGTTTCACCTACTGAAAATGGTGGAAAATTATAATGAAGCATGAATCTTTCTTTTTGAAGCCCATCTAAACTCTCGATTCTTTGTTCATCATCTGATGTACCCAAAGTAGTTGTAACAATTGCTTGGGTTTCACCTCTTGTAAATAAAGCAGAACCATGAACTCTAGGTAATATACCCACCTCACACATGATTGGTCTTACATCTGCAAGACCTCTTCCATCAATACGATTTTTATTTTTTAAGATATCAGTTCTTACAATAGATTTTTCTAAACTCTTAAGTTGAGAATTCACATCTAGATCTGTGTAATCCTCATTTTCTTCATAAAGTTTTTTTGCTTTTTCAGTTATTTCTGAAATTTGATTTGATCTATCTTGTTTATCTCTAGTAGAAAATGCTTTTTTCAAATCTTCAGTAAATTCTTCCTCTAATTTCTTTTTTATCTCTGAAAGATCTTTCTTCTCGACTATCCATTCAGGTTTTCTACACTCTTTCGCAAGATTTTCGATCATTTCTATGACAGGAACGAAACCCTTATGTCCAAATTTTACAGCATTTAACATTTCTTCCTCAGTTAAACCATTTGCTTCTGATTCAACCATTAAAACTGCCTCTTTAGTACCGGCAACCACTAAATCTAATTTAGATTCTTCTAGTTCTTTCTTTGATGGATTAAGCACATATTCTCCTTTAATAAAGCCAACTCTAGAAGCTCCCACAGGACCCATAAAAGGCATACCTGATATAGCTAATGCAGCTGAGGAGGCAATTATTGATAAAATATCAGCCTCATTTTCTTTATCATAAGAAATTACCGTTGGTAATAGTTGTACCTCATTTTTAAATTCATCAGGGAACAAAGGTCTGATAGGTCTATCTATTAGCCTTGATATTAAAGTCTCACTTTCAGTTGGTCTGGCTTCTCTTTTAAAGTATCCACCTGGAATTTTACCAGCCGCATAATATTTTTCTTGGTAATTTACAGACAAAGGAAAATAGTCCATGTCTGGATTTACTTTTTTGGCACCAACTACTGTTGCCAAAACTACTGTTTCACCACATTGAGCTATTATTGCTCCATCTGCTTGTCTTGCAACCTTGCCTGTTTCTAAACTTAATTTTTTACCACCTAACTCAATTTCTTTTCTTACTACTTTAAACATTTACTTCCTTAAATTTAATTTTGTTAATACTTCTTTATAAGATTCAATTCTATTTTTTTTTAGATATTCCAGCAATTTCTTTCTTCTATTTACAGCTTTTAACAATCCAACAGATGAATGTTTATCCTTTTTGAACTTCTTAATATGCGTTGATAGTGTCTCAATTTTTCCTGTTAATTGGGCTATCTGAACTTCAGAAGAACCAGTATCTTTTTCATGTATTTGAAGCTCCTTTATTTTTTTTATCATTTTTTTTCCTTATTTATTTGTTTGTTTAATTAAATTTTCTATTTTTTCAGCATAATCAAATGAATCATCTTTTACAAAAAAAAGCTTAGGTAAAAATTTCATAATGATTTTTTTTGAAAGGACTTTTCTAATAATAAATGAGGATAGTTTTAATTTTTCAATTATTTCCTCAGTATTTTTGCCTCCTAAAGGTATTACGAAAATTTTTGCGGTTTTAAGGTCTGATGACATTCTGACTTCTGTTACAGTTATTTCCCTAGTAGATAAATTCGGTATTTTAGCTTCATCTCTTATAAAAAGTGTTCCTAATGCTTGTTTTATCATTTCTCCTACCCTTAACTGTCTTTGTGTAATAGGTTTTCCTAGTTTATTCATTTAAATTGTTCTTTCTGTAACTGTTGAATTATAAACCTCTATAATATCTTTTTTTTGAAAATCAGTGAAATCTTTTAATGTTATTCCACACTCTAAACCTGCAGATACTTGTTTTGTTTGATTTTTTTCTCTAAAGATAGATCCAATTTTTCCATTAAAAATTATTGCTCCATCTCTAATTATTCTTGCACTTGAGTCCTGAGTAATTTCTCCCTCAACCACCTTAGATCCAGCTACTTTGCCAACTTTTGAAACTTTAAAAATTTCTAATATTTCAGCACTACCAATTACTTTTTCTTGAACATCTGGTGTTAATAAACCCCCCATTTTAGCTTTTATAAAATCTAAAACTTCATAAATAATGTTAAATGATGAAATTGTAATTTTTTCCTGCTCTGCTCTTTTTTTAGCCTCTTTACTTGGCTTAACATTAAAAGCAATAACAACCCCATTTGATGCCTTTGCAAGTGTAACATCTGTTTCTGTAACCATTCCTATGTCTGACAAAAGTATTTTAGGTTTTACCTCATCATGCTTAATTTGATCTATAGCATTTTTAATTGCTTCTGATGATCCATGTACATCTGATTTAATAATTATATTTAATTCCTCAGAAATCGAATTTTGGAAAGCAGAGTCTTGGGTGACAAAAGTAAGAGGTATCCTATCATCTTTATTCTCTTGCACTCTTGCTTCACATAATGATTTTGCCTCCTTCTCATTTGATAAAACTATAAAATCGTCACCTGATTTTGCTGCACCGTTAATACCAATTATCTCTATTGGAGTTGCTGGTTCAGCAGTATCAATATTTTTTCCATGATCATTAATTATTGCTCTAATTTTACCCCATTTTAAACCACTTACGAAATAATCGCCTTTTTTTAAAGTACCTGCTGTAACTATTATATTTGCTACTGGACCTCTGCCAATATCAATCTTTGACTCTAACACTATACCTTTCGCGTTTGTATCAAAATCCGTTTTTAAATCTAACAATTCTGCCTGTAATAAAACTGCCTCGACTAACTTATCTAGGTTTTTTTTTGTTTTAGTTGATATTTCTACCATTAGGGTTTCTCCAGATAATTCCTCAGCAATAAGTTCATATTCTAGTAATTGATTTTTTATTTTTTGTGGATCTGCATCAGGTAAATCACATTTATTTATTGCAACAACTATAGGCACATTAGCAGCTTTTGCGTGATTGATAGACTCAATCGTCTGAGGTTTAACTCCATCGTCTGCTGCTACAACCAAAATAACTATGTCTGTCAGTTTAGATCCTCTAGCTCTCATCTCAGTAAATGCAGCATGACCTGGAGTATCTATGAAAGTTATTTTGTTATTTTCATGATTTATTTGGTAAGCCCCAATGTGTTGGGTAATGCCTCCAAATTCTCCCGAAACGACATTTGCTTGACGCAATACATCTAATACAGAGGTTTTTCCATGATCAACGTGACCCATTACTGTTACAATTGGAGCACGATTTTTTAAATTTTCTGATTTAACCTCTTTAATTTTCTCAATTATTTCCTCTGCTTTCTTCTCACGTATAGGACTATGACCAAATTCTTTAACCAAATACTCAGCTGTATCTGCATCGATTGTATGATTTATTGTTGCAGTTACGCCCATCCCAAGTAAATGTTTTATAATACTACTTGATTGCTCTGCCATTCTGTTGGCTAGCTCTCTGATTGTAATAACTTCTGGAAGATTTACCTCTCTTTTAATTTGTTTGTAATTTTCTTTTTGATTTATCTGATTTAAATTTCTATTCTCTTTTTGTTTTGCTCTTTTTAATGAAGCCAAACTTCTTGATTTAGTTTCAATATGATCATCACTTAGAGCTCTTGAAATTGTTAATTTTAGTTCTCTTTTTTTGCTCGTAATTTTAGCAGATTTATTCTCTTTTTGCGTAATTTCACCCTTTAATCTTCTGGTGGCCCTTTGTTCCGCCAACTTCCTTTTTTCAAAATCAGATGTAAGTGGGGGTATTGGCCTATTAAGGCTGTTTAATTTACTGTGTGTATTTTTATTTATTTTTATTTTTTCATTGTTTTGACGTGAAAATTGAGGCTTGCCTATAAATTTTGGGTTTTTCTTTTCTATTACAACAGTGTTTTTAGATTTTGACCTAGCTTCTTCTATACTACTAAACGTTTTTTTTGAACTTCCAGATATTGATAGCTTTAATTTTTTTTTTTCCATTTTTCATCTCAATCTTTATAAACTTTATCTCTTGCTGACATTATTAAATTATCTGCCTCTTGTTTTGATAATGCAAAATCCTCTAAATATCCTCTTATTTTTACTCTTTCACCTTTGATGACATCATATGTGCCTGTCAATTCATCTGAGGCCAAATCTGCTAAATCTGTTAATGTTAAAATTTTTTGCTCACCTAAAGTAACTAGCATTCCTGGGGTAAGGCCCTCATGATTAATTAAATCATTTTCTAATCCAAGATCTTTTATTCTTTTTGATATCTCCTCCTGATCTTTTTCGTAGAATTCTTTTGCTCTTTCTATTAATTCTTTTGCAGTATCTTCCTCGATACCTTCAATTTTTATCAGATCATCACTTGAACTATCTTTGATATCATCTATAGAAGAAAAACCTTCTGCCACTAAAAGTTGTCCTAGTGTTTCATCTAATTCTAAATTTTTAACAATATTATCAGTTTTCTCCTTGAATTCTAATTGCCTTCTTTCAGAGTCCTCTTGCTCCGTCATAATATTGATTTCATAGTTTAGTAATTTTGTCGCTAGTCTCACATTCTGCCCTCTCCTACCAATAGCTTTGCTCAGATTCTCTTCATTTAATATCACATCCAACTTTTTTGCCTCATTATCAACATTTACTCTTTGGACCTCAGCTGGAGACAACGCATTAGCTACAACAATTGCAGGGTCTTCTGACCAATTAACTATATCAATTTTTTCCCCCTGAAGCTCATTTACTACTGCTTGCACCCTGCTACCTCGCATTCCTACACATGCTCCAACAGGATCCAAGGAAGTATCAATTGCTTTAACACAAATCTTTGCCCTACTACCTGGGTCTCTTGATGATGATTTAATTTCAATTAATCCATCATATATTTCTGGAACCTCTTGAATAAATAATTTATCCATAAATTTTGGGTGAGCTCTGGATAAAAATATTTGTTGTCCTCTAGGTTCTCTTCTTACATCTAAACAATAAGCTTTAACCCTATCTCCAGCTTTTATATTTTCTCTTGGAATCATTTCATTTTTTTGAATAATTGCTTCAGTTCTACCTAAGTCGACAATAACATTGCCAAATTCTAATCTTTTTACTATTCCACTTAAAATTGTATCTTTCTTATCAATAAAATCATTATATTGCCTTTCTCTTTCAGCTTCTCTTACATTAAAACTAATGACTTGTTTCGCGGTCTGAGCTGCTATTCTTCCGAAATCAAATGATGGCAAAGGTTGAAGAACTTCATCACCAATATTTTTATCTTTATTATTCAGGTTTAACTTTATTGCATTTTCCAAAGTAATTTCTAAATTTGAATTTTCGGGTTTTTCAACTATTAATAGTTTTCTAAAGATCCCAATTTCTCCGTTATCTCTATTAATCTCTACCTTTATTTCATTATCTGAACCGAATTTTGACTTTGCTGCTTTGGCAATACCAGTTTCCATAGAAACTATTATAAGTTCTTTATCAATTGATTTTTCTAAAGCTACAGCCTCGGCTATTCTTAGTAATTCTAGTTTATCAGCTCTTCTGTTCAACATAATTTTAGCACTAAAAAAAAATGGGCCTAAGCCCATTTTGAAATTTCAACAATGTTCTTGAAATATAGTTATTTTTAATTAGTTTTCAACAATATTTACTTGCTAAAAACCTCGGATTTATCAGTTTTTTCCCAAGAAAATGATCCGTCATTTTCTGGAGTTCTTCCAAAATGACCATATGCAGATGTTTTTTCATATATAGGTTTGTTTAAACCAAGCATTTCTCTTATTCCTCTTGGACTTAAATCAAAATTTTCTTTTATAAGTTTTTCTACATGCATATTTTTTTCTTCATCATTGTCAAATAAATCTACATAAATAGATAATGGCTTAGATACACCAATCGCATAAGCTAATTGGATTAAACATTTGTCAGCAATCTTTGAAGCAACAACATTCTTAGCTAAGTATCTAGATGCATATGCTGCAGATCTATCCACTTTTGTTGGATCTTTTCCAGAAAAAGCTCCTCCTCCATGAGGTGCGGCCCCACCGTATGTATCAACAATAATTTTTCTACCGGTTAAACCACTGTCACCATCTGGACCTCCAATTACAAAGTTTCCAGTAGGATTAATATAAATCTCTTTTTCATCAAGACTTCCTAATAAATTTTTAGGTATTGATCTTTCTATATAAGGAATGCAAAGATCTTTGACTTGGGCTAAGTTAACATCTTTAGAATGTTGTGTAGAAATAACTACTGATGTTACTGCGGCAGGCACGCCATCTTTATATTGAATAGTAATTTGACTTTTTGAGTCTGGTTCTATACCTTTTAATTTGCCCGATTTTCTATCCTCAGCCATGAGCCTTAAAATTTTATGTGAATAATGAATTGGAGCTGGCATCAAAACATCTGTTTCGTTACATGCATATCCAAACATTATTCCCTGGTCTCCAGCACCTTCATCTTTATTTCCAGCTGAGTCTACCCCCATAGCGATATCCGCAGATTGTGAGTGTAAATGTGTTTCAATTTTAGTTTGTTCTTTCCAAGAAAAACCATCTTGATCATAACCGATATCTTTAATGCAATGCCTTACTTTTGAAATTAATTCGTCTTGGTCTAGCTTTGGTCCTCTTACCTCTCCTGCTAATACAACTTTATTTGTTGTTGTTAAAGTTTCACAAGCAACTCTCGCTTGTGGCTCAGAAGATAAAAAAGTATCTACAACCATATCTGAAATTCTGTCACAAACTTTATCTGGGTGTCCCTCTGACACTGACTCACTCGTAAATAAAAAATTTTTTTTCATTAATTCTCCCGTGTTTTAAAAAAAAAAATTAAACTAATATAAAAGAATAGAAAATAAAAGAAGATCTTATTACCTTGAGAGCTAAAGATAGTTTTATTGGACTTTTTTAGAGAGTTAATTTCAATAAATCCCTTGTCAGTTGTTAAATTCTTGTCAACTACTTGTCCTTTAGGATTTAGAAAAGCTGAAATTCCATTGTTTGAAGATCTAATAAGAGGTTTTCCTTCCTCAATTGATCTAAAGACTGAGTGAGAGAAATGCTGGTAAGGACCTATAGATTTTCCAAACCAGCCATCCTCTGAGATATTCAAAATAAAATCATAATTTTTTTTATTTTTGTTAATTTTACCAGAGTAAATAACTTCGTAACATATAAGTGGTATAAATTTATAATTGTTTAATAGAATTAAATCTCTATTTGAGTCTGCTGAAAAAGACTGGTAACCTTGAGTAATTTTTTTAAAACCTAAGTTACCCAATGTTTTTTCAAATGGTAAAAATTCTCCAAAAGGAACTAATTTGTTTTTATGGTATTTTTCTAAAATATTAAGTTCGTTATCCAAAACTAACAGTGAATTATAAATTTTTTGATTTTCATAAATATTCATACCTATAATAATTTTATGTTTTTTTGAAAATCTATTTGAGAATAAATTTTTAAACTTCTTAAGATCCTCAAAATAAATATTTGAAAGAATACCTTCAGGTAAAACAAATACTGTTTCATTTTCCGGGTTTGGATCAGAAATATCAATTAATTCGGATATTAATTTTCTAGGATTTTCATTTGTAAAATATCTGTTAATATTAACATTAGGAGAAATTATCTTTATAATAAATCCTAAATCTTTCTTCTCAGTTAATTCATAATTTTTTAAGTTTAGATGACCTATAAAATAATTTGTCAAAAATAATATTAAAAAGAGAATATATATACTTATTTTAAAATTTTTTTTGTAATTAAAAAATAAAATAGTTGGTAATAAAAATAATAAAATAATTATTGAATTAAACGCATAAGTGCCTGTTATAGAAAGTAATTGAATAAATTCCAAATGATTTACGAAACTAAAAGAAATTAAATTCCATGGAAAACCTCCAAATACAAAACTTCTAATATATTCAAATGTAGATAAAGAGGTAACTAATATAAAAATTGATAAAAAATTTTTTTTTGGATTGAATAATGAAAAAGTTAAAGTTGATAAACCATAAAATAATCCTAGGAACAAAGGTATTATAAAAAAAGCAAACGGTATTAATGGCTTGAATGTATCTTCAAATGTAAGTGAATTTGTTATCCAATATAAGTTTGAAATGAAATAACCAAAACCAAACATCCATCCAATATTAAAAGATTTAACTTTATATTTAGTGAACTTTAACAATATCCATAAAAAAGCAGGATATGAAAAAAAGTTTAGATAGAACAAATTATAAGGTGGAAGGCTGTATGAAGAAATTAAGCCTAATAGAAATATAAATGAAAATAATAAAATTTGATTTTTATAAATTAAAGTCAATTTACTTTATGAAAATATTTTAATATTAATTTTTCTTTTTTAAGCATTTTATTGAAATCATTTAATCTTTTATGATCATATCCAATTAGATGAAGATACCCATGTATCCACATTTTATCAAACTCTAAAAAAAAATTTGTTACTTTTGATCTATTTTTAATTATTTCATAACTAATTGCTATGTCGCCCACATAAAGAATACGTTTATTTTTAATCTTGATAGGAAAAGATAAAACATCTGTTGTTTTATTTTTTTTTCTAAATTTAAAATTTAAGTTTTTCATTTTTTTGTTATTGGTAAGGAGCACTGAAAATTCATGATTTTTTTTTTTAAAAAAGGGTGCTTTGGATAAAATTTTAAGTCTTTTATTTAAGTAATCGTTAGGGTTTTTGATGTTTTTTATCCAATTTAAATTCTCAGATATTACATTGGCCTTTATCATTCCTCAGTACTTTTATCTGAATATGCCTTAACAATTTTTGAAACAAGTGGATGTCTAACTACATCTTTATGGTCAAAATTAACGACTGAAATTTCATTTAAATGTCCCAATAATTTTTTTGATCTGTTTAATCCTGAAAGTGATTTATTGGGTAAATCTATTTGTGAGGGATCTCCATTAATTACTATCTTAGAATTCTCCCCTATTCTAGTTAAAAACATTTTTATTTGGGTATCTGTCGCATTTTGTGCCTCATCAAGAATTGCAAATGAATTTTTTAAAGTTCTACCTCTCATAAAGGCTAAAGGAGCTATTTCAATGTCACCAACTTCAATTTTTTTCTGTATTTTTTCAAAATCTAATAAATCGTACAAAGAGTCGTACAATGGTCTTAAATATGGATCTACTTTTTCTCTCATGTCGCCTGGTAAAAATCCAAGTCTTTCACCTGCTTCAACAGCTGGTCTAGATAAAATAATTCTCTCGATTTTTTTTTCTAACAGCATTGTTAATGCTACGGCAACAGCTAAAAAAGTTTTACCTGTTCCAGCTGGTCCAGCTGAAATAATTATGTCTGACTCTTTTAATGCTCTGACATAGCTCTTCTGTCTTTCTGATCTTGGAATCACAGATTTTTTTGGAGTTTTTATAATATATTCTATTTTTTTTTCAGTATCATTTTTTTGGTTAATCATAAATTTATTTATGGAAGAAATTATATCTTTTTTTTCAATTGTTCCATTATTTAAGTATTGTTCAGTCAAAAATTGAATAGCATTTTTAACTATATTATTTTTTTCGGGAGTACTTTTTACAAGTATAGAATTACCTCTTGAATATAAGCTAGTTTCAGTAATTTTTTCCAATTCCTTTAAATTATTATTAAACTCACCTGTAACACCAAGCAACAATTCATTATTTTGAAAAATAATACTTAACGTGTTATTTTCAGAATATACATATTTTAATTCAGAAATAATTTTTTTTTTGTTTGTCTTACTCAATTTAAGCTGCTTTCATATTTTTATTGACTGAGCCAAATAAAGTATTCTTGTTACTCGTTTGAATTTTCACTTTAATGTTCTTACCGATTAGATTTTCATTTCCATTAAAGATTACTGGTGTAATATACTTATTTCTTCCAAAAAATTTATTTTGTTTTTCCATTTTATTTTCAACAAGCACATCGATAATTTGATTTTCCATTGATTTATTTATTTCTATTTGATTTTTAAATAACTTTTCCTGAATTAATGTTAGTCTCTCTTTTGCAATATTTCTATCTATTATATCTAATTTTGATGCAATTGTTCCTGGTCTTGGGCTGAAAATAAATGAAAAAGAATTAATAAATTTTATCTCTTCGATTAAGTCAAATGTTTCCTCAAAATCTTTTTGGGTTTCACCTGGATAACCAACAATAAAATCACTTGAAAATTCAATATCTTCATTAATTTTTTTTAATTTCTCATAAATATCTAAATAATCATCAACTGTATGCTTTCTATTCATTAATTCTAACATTCTATTTGATCCACTTTGAATAGGTAAGTGAACAAATGGCATTAGTTTTTGACTGGATGAGTAACATTCAATTAAGTCTTCAGTCATATCTCTTGGATGTGATGTGGTGTATCTTATTCTCACTAATTCTGAATATTGATTTAAACAATTTATTATATGGGAAAGTCTGAATTCCTTAGCATTTTCCAAATAAGAATATGCGTTAACATTCTGTCCTAACAATGTTATTTCTTTCGCACCATTTTCTATTAGTTGTTCAGCTTCTGCTATAATTTTATTAAATGGCCTAGAGTATTCGGGTCCTCTTGTATAAGGCACTACACAAAAATGACAAAACTTATCACAACCCTCTTGGATTGTTAAGAAAGCTGAAATTTTGTTATTATTATTTTTTATTTGATCAAAATATCCAAATTTTGAAATAGTATCAAACTCAGTTTCCTCTTGTTTTTGATTAACTATATGTTCAGTTAGTAAGTTATTAACTTTATGATATGATTGAGGTCCTAAAATAATATCAATATACGGCTCTCTCTTAAACATTTCCTCATTCTCAGCTTGAGCAACACAGCCAGCAATAATCATTATTGGTTTTTTTTTATTTTTATATAATTTTTTAACTCTACCAATTTCGTGATAGACTTTTTCCTTAGCTTTATCACGTATGTGACATGTATTTAGAATATAACAATCAGCATTTGACTGATTTGATGTTTTAACAAAACCCAACTTACTAACTGAGTCATATATTCTATTAGAATCATACTCATTCATTTGACAACCAAATGTTTTTATATAAATTTTTTTATTACCTTCTATCATTTATACTGAATAGCTTGCTGCATACTCGTCTAAATTTGCATTAAATGAAATTGACCTTCTTTCTTCATCTGTGTCAGAGAACGGATATACAGTATGAAGTAAATAATTTGGAAATAAATAAAAATCCCCAACTTCCGGTTTGATTACATATGTAGCCTTTGAAAACAAGTTGACCGATCCATGAATTAATGTCAAGCGACCTCTGTCGTTCGTTTTTTTTTTTTCTGATACTTTTCCAAAACTTTCAGGAACTTTTAAATATCCAACTCCTGAAACGTGTCCAGAATGATGATGCACTGGATTATACTCATTTTGAAATTGTCTAACAATCCAGCATCTAATGATATCGATTGATTTTAATTCTTTATCAATATCATCTTGTAGCCACATTTTAATAGCACGTCCTAAAAATTCTCCCCACTTAATCTTTTGCATAAATTCATTTTCTAAAAGAAATTCCTGTTTTACTTTTCCAGCAAGATGATTGGAATGATCTAATCTTAATAACTTTTCATCATCAGAAATAATTTTATCAACGTAATCATTTAATTGTTTAATTAAATCATTAGGCATCGAAAGTTTTACAATTGAGGGGCCAAATGGTCTGATTATTTGTATGTCGCTCATTAAATTTTATTTTTTTTTAATACCATATAGTTCTAATTTATGATCGACTAATTTATATCCATACTTCTCGGCAACTTTTTTTTGTAGTTTTTCAATTTCTTCATCAACAAATTCAATAATTTCTCCAGTTTTAATATCAATTAAATGATCATGATGACTTTCTACTAATGCTTCGTATCTAGCCTTTCCTCCTTTAAAATCATGCTTAGTAAGTATTCCTGACTCTTCAAATAATTTCACTGTTCTATATACTGTAGCAATACTTATTTTTGAGTCTAATTTTGATACTCTCTTATACAATTCATCTACGTCTGGATGATCAGACTCACCATAAACTTCTTTCGACTCTGATAAAACTTTAGCAATTATTTTCCTTTGATCGGTAAGCTTAACACCTTTTTTTAAACAAACTTGTTCAATAGTTTCGGACATATTTTATTTTAACTCGAATATATAGGTTTTATCAAACCTTTATTTTTCATTTTTTTTTTATCTATTTTTAATAAGTTTTTGTAATTTTTATTTGTTATATCTGCTGATTTAAAACTAATAAGCCTAGCTTTACTTGCTAATGCAATAGCTTTTGAAATTGATAAAGATATTCTTAAGCTTGTGAACTTGCCGGGGCCTATATTAATAAATATTCTATTAATATTTTTAAAGTTTATTTTTTTTTTTTTAAGGAAATTGTAAAGAAGTTTCATAAAATTATCAAAGTTTTCTCTACTGTTTGTATGATACGTAGTATAATATCTGTTATTAGTAATGATGACAAAAACAATTTTCTCATTTGCCGCATCTACAATTAAATTAATCATTTTTTATTTATTTTTTTTAAATGCTAATGCTGAAACTGTAAACAAAAAATATGAGCCTAACGAAAAAGGAATATTAGCTTTAATGTATCATAGATTTGAAGAAAATAAGTATCCGTCAACAAATATTAAAATCGATATCTTCAAAGAACATATGAATATTATCAAAGATAATAATATTAATTTTTTAAATCCAAAAAACTTTAGTGATGAATTTTATTCAGTAAGTAAAGAAAAAAAAATATTACTCACTGTAGATGATGCATTTTCATCCTTCTATCTAAATGCGTGGCCATTTTTAAAGGAAAAAAAAATTCCTTTTATTTTATTTGTATCAACTGAGACTGTTGGAAAAAATGGTTATATGAGTTGGAAAGAAATTATTGAAATTTCAAAAGAAGATTTTGTTTTCATAGGAAATCATTCGCATTCCCACAAGTATCTTATTGATTTTAGCTTTGACGATTTTAAAAAAGATATCGATCAATCAATTAAAATTTTCAAAGAAAAAATATCCTATAACCCTATATTTTTTTCTTATCCATTTGGGGAATACAGCTTAAAACACAAAAAATATATCTCAAAAAGATTTAGTTTTGCTTTTGGACAGCACTCAGGTGTGATAGATTTGAATAAAGATAGATATGAACTACCGAGATTTCCAATAAATGAGAAGTATGGAGATCTGGAAAGATTTAATTTTTTAATAAATCTTTTACCAATACAATATAAATCTTTGGTCCCTGAGGATAAATTAATCTTTAACTCTGCAAACCCTCCATCAATGGTAATAGAATTTTTTGATGAACAAAAAAATTTAAAATCAATAAATTGTTTTTCAAATGAAGGTGGAACTTGGGGAAATTCAAAATTGAATTATTTTGAGAATAAAATTGAGATCGTCTTTCAAGAAAAATTTTTACCAAGGAGAGGTAGAATTAATTGTTCAATGCAAGACAGTATGGGTTGGAAATGGTTAGGGACTCAGTTCACAATTAATTAAATGAGGTTTTTCATTTTTAAACTTGTTGGTAAGATTTCAACATCATCAAAGTCTGTTAAATTATTTTGATTAATTATTTTTTTAAGTACTTCAGTATATTCTTTTCCTGTCTCTGCATATTTATCCAAAAAACCCACTAGTTTTAAACTATTAAGTTTACCATTATTATCTCTCTGTATTGCACGCTCAATTCGAAATTTTTTATAACTAGAGTGTGTGTTTAAATTTCTCTGATATGCTCTTACTGAAGCTTTAAGTATCTTAAATTTAGCAACTTTATGTTTTTCGTTTTTGTCAATATCTAAAGGTTTTATTCCATCTCCAGACCATGTCCATTGACCAAATAAAGCATTACCCTCTTGTGCAAATCTTGAACTACCCCATCCCGTTTCCTTAGCTGCTTGCGCAATAGCTAACGATACCGGTATTTCATCCATCCTAATTTTAAGTTGAGAAAAATCTTTGTTTTTAACTCCATATTGTTTAAATTTGAGTTCCAACCAAGATTTATCACGTTTAGTAGTTATGTTTTTATTTAAAATTTCAAAAAGTTTTTTCCTATCAAATCTTATCTTTAAATTTTCTTCAATAATTAGAGGTAAGACTATTTGAATAAACAACTTTTTTCTTTTTTTTGGGCTTTCTATATTTTTAAGCTCTTTTGGAAGCCTAGTTAGTTGGTTACCAACATTTAGAATTTTATTTTTTTTAACTTCTTCAAGACTGTATCCATTTTCATTGAATAACTCCTCGATAGTTGAAGCACTTAATCTCTGAGGATCTTCATCCTGTTCATCTTTACCAAAAACATCAATATCATCAAAAATATCCCAAGAAAATTTATTATTTATTTTATTGTGTGAAGTGTTATTTTTTTTTTGTTTATCAAATACTTCATCAAAATTTTGCTTTGAAGAATTGATTACGATTTCATTGGTTTTAAAACTTTTATCAATAAATTTTATAAAATTTGGTAAAATTGCAAAACTTAAAATTAAGACTAAGCCTACAAATAATGTTTTAACTAAACTTTGATTTGTATTCTTATATTGATACTTAATTTTTTTTTTTTTCATAAATCAAATAAGATTACTATAAATTATTGAGTATTCTTTATACAGCTAAAACTTCTTTGACCTCTGGAATATAATGACAAAGTAAGTTTTGAACACCCTGTTTTAAAGTAAGAGTTGAAGATGGACATCCTGAGCAGCTTCCTTTTAACATAACTGTAACTTTTCCGTCTTTGAATTCCTTAAATGTGATATCTCCACCATCTCTTGCTACTGCTGGTCGTATCTTTGTCTCTAAAATTTTAATTATTTTATTTTCAATTTCTCCATAATCTTTTTTATCTTTACTTTGATTTTTTTTACCTATTATAAACTCATGTCCTTTGGCATAATATTCATTAATATGAGCAATTACTATGTGTTTGATATTTTCCCAATCTTCATCCTGGGATTTATTAACTGACAAAAAATTTTCGCTTAAAAAAATTCCTGTTACACCATTTATTGATAAAATATTCTTTAACAATTCATTTTCAGTCTCCTGAGGGAAAAGAAATTCGTATGGTCCATCTTCTGACACACTTTTCCCTGTAATAAACTTTAGTGAATTTGGATTTGGTGTTTCTTGGGTTTGAACAAACATAATATCTATATAGCAATTAAAAGCATAATTTAAAGAAATATTAAAAACCTATTATTTTCTTAATTTCTTTTACCTTTTCTCCTGCCATTCGCTCTGCTTTAATAGCACCTTCGGCTAGAAGATTATCTAAATAACTTCTGTCAGCAATCAACTTCTTAATTTCTTTTGATATTGGCGAAAGCTTGTCTGATACGATATCCGCTAATTCACCTTTTAAATCTGAGAAATTTTTACCTCCAAATTTATCTAACGTATTGTCCATAGTTTGTTCACAAAAACTGGAATAAATTCCTAAAAGATTTTTTGCTTCTGGCCTATTTTTTAATTTTTGTTCTTCATCAGGAATTGGAAAAGAGTCAGTTTTTGCTCTTTTTATTTTATTTATTATTTCATCTTTAGAATCGGTTAAATTAATCCTGCTTAGATCAGATGGATCTGATTTACTCATTTTTTTTAATCCATCTTTTAAACTCATAATTCTTGAAAAATTTTTTTTAATTAATGGTTCTGGAACTTTAAAGAAACTATCACAATTAAAATCGTTGTTAAATTTTTGTGCTATATCTCTTGTTAGCTCTAAGTGTTGCTTCTGATCCTCTCCAACTGGAACATGAGTAGCATCATATAACAATATGTCACTAGCCATTAGAATAGGGTAAATATACAAACCAACAGATGCTTTTTCTTTATCTTTTCCAGCTTTTTCCTTAAACTGTGTCATTCTATTTAACCAACCCATTGGAGATATACAACTTAATATCCAAGAGTTTAACTGTTATTGCATGCAGATCAACAACACAAAATATACACTCATTATTTTTATCACTTTGTAAATCTACGAAATTTTTTATTGCACCAATATAGTTTCCTAAATGAAGATTGCCGGTTGGTTGAACACCAGAAAAAATTTTTTTAGCCATGTATTAATACTTTAAATTAATATCTGAGATTTTAAAGGCTTTTATACCAATTGAAATTCCAATGTAAGAAAAGAATGTCAATAAGACTATAAAGAAAATGAAAGTAAATTTATATGTATATTCATATTTTAATGTATCAGTAAAAAAATTTAATAAAAAATAGAAAATTAGAATTGTAATAATATTGGAAATTATAATTTTCATCAATTGAATTAAAAAGTTTGAATTAAATTTAAAAAAATTTTTATTAATAACGAAAATTAATAATATGATTCCATTAAACCATGAAGAAATAGTTGTTGCGATTGGTATTATTATAAAACCAATTTTTGAAAAAAAAATTAAACTAATTATTATATTTATAAAAACAGAAATCAAAGAATACTTGAATGGTGTTTTTGTATCACCTCTTGCAAATAGAAAAGTAGAAAATATTTTAATCAAAGAAAATGCTGGGAGACCAAAAGAAAAATAAAATAATGCCTTTGCCGAATTATTAACTGTTATTTGATCAAAAGACCCATATCCGAACAAGGAAGAAGTTATTTGCTCTGAGCCAATCATAAGTGCTAGAGAGGCTGGCAAGCTTAAAAACAAACTTAGCTCTAAAGCTTTGTTTTGAAGTTCTAATGTTTTAATTTTATTATTACTTTTAATATGCCTACTTAAATTGGGAAGTATTACAGTACCTATAGCAATACCAGCTATGGCTAAATTAATCTGATATATCCTGTCAGCATAATAAAGATATGAAACTGCACTTGCTTGAAATGATGCAATAATAGTTCCAACCAATATATTAATTTGAGTTACACCAGATGAAAAAATACTTGGTAAAAGTTTACTAAAAAAAATTTTAACTTTCTCGTTAATTTTAAATTTAAAGCTAATATCAATTTTGTAATATTTTTTTACAAATATTAATAAGAAGATAAACTGAATTAGACCAGCAATAGAAACTGTATAAGATAAATAATAAACTAAATTGTTATTTAAATCATCAGCAAACAACAAACAAATTATTAACAATATATTAAGAATTATTGGTGCTGCTGCTGCTGCTGCAAATTTATTATGAGAGTTTAGTATTGCTGAAAAAAAAGAAGCCAGACTAATAAAAAATAAAAACGGAAAAGTAATTCTGGTT
>LULI01000241.1_pt1 | contig 19089 bp, 20 predicted proteins | sample 728191 | NCBI WGS metagenome assembly LULI01 (sample SAMN03860293, study PRJNA289734) | marine metagenome | biome: seawater column; feature: ocean; material: water; isolation source: Red Sea water column Station 169 - depth 50m | place: Saudi Arabia: Red Sea | collected 2011-10-15 | depth 50 m | reverse complement strand
GGATATGCAAATCTTTTGAAGGAATTAAATTATGAATCTTAAACGATATCAAGAGGTCATAATAAATCCTCTAATAAAAGAAAACCCAATCACACTTCAAATATTAGATATCTGTTCTGCTTTAGCAGTCACAAATAATTTATCAGTAACGATGGTGATGTGTGTCGCAGTCACTAGTGTTATATCTTTTTCAAATCTTTTTATCTCACTGATTAGAAACTATATTCCTACAAGTATCAGAATTATTGTACAGATGACTATTATTGCATCACTTGTAATTGTTGTTGATGAACTTTTAAAAGCATATGACTATGAGACAAGTAAGAAATTATCAGTATTTGTCGGATTAATAATTACTAACTGCATTGTAATGGGAAGAGCTGAAGCATTTGCCATGAAAGAAAAACCATTTGTTAGTTTTCTTGATGGATTAGGTAATGGAATTGGTTACAGTATTATTCTTATTGGAGTAGCTTTCATTAGAGAGTTATTTGGTTCAGGAACATTGTTTGGGTATGAGATACTGCCATTAGTTTCAAATGGTGGTTGGTATATGGGAAATAATTTACTACTTTTACCACCAAGTTCATTTATCATAATTGGTTTATTTATATGGCTAATTAGATCACTACAAAAAGAACAAGTAGAAGAAGACGACTTTGTTGTATCAAAGCATTCTACATCTCCCGATCTAACAAAGAGAGAAATAAATGTTTGAACACTATTTAAATATATTTATAACAACTGTTTTTATTGAAAATATTGCATTGTCACTTTTTCTAGGCATGTGTACCTTTATCGCCATTTCAAAAAAAATAGATGCAGCTTTTGGTCTAGGTGTTGCTGTAATAGTGGTATGTTTATTAACTGTTCCTCTTAATAATCTAATATATAACTATATTCTTAGAGAAGATGCTTTAACGTGGTTAGGAATAGAGGGAACTAACTTAGAATTTGTAGAATTGATAAGTTATATAGGTGTTATAGCAGCTTCTGTTCAAATACTTGAAATGTTTTTGGATAAATATGTTCCAGCTTTGTATAATGCACTTGGTCAATTTCTACCACTTATCACTGTAAATTGCGCAATATTGGGAGCTTCATTATTTATGGTTGAAAAAGATTTATTGTTTACTGAAAGTATTGTTTATGGTTTTGGTGCAGGATTTGGTTGGGCATTGGCAATTGTGGTACTCGCTGGTATTAGAGAAAAATTGAAATATTCAGACATACCTGAGGGTTTAAAAGGCTTGGGAACTACTTTTATTATTGTTGGATTAATGAGCTTTGGTTTTATGTCATTTGGAGGAATATCTTTGTAGTATGAGTATTGATTTATTGTTAGGCGTCATTTCATTTAGTGGAATAATTCTTCTTCTTGTTTTTGTTATTATTATTGCAAGATCTCAATTAGTATCAACAGGAGATGTATCAATCGAAATAAATGGAGATTCTCAAAACCCAATAGTTGTCCCAGCAGGTTCAAAATTATTAACTACTTTAGCTGATAACAATATATTTTTAGCTTCAGCATGTGGAGGTGGTGGCACATGTAGTCAATGCAAATGTCAGGTATTTGAGGGCGGCGGTTCAATACTTGCCGCTGAAGAATCTCATTTTAATGCTACTCAAAAAAAAGATGGCTGGCGTCTATCATGTCAAGTTCCAGTTAAAAACGATTTAAAAATACAAGTTCCAGACGATGTTTTTGGTGTTAAAGAATGGGAATGTGAAGTAATATCAAATGATAACGTTGCAACCTTCATTAAAGAACTTGTTCTAAAACTACCTGAGGGAGAGAATGTTGATTTTAGAGCTGGTGGTTATGTTCAACTTGAAGCACCTGCCTATGATTTAGATTACAAAGAATTCGATATTTCAGACGAATATCATGAAGATTGGGACAGATTTAAAATCTGGGACAATAAATCAACTACATCAGAGCCAGTTATAAGAGCATATTCAATGGCAAATTATCCCGAAGAAAAAGGAATAATAAAATTTAATATCAGAATTGCATCACCGCCTCCAGGTCAAGACGTACCTCCAGGTTTAATGTCTTCTTGGACTTTCAATCTAAAACCAGGCGATAAAGTTAAAGTTTTTGGCCCTTTTGGTGAGTTTTTTGCTAAAGAAACTTCAGCTGAAATGGTTTTTGTTGGTGGCGGTGCTGGTATGGCACCAATGCGCTCTCATATATTTGATCAACTTTTAAGAATAAATACTGATCGTAAGATAACTTTCTGGTACGGTGCTAGAAGTTTAAAAGAAATGTTTTATGTTGATGAATTTAATGAATTAGCTGATAAATATGACAATTTTGAATGGCACGTAGCTTTATCTGATCCATTACCTGAAGACGATTGGAGCGGTGATACAGGTTTTATTCATAATGTACTTTATGAAAATTATTTAAAGAAATGACTTTGGTGGCTAATCTATAGTGTGACAAGAAAACTTTTTTCAAAATTAATTGCGTTAGTAGCAGGTATTGTTTTAACAATAGTTGCATATAACCACAATCAAACATCAATCTATCAAATTAATGGTCAAGCATATGGCACTTCATGGTCTGTTGTTTCTAGTCAGTATATCGGTGATCATCACAAAAATAATATTATTAACATAATTAATAATATTGATTTTGTAGCTTCAAATTATAAAAATAATTCTGAAATTTCAATAATAAATAATTCTCCATTAAATAAAATATCAATTTCTAATGATCTTTATAAAATCTTAAAGGTTGCTAAATATGTTGAAAATAACTCTGATGGATTTTATAACATTATGATGGCCAAGAAATCAGGTGAATTTGGATTTTCTCCTGACTTTGGCAACAAGAATATACAGTTAAATACTTCTACTTTTAGAATTGATAATAATGAGAAAATTCTTTATAAAAATTCGTCGAATTGGTTTGACTTATCATCAGTTGCTAAAGGTTATGCTGTTCAAGTAATTCATGAATATCTTATAAATAACGATTTAATTAATCACATGATTGATATTGGTGGTGAAGTTATTATTAATGGAACAAAGCATGGTGATAGTTGGAATATTGGTATTCAAGATCCTTCTGTTATTCAAAACAAAGCTATTAAAGTAATATCTAATAATAATTCAAAATTTTTAGCAATAGCCACATCTGGTGAATATAGAAATTTTAAGATTGATGATTCAGGCAACAGGATTTCACATACTATAAATCCAAAAACACTCAAATCAATTAATAATCAAATTAGTTCGGTGACAGTAATTCATGAGTCTTCTGCATCATATGCTGATGCTTTTGCAACTGCTTTTAATGCTATGGGCTTTACAAATGCGTTTGATAAAGCAAATGAATTAAACATAGCTGCAATGTTTATTCTTAATAATAACGAAATCATTTATTCTAATAAATGGTATGATCTACAATCATGAGTGAATTTATTTTAGGTTTTTTGATAATTGCTGTTGCTTTCATTGGATTAGCAACTAGTCTTTTTTTTAAAGGACAACCTTTAAAAGGATCTTGTGGCGGAATTGCAAATATGAAAGACGGCTCATCATGTGAAATATGTGGCAGAACCGATCCTGAGCAATGCAATAATTAATTAAATGATTCAAGGCAATTTCAAGCCAGAGTTTCAAAAAATATATGATATTTTTAATGATCAAATAAATTCTGATTATGAGCTTGGGGCTGGCATTTCAATTGAATATAAAGGCGAATTGATTGTAGATCTATTTGGTGGCTTTAAATCAGAATCTAAAACAACAAAATGGACTAAAGATACATTGGTCAATGTATGGTCGGTGACAAAAGCAGTTACAGGTATTTGTATTCTTAAATTGATCAGTGATGAAAAATTAGATGTTAATAAATTAGTATCTGATTATTGGTCAGAATATGGGTGTAATGGCAAAGAAGATACAAGAGTTATTGATTTACTTACACATAGAGCTGGAATGTTTGGTTTCCAAAATGGATATCCACAATCAAATTGGAATGATTGGGATTTATATGTAGATGCACTTCAAAATCAAATGCCTTTTAGAGAACCAGGGACTACTCAAGGTTATCACGCTGTAACATTTGGGTGGTTAATAGGTGAATTGATTAGAAAAATTGATGGTAGAAGTGTAGGAAAATACTTTGAAGACGAATTCGCTAAACCATTAAATTTAGATTTTCATATAGGATTAAAAGAGGAGAATCTTAGTAGATGTGCAGATGTAACATATAAAAAATTAGATTCAATACAACCTCCAATCGGATTTATAAAATACGTTCCAAATTTTATTCTTAATAGTAGTCTTAAAAGTTTTAAAAACTCGATAACATCAAATGATTTTTCGAAAGCGTTCAATTCTGAAAATTTTGATAAAAATAATCCAAATTCAGTCGATTGGAGAACAGCTGAGGTGCCTTCAGCTAATGGACATGGCACTGCAAGGAGCCTTTCGAAACTCTTTGGAACTTTATCTAATCTGATTGAAGATAATGAAAGTATTATTGATAAGGATGTACTTAAAACAGCAATTGAAGTTCATTCTTCTGGCCCTGATACAGTTTTATTTGGTGCTAATCTTAACTTTGGTTACTGTTTTATGGTTGAACAAAGTTTTAATCAAAATATTAACTTTGCACCAATTTTAAACACTCAATGTTATGGGCATGCTGGAATAGGTGGTTCAGTAGCATTTGGAGATCTCAAAAATAAAATTGGTTATTCGTTTGTCTGTAATAGACAACAAAAGATGAAAGATCTTTATAAAACATCAAATCTAATTACAAAAGCTCTTTACGAAATATTAGATTAGAACTGATTCATTGTATTATCTTCACCGGCTGCTTTAAGCGCTGCATCTCCTGCAAAGTATTCCTTATGATCGTCTCCCATATCTGATCCTGACATATTTTGATGTTTAACGCATGCTATGCCTTGTATGATATGTGGGTAGAGTAATTAAATGATGAAAAATACCTGCTTCTTTTGAAGCATCAGCTTGAAATGTTCTAATTTTATCATCAGCTCTCATAGCTAATTCAGAATTATCATATTTTTCATTCATTAGATCATCTCTATTATAATCTGATGTATCTTCTCCAGCTTCAGACATAGCATCAAATACTTGTTGTCTAAAGTTTAATGTCCAATTAAAAGAAGGACTATTGTTGTAGACAAGTTTTGCATTTGGTATTACTTTTCTGATTTCATTCATCATTGAAGCAATTTGTCCAATATGAGGTTTTTCAGTCTCAATCCAAATAAGATCAGCTCCATTTTGAAGACTGGTAATTGAATCTAAAATACATCTTTCTTCACCAGTTCCTTTTCTAAATTGATAGAGGTTTGAGGGAAGTCTTTTTGGTCTTACAATTTTACCTTTTCTATTAATCATTACATCACCGTGTTTCATATTAGTTTCATCGATTTCATCAACATCTAGAAAAGAGTTATATTTGTCACCTAAGTCTCCTTCTTCATGAGTTATAGCTAATCTTGCTGTCAAGCCAGCGCCTAGGGAATCTGTTCTAGCGACTATTACACCGTCATCCACTCCAAGTTCCAAAAATGCATAACGAACAGCATTAATTTTTGCTAAAAACTCAGCATGTGGGACAGTTACCTTTCCATCTTGATGCCCACACTGTTTTTCATCAGAAACTTGATTTTCAATTTGAATAGCACATGCACCAGCTTCAATCATTTGCTTTGCCATTAAATAAGTAGCTTCTTCATTACCAAATCCAGCATCAATATCAGCAATAATAGGGACAATATGTGTTTCAAAATTTTCAATCTTATTCATCACCTCATCCTTTTTATTATCTGGTGCGTTATCAAGTTCTCTAAATAGACCACCTAATTCTCTTGCATCTGCTTGTTTAAGAAATGTATAAAGTTCTTTGATCAAACTAGCAACTGACGTTTTTTCATGCATTGATTGATCTGGAAGCGGACCAAATTGTGATCTTAAAGCAGCGATCATCCAACCTGATAAATATAAATATTTCTTATCATTAGTACCAAAATGTTTTTTGATTGATATTAATTTTTGTTGTCCGATAAACCCATGCCAACATCCTAATGATTGAGTATATTTTGATGGATCATTATCATAATCATCCATATCTTTTCTCATAATAGAAGCCGTATATTTTGCTATGTCAATACCAGTTTTGAACTGATTTTGAAGCCTCATTCGAGCAACATATTCTGGATTAATTGATTTCCAGTTAGATGTGTTTATTTCAGGAATGTTGTTAGCACGCTCAATAGTATTGTTTAATTTTGACATTATTTTCCCCTGTTATGTAGTGAAGTTAATAATATTAGGAAAATTATGTCAATATGCTGATAAACGCACTATATAAAGGATTATTTATGTAGTAATACTACAGAAAAGAAAAATTTTAAAGTTTTTTAGCTAAACCAATATAATTAAAAGGGGTTAATTTAAGCAATTTATCTTTGGATGATTTTGATATTTTTAAATTAGTTACAAATTCAATATAAGTTTCTCTTGTAATCTTACGACCTCGAGAAAATGATTTTAATTGTTCGTATGCATCATTTATACCTTCATATCTCATTACAGTTTGTATAGCTTCAGTAAGGACTTCCCAATTATCATCAAGCTCATTATTAATAACAGTTTTGTTAGGAGTTAATTTATTTAATCCTTTATTAAGTGACGATAAGGCTAAATGAGAATAACCATAAGCATTTCCAATATTTCTTAAAACTGTACTATCTGATAAATCTCTTTGTAATCTAGATTTAGTTAATTTATCAGAAAAATGATTTGCTAAGGCATTTGAAAGACCAAAATTACCTTCAGCATTTTCAAAATCAATTGGATTAACTTTATGAGGCATTGTTGATGAACCGACCTCATTTTCAATTAAATTCATTTTAAAGATATCATTGGAAATATATGTCCACATATCTTGAGATAGATCTATTGATATATTATTAATTCTTATCATGACATGCATTACTTCAGCAATCCAATCATGTGGTTCAATTTGAGTTGTAACCTTGTTTTGTTGAATACCAAATGAATTAATGAACCTTTTGCTTGCTTTTTGCCAATTAATTGAAGAATCAACCATATTGAATGTATGATAATTTCCTGTTGCTCCTGAAAATTTAGCTAAACCTTTAATTTTTTTAAATGTCTCAATTTCTCTACTTAACCTTTTTGATATAACTTTAATTTCTTTACCTAATGTTGAAGGGGAAGCAGCTTGACCATGTGTTCTTGATAGAAATGTAATATTTTTCCATTTTGAAGACATTTTATTTAATTGGGTTATTAGTTTTGAAACTTTTTTTATAAGTATTTTGTTTCCATTTTCTATCATCACAGCATATGCCAAGGAATTAACATCTTCGCTTGTAAGTCCAAAATGAATGAGATTTATATATTTAGTCAGATTTTTATCTTTTTTAAAATAATCTCTGATGAAATACTCGACAGCTTTTACATCATGATTAGTTTTTTTCTCAATATTTTTTATTCTTATTACATCCTTGTCTGAAAAATTTGTTTTAAATTTTTTTAATTTTGATATAGATGCTTTAGATAATGGTTTGAACTTTTTTGGATAATTTGTACATAAGAAGATTAACCATTCAATTTCGATCACAAATCTAACTTTTATAAGCGCAGACTCAGAAAAGCATTCAGTGATATCTGATACTTTATCCCTATATCTATTATCTAATGGGGAGAGATTATGATGCGAATATTTCATAAGTTTAAACTGAATTAATATTCTAATACGTTTCAGTAATAATTCCGCCTCCTAAACATACATTATTATCATAAAATACTGCAGATTGACCTGAAGCTACCGCTCTTATTTTTTCCTCAAACTTTATATTATATTTATTTGATTCTTTTACGATAGAGCATTTTACAGGTTTATGTTGATGCCTAACTTGCAACAAAGCTGTCTTAGGGTATTCAAAGTTAAATTCATTTATCCAATTAATTTTTTTCATTTTTAAGCCGCTATCAAACAATAACTCATTATCAACACCCTGACATACATGAACTTCATTTTTATTTATATCCTTGTCAAAAACATACCAAGGTAAATCTTGTTTATTTTTTATTCCACCAATATTAAGGCCTTGTCTTTGTCCCTTTGTGAACAAAGTGGCACCATTATGAGTTCCAATATTATTTCCAAATTCATCTAGAATTTTTCCTTTTTCAAGATCAATAAATCTACCTAAAAAATCCTTTAAATTTCTTTCACCTATAAAGCATATCCCAACAGAATCTTTTTTATTTGAAACACTTAAATCAATATCTTTGGCAATTTTTCTGACCTCGTCCTTATATAAATTACTTAATGGAAATATACATTTTTCGAACTCTGATGATCTTACTTCATGTAAAAAATATGTTTGATCTTTCTTTAGATCTTTTGCACGACATAACATTGGACCAATTTCAGACATTTTAATTGATGCGTAATGACCAGTTGCAATATAGTCAGCACCTATCGTAAAAGCATATTTTAAAAAAGATTTAAATTTTATTTCTCTATTACAAAGAATATCTGGATTTGGTGTTCTGCCGTTCTTATGTTCACTTAAAAATTCTTCGAACACATTATCCCAATATTCTTGTGAAAAGTTAGCTCTATGCAATGGTATATCTAATTTATCACAGACTAATGAAGCATCTTTAAAGTCAATTTCTGATGTGCAAACTTCACCAGGCTCACTTTGCCAATTTTGCATAAATAATCCTATAACATCATAACCATCTTTTTTTAAGAGATATGCTGAAACAGATGAATCTACACCACCTGACATACCAACAACTACAGTCTTTTTCACGATTCTATCTATGTTAAATTCATTCAATAATTAATAATTTGGAGTATAATTATCACCGATTTTACAGTAATCATCTATTTTTGAGGCTAAATTCTCTATGACTTACAAAAAAATAAAAATACCAAAAAAGGGAGAAAAAATATCCTATAAGAAAGGAGTATTAACAGTACCAGATAATCCAATTATTCCTTTTATTGAGGGTGATGGTATTGGTGTAGATATAACACCTCCAATGATAAATGTAGTCAATCAAGCAGTTAAGATTGCTTATTCTGGAGAAAGAAAAATAGAATGGATGGAAGTATATTGCGGTGAAAAAGCAACTCAAGTATATGATAAAGATACATGGTTACCAGATGAGACAATTGAAGCACTGAAAGAATATGTTGTTAGTATTAAAGGACCTCTAACTACACCAGTAGGTGGTGGCATTAGATCATTAAATGTTTCGTTAAGACAATTATTGGACTTATATGTTTGTTTGAGACCAATTAGATATTTTGATGGTGTACCATCTCCAGTCAAAAGACCACAAGATGTTGATATGGTTATATTTAGAGAAAACTCTGAAGATATATATTGTGGTGTAGAATTTGAAGAAAATTCAAAAGAAGCTAAAAAACTTGTCAAGACTTTAAAAAATGATTTTGAGGTTTCAAAAATTCGTTTTGAAGAAAATGTTGGAATAGGTGTTAAACCCATTTCTCAGGCTGGCACAACAAGACTTGTAAAAAAAGCAATTGATTATGCTATTGCAAATAACAGAACGTCAGTAACTTTAGTTCATAAAGGAAATATTATGAAATTTACTGAAGGTGCTTTTAGAGATTGGGGTTACGAAGTAGCAAAAAATGATTATGGTGGCGTTGAAATCGATGAAGGCCCATGGCAAGAAATAACAAACCCAAAAAATGGTAAGAAAATAATAATTAAAGATGTTATATGTGATGCATTTCTTCAACAAATTTTACTAAGACCTACAGAATATGATGTTATTGCAACAATGAATTTAAATGGTGATTATATATCTGATGCCTTAGCAGCTATGGTTGGTGGAATAGGTATTGCTCCAGGTGCAAACATTTCTGATGATTATGCTGTATTTGAAGCTACTCACGGAACAGCGCCAAAATATGCTGGCAAGAATCAAGTTAATCCCGGAAGTATAATATTATCTGCAGAAATGATGTTGAGACACATGGGCTGGGTTGAAGCTGCGGATATATTAATGGAATCTATGGATAGAACTATTAGTGCAAAAAAAGTTACTTATGATTTTCATAGAATGATGGACAATGCAGAAAAAGTTACTTCATCAGGTTTTGCAGATGAAATGATTAAAAGAATGTAATGATTATATTATCGAAAGATAATGAGAATAATTCATCTTCAGATCTTGGGACGGTTGTCTTAGAAAAAGACCCACAAGTTAAAGAACCACCTTCGTATCAAGTTGTGTTAATAAATGATGATTTTACTCCTATGGAGTTTGTTGTATTTGTTCTGCAGACAGTTTTTGGTCATACACATCAAAAATCAACAGAAATAATGATGACAGTTCATACAAAAGGTAGGGGAGTTTGTGGTATATTCTCTAAAGAGATCGCTGAAATGATGTCGTATGAAGTAAATACAATGGCTAAAGATCACGGTCATCCGCTTTTAAGTGAAATAGAACCACTGACTGATTAAATATGTTTAGTAAAGATTTAGAACTATCTATAGCAAGCCTTTTTGACAAAGCTCATGAAGCTAATATTCAATATATAACTGTTGAGCATTTATTATTAATGATACTCAGTGATTTTGAAGTTAAAGAGTTTTTTAAATCACAGGATATCCAAATAGAAAGTCTTAAACAAAGCTTGAATGATCATCTCAAGAATAATGTTGTTGCAAAGATTGATCAACAAAAACCAGTCCAACCAACACTTGGATTTCAAAGAGTTTTACAAAGAGCGGTATTTCATATTCAATCATCTGGTAAAGGTGTGGTGAAACCAATAAATATATTGGTTGCAATTTTTTCTGAAAAAGAATCTCATTCTGTTTTTTTGCTAAATAAATTTAAATTATCACGACTAGATGTGGTCACATATCTGTCTCATGGAAAACCGTCAAAAAAATCAGATAACGACAAAGATAATACAAATGAAGATTTACCTAATGAATCCTCTTCTTCAGAAAATGACTTTCTTATCAATTTAAATCAACTTGTTAGTGAAAATAAAATTGACAAAATAATTGGTAGAAAAAAAGAAATTGAAAGATTGGTTCAAATATTATCACGAAGAAATAAAAATAATCCGCTATTGGTTGGTGAATCTGGTGTAGGTAAAACAGCAATTGCTGAAGGACTAGCCTATCTGATATCTAATAAAAATGTACCATCTATTATGGAAAACAGTGTTGTTTATTCACTGGATATAGCTGCTTTAATTGCAGGTACTAAATATAGAGGTGACTTTGAAAAAAGATTAAAAAGTGTATTAAGCTTTTTGTCTAAGGAAGAGAATCCTATTTTATTTATTGATGAAATTCATACCATTATTGGTGCAGGATCTGCTTCAGGAGGCTCATTGGATGTTTCTAATTTGCTCAAACCTGCTCTTGGTAAGGGTCAAATTAGATGTATTGGCTCAACAACATTTCAGGAATATAGAGGTATATTTAATCAAAACCAAGCTTTATCAAGGAGATTTCAGAAAATAGATGTCATAGAACCTTCTTTTGATGAATGTGAAGAAATACTTATAGGTATTAAGGATATCTATGAGGACTATCATAATGTTAAATATTCAGCTGAAGCTATTAAGTCTTCAATTGAATTATCTTCAAAATATATAAATGATAGATTTTTACCTGATAAAGCTATCGATGTTATTGATGAAACCGGTGCTCTCTTAAATATTAATAGAAAAAATAAAAAAATAATTAAAGTAACAAAATCTCATATTGAAACTACAATTTCTAAAATTACCAAAATACCAGAACAGTCGATAACATCCAAAGATAAGAAGAGTTTAAAAAATATTGAAGAAAATCTTAAAAGAGTTATTTTTGGTCAAGATAAAGCAGTCGAAACATTATCTAATGCAATTAAACTTTCAAGAGTCGGTTTGAGAGATGAAAATAAAACTATAGGCTCATTTTTATTTACAGGACCTACAGGTGTTGGTAAAACTGAAATTTCAAAGCAACTTTCTGAGATTATGGGTATTGAACTTATAAGATTTGATATGAGTGAATATATGGAAAGGCATACAGTTTCAAGGCTTATTGGCGCTCCTCCTGGTTATGTTGGGTTTGATCAAGGAGGGCTTCTTACAGAGGCAATTGTTAAATCTCCACATTGTGTTTTGTTATTAGACGAAATAGAAAAAGCTCATCCTGATATATTTAACATTCTTCTACAAGTTATGGACGCAGGGGTTCTTACTGATAATAATGGAAGAAAATCTGATTTTAGAAATGTAATTTTAATAATGACTACCAATATTGGTGCTGAGCTTTTAAGTAAAAGAAATATCGGCTTTGCTGAATCTTCAAACGAAACTGATGCTATGAACTCTCTAAATAAATTATTTTCACCTGAGTTTAGAAATAGACTTGATGAAACTATTCAATTTAACTATCTAGATAAAACAGTTATTTTATCAATTGTTGATAAATTTCTTACAAAACTTCAAGCACAACTTGATAAAAGAAATGTTGAAATTGTAGTTTCTAATAAAGTGCTTAATTGGATTGCTGACAATGGATATGACAAAGAAATGGGTGCAAGACCAATGGAGAGATTTATTTCTCAAAATATTAAAAAGCCATTGGTAGATAAATTGTTATTTGGTAATTTAAAATCAGGTGGTGTAATAAAAGTAGATCTTGAAAAAGGTAAATTGAAATTTTTAGAAGAAAAAAATAAAGTTAAAGTTTAGTTACCTGCCTCTAAAGGTTATCCTGCCAACTGTTAAGTCATATGGTGTCATTTCAACTTTAACCTTGTCACCAGTAAGAATCCGAATGTAATGTTTTCTCATTTTTCCAGATATATGTGCTGTAATAATATGGCCGTTATCTAGTTTGACTTTAAATTTGGTATTAGGAAGCGTCTCGATTACTTCACCATCAAATTCTAACTGATCTTCTTTTGACATATATTTATTTTACACTAATTTCTTTGTGCTAATTCGACTAAAATTGGTTTTAAGAAAGGTGAGGGTGCGTCATTATAAAAATCTTTAATAACTTTGTGTTCTTTACTTGTGTAGTAATTTAATATTCCCTTCTTATAGCTATCTCTCTTTTGTAAATTTTTCCAGTATCTTTGAAGAAGAGGTGTTTTGTTAGTTGTTATTACTTCAGAAAGTTTTAAATCTTCTAATCTATTAAAAACACACATCATATTTATATCAATATGAGAAAATTCATTGTAAAAATAAGTATTATCCTCATTTAAAAGTTCTTCAAACTTTATTAATTCATCTACAAATTTTTTTATTGCAATATTAGGAAATTTTTTTGCAACACCAAAAAAATACATTGATAAAAAAATCATTTTTCTATCCTTTCGTGGATGTTTCATAAAAATCTTAATAATAGATTTTAGAGGTAATTTCCTAATCATAAATTCAATCAAGGGAGCTGAAAAAACTGGAATTATTGTTCCAATAGTCGATGCAAACTTGTCACCTTCTGTTATGGTTGTTTGTTTTACAAACGATTTAACAGAGTCATCTTCTTCTATACATAAATTACTTTGAAATCTTTTATTTATTTCTTCAATTATGGTCGTGCTATTAACAATAACTTCATTGTTAATTTTAATAACAGGAACGGTTGCTAGAGGATTAATATCTAAAAAATTCTTGTCTAGATTTTCACCTTCTGCATATTGATCACATAATTTGATATGTCTTTCATCAAACTTTATATTTAATTCAAATAATGCAACTCTTACCATTTGACTACAGAATGACCAATTGGCATGAAATAGAGTTATTTTATGATCTTGCATTTAAAGAATCAGTCTTTAAATTTCTTTTTCATATTTTTGACTGCTTCAATTCCTGATACTGGCTTTTTACCTTCTGGAACAGTATTACCTTTTTTAATTAAATCTTCGAAAGGTGCGCCTGATTTAAACATTTTATGAAGAACTTCAACATCCATATTTGTTCCTATTGGCTCATCCTCAAAATCTGCAGAGATATTATTTTTGAATTCATCAGCCGATGAAAAATGTTCAAAGAAAACTTCAACAAGATTATTATCTGGATCTTTGTAGTATATTCCACTTATCCAACCATGGTTAATTGTCCACAAGGGGTTTAAACCTCTTTCTTTGGCACTGAAATAAAAATCAAACCATTTATCAATTGGATTTACTCTGTAAGATACATGGTCTAATCCTTCTATAGAAGGAATTTTTTTGTTCAAAAAGATTTTAAATTTCATAATGGATCTTTGAATAAAATTTAGACTATTTAAGACTCCTGATGTGTTTGCAATTGCTATTCTATGATGCTCATTGTCATATGCTAAAAAAGTTATTAAGTCGCTTTGATATAAAGGCTCACATCCAAACAAATTCTTATAGAAATCAACCATTTTTTTATAATTTGTAGTTTTGAAAGCAATATGATGAAAATCATCTGGTGAATAATCAGATTTAAAGTTTTGATATAGATTTTTATTGTATATTTTCTTCATAAAATCAATTACTAGATATTATACTTAGATGATATTTTAATAATACTAATATTATGAAACTTATAACTTTTTTATTAAAGGATAATCCTAAAAGTAAAAGAATTGGTGCAATCAAGAACGATACTGTAATTGACTTTTCATCATCAGACTTACCAAAGGATATGATTAATTTTATAAAGCTAGGTTCAACTGGTCTAGATATAGCCAATGATGTAATTGAAAATCAAAAGAATGTTCACGCAATAGATGATGTTATATTGAAAGCACCTATTGATAAACCAAATAAAATCTTAGCTGTTGGCCTTAATTACAAAAAACACATCGATGAAGCAAAAGAACTCAAAGATCACCACAGTAATGATGTTCAACTGCAAGACCAATTCCCTAATATTTTTAATAAACAAAATTCATCTGTGAATGATCCTTTTGGTGATGTTCATAGGCCAAATGCATCTGATTGGCTTGATTATGAGGGTGAACTTGGCTTCATTATTGGGAAGGAGTGCAGGCATGTTTCTTATGAAAATGCTAAAAATTGTATCTATGGTTATACAGTTGTTAATGACTTTTCAATTAGAGATTGGCAATTCAGAGGACCGCCTCATACTATGACTATGGGTAAATCATGGGATACACATTGTCCTTTTGGTCCCTATATCGTAACAAGTGATGAGATTGATGATCCACATAACTTAACACTAAAAACTTTTGTCAATGATGAAGAAAGACAAAATACTAATACTAATTTAATGATTTATGATTGTTATACTCTCATCGAGTATTTAACAACAGCTTTTACATTAGAACCAGGTGATTTAATTCCTACTGGAACGCCTGAAGGTTCCGCGGTAACGACTCAAAATTGGTTGAAACCAGGTGATAAGGTCAAAGTTGAAATAGAGGGACTTGGTTACATAGAAAATAACATAATTCAAGAACCAAATAATACTCAAAAAAGTTGAATAAATATGATGTGGCTATATGTGGATATGGTCCAGTTGGATCATTATGTTCATTACTTATGGCTGATTACGGTTATAAAGTTCTTCTTATAGATAAAAATATTGGAACAAGCCCAACTGCAAGAGCCATTAATACAGATGGAGAACAACTTAGGATATTTGATAAATTTGGATTAGCAGAAAAAATCATTGAAAATTCCAATCAGATTGAAAAAATTCATTTTTCAAAAAAGAGTCTTGAACCAATTCAAAGCATTACACAAACGTTGGGTGATTCATCAATGGGATGGCCTAATCAAGTTCTATTTTATCAACCTGAGTTAGAAGGATTTGTTCGTGAAGTGGTGGAGTCCAAAGAAAACATAGATGTAATGGAATTGTGCGAGTTAACTGATTTCAATGATAAAGGTAATGAAGTTGAAATAATTTGCAAAAATAAAAATCAAGAGATTAAATTTTTATCAAAATTTTTAATTGGTTGTGATGGAGCAAGTAGTTTTGTCAGAAAAAAACTAAATATAGATCTCGATGACTTTGGATATAATCAAAAATGGTTAGTTTGTGATGCACACTTAACACAGAATATTTATCTTAAAAATGAATTAATACAAGTTTGTGATCCAAAAAGACCATGCACATTCTTACATGGTAGAAGAGGGCATCTCCGTTTTGAATTTAGAGTAATGCCAGAAGATAATTTAAAAGAATTGAAAGATGAAGCTTTTATATGGAATTTATTATCTCCATGGATAAATAAAAAAAATGCTATTCTTGAAAGAGCTGATATATACAATTTTCACGCTTGTATAGCAAATAGATGGAACATAAATAATGTTTTAATTGCAGGTGACTCTGCTCATCAGATGCCTCCTTTCATGGGTGCAGGTATGGGAACTGGAATACGGGATGTAACAAACTTGTCATGGAAAATACATCTTATCCTTCAAAAAAAAGCAAATAAAAAAATTCTTGAAACATATCAGAAAGAAAGATATCCACATGCTAAATGGACAATAGGTCAAACAATAACTATTGGAGAATTAATTGAAGGATTTTGTGCTGCAGAACAAGGTAAAGAATTCATACCTGAGAAAAAAGGATATGATGTTAGATTTCCTCATATACCATCTGGAATTTTTAAAAATTCTAAAGATGGTATAACTGGTTATCCAATACCTCAACCAAAATTATTTATTAATAATAATTGCATAAAATTAGATAAATTGATCAACTCAAATTTCGTAATTATGTCAAAAAGTGATATAAAAAAAGTATCTGAAAAAGCTAACCAAATAATTAAAAAATTAGAAATAAAGTTTATTCGCATAAAAGATATTGATGACCCCGACAAACTTTTAGAGAAAATATTTGATTTATATAAATATGTTCTTATAAGGCCCGATCTTTACGTATATGGTGGATCAAATGAAAATGATTTGTCAGAAATGATTGAAAGTATTGATAAAAGCTTTGAGTTAATTTGAAGAGATATTATTCCTGAACTTCATAAAATAGAAAACTAAAGTTAAAAGAATTAAAACTGGGATGATAATGTGTTTGAAAGTAAGAAATATAATCCATCCAAATACTAAATTTTGAACAATAGGGTGTGGCAGTTCTTTTTCTTTATATGTTCTCTCGAGCCATGGTGAATCCGTTATTCCTATATATCTATCACCATATAAGTATGACTGAACTGGATTAATATAAGGTGTTTCAATAATTAACGGATTTTCATCAAAGGTTTTTTTCATAGATTCAAATACATCAGGGTACTTTTCAGATAACTCATATTTTTCATAGGGATCATCATTAACATTATATAATTCAAAAATCTTTTCTGAATTTTCGTTATAAACAAAATTTCTATAATAAAGTTTCCATTTATCATTAAATAAAGCTCTTTCATCATGAACAATAACGTTACCAGTCATAACGTTTTTAGGAGGTTTTATTTCATTTTTAACCAAGTCATTCCATCTATTTACGCCAGTAATGTTATTTTGATTAGGATTTATATTTAGTGCTCCGAATAATGTTGGTAATATGTCATCAACAAAAAAGAATTGATTAGATAAAGATTTTTCAAGTATACCTTTGTAATAAATCACTGCCGGAACTCGTATTCCACCCTCATAAGCTGAACCTTTGCTGCCCTTTAAACCCAATGTATTTCCCTTAGAATCTAATATGTCTGGTGCAATCGTTGCTGCTATTGGATCTATATCAAAAACAGGACCATTATCCGAGAAGAATATTATTATTGTTTCATTTAATATCCCTTTAGATTCTACCGCATCAATTATTTTTCCAATTTCTCTATCCAAAGTTATTATATTTGCTGCATATACGCGTTCTTTTTTATCACTTATGTCAGATAGATTATTTATAATTTTCTCTTCTGCTTGAATAGGTGTATGTGGTGCATTAAAAGCAACATAAAGAAAGAGGGGAGTTTCATTGTTTTTATTTTCAATTATACGTATAGCCTCATTAGCAATAAGAGTTGTTGAATAACCATCTTCATATAATATTTCACCGTTTCTATGCCAATCTAATCTTCCTGAAAGAGCATGATCAAAATATCCTATTCCTCCACCTAGATGACCATATGTTGATTCAAATCCTCTATTTCTTGGAAGATATTCATCACTAAACATACCTAAATGCCATTTTCCAGATAAAGCTGTTTGATAACCAATTTCTTTGAGATATTCTGGTAAAATTTTATGTTTAAGTGGTAGACCATATCGCTCAGCAGTTGGATTATTTAATGGTCTAATAATGCCGTTTTTAAGACTATTAATTCCAGTGAATAAAGCAGCTCTGGTTGGACTGCATGTTGGTGCACTATAAAACCTATTCATTTGTAGGCCATCATGTGCAAGTTTATCTATATTAGGTGTATTTATAGGGCCTCCGTTATACGAAACATCACCCCAACCAAGGTCATCAGTAATTATAATAATAATGTTAGGTCTTTCTGATGAAAGAAGGCTTATTGAGAAAACTAATATTAAAATGTATTTAAGCATTAATTAATTATATTATTTATAAAGAAATGAAAGTATCAAATTCAAAAATTATAATTAATTCTGATGAAACAGAAATCATTAGATTAATAAAAAGTCCTAATAATTTAGAAAAATTTCATCCTTTTTGTAAAAAGAATAAGGTTGAGGTATGGAATAAAGAAAAATCAATTGATTTCGTTGAATATCATAACAATAAAATATACAAACGTAAGTTCATAGATTGGGGTGATAATGGTTATAACTTGGATATCTATGAAAAAAGAAAACTTGCGAACATATCATGGAATGTTGTTAAAATTTCAAATAATAAATCATCATTAATAATTACTGCAGTCCCATATTTACCATTCAAATATAAAATTATTAACCAACTAATATTTAAATTATATATAAAGCCTATGTTAAAAAACTACCTTAATTCAGTAGTTAAGGGACTTAAATATTACATTGAAACTAATAATATAATTAAAGAAGATCAGTTTGGTAAACATATGTGGTATTCAACATACTAGATTTAACATAATATATATT
>LULI01000293.1_pt1 | contig 19185 bp, 19 predicted proteins | sample 728191 | NCBI WGS metagenome assembly LULI01 (sample SAMN03860293, study PRJNA289734) | marine metagenome | biome: seawater column; feature: ocean; material: water; isolation source: Red Sea water column Station 169 - depth 50m | place: Saudi Arabia: Red Sea | collected 2011-10-15 | depth 50 m | reverse complement strand
ACCTTTACTTGAGGGAGAAAATAATTTACCATTAGGTGTTCAATTAATTGGCAATAAATATGATGATCATAGATTTTTAGGAGTTGCTAATTGGTTAGAAAAAGAATGTCAGGAGTAAAATGAATAAAATTACTACGATAATAGGATTATCTTTTGCAGTTTTCTTTTTAATTGGCTTAGCAACAACTTTAACGAGATCAATGATGATAGGCTTTTTGGATGTTATCCCAGTTTATCTTTTAATGGGTGCAGCAATCATCATGATGATATACGAAGCCTTCTTTGATAAAGATTAGTATCAATTAAATTGAAAAATATTAAGACAGATATATTCTCATTCTCATTATTATTTATACAACCAATCTTTATGGCTAGTAACCTAGTTGTAGCTAGGGGTGGTGTTGAATTTGTTCCACCTATTTCACTTGCATTTTGGCGTTGGACAGTTGTTTTTTTAATTTTGTTACCATTCACTTATGTAACTTTAAAAAATAATTTTCATATAATTAAAAAGGAATATAAAAAATTATTTTTTTTAGGATCAATGGGATGTGGTGTGTGTGGCGCCTTCCCTTTTTTAGCTGGTGAGACAACAACCGTTATCAATATGGGAATAATTTACACATCCTCTCCGGTTTTTATTATTCTAATCTCATATTTTTTTTTTCATGAGAAAATAAATTCAACAAAGATAATTGGCTTAATTACTTGCTTGATCGGAGTACTTATCATCATTATTAAAGGTGATTTTGACTTATTGATTAATCTAAAATTTACAATTGGTGATTTGTGGATGTTGGCTGCCGCAATTGGATGGGCTTTATATTCAATTTATTTATTCTATTGGAAATCTAAATTAAAAATTTTTGATAGATTTACTATGATTTCTTTTTTTGGTGCATTGAGCTTGTTACCTTTTTACGTTGGTGAGGAATTATTTTATAAAGAGACTATTTTTGCAACAGAATTCTATTTATGGGTAATTTTTGCAGCTATATCACCAGGGATAATTGCTTTTACTCTTTATACTATAGCTCAGAAAAAATTAGGTGCATCATTGACTGGCTTTACGCTTTATGTTTTTACAGTTTATGGAGCAATTTATGGATACTTTTTATTTGACGAAAAATTTGAGAATTTTCATATTATTGGAACCATTTTAGTTTTCTTTGGCGTATATTTAGCTAAGAAAAATAATGTTAAAAAAGTTTAGGAATAATTTGTTATCATTTTTACAACTAATAATTTTAGTTTACCTTTTTCTTTTGGCATTTCTTTATTTTTATCAAAGAAATTTAATGTACCATCCTGATGAAAATAATTATTTTAACGATAAACTTTCAGTTATTATTGAAGAGGTTGAAATATCAACACAAGACGGATTAGGTTTGTTAGGTTGGTATCATGAAAAAGATATAAGAAAAAATAAAACAATTTTATTTTTTCATGGGAATGCTGGATCTTTAGAAAATAGAATTCATAAATTGAATCATTTTAGAGACATGAGTGTTAATTTTTTAATAGTTGCCTGGAGAGGTTTTAGTGGCAATGAGGGTAAACCATCAGAAATTGGATTATATGAGGATGGTGAAAGTGCAATTAGATGGTTGATGAAAAAAGGTGTTGATGAAAAAAATATAGTAATTTATGGAGAGTCATTAGGAACAGGAGTTGCAACACATTTATCCCAAAATAGAAATTTTGCAGGTATAATTTTAGAAACTCCATTTACGTCAATGATTGACGCTGCTAAAAAATTTTACCCATATATACCCGTTGGTCTTTTACTCAAAGATAAATTTGAAAATAAAAACAAAATTAAAAATATTAAATCTCCAATTTTGATAATGCATGGTGAAAAAGATCAAATTGTTCCTTTTGAGATGGGTAAAAAGATGTTTGAGATAGCTAATGAACCCAAATATTCGTATTTTACCAAATATGACAATCATATGATGGAGTATGACGAGAGTCTTGTAAAAGCACTAAACTCTTTTTTGATTAATTTAAATTAAGCCATATTCTAAACAAATATTTTTCAAGATTTAAGATTAAGTTTAAAAAGTGAAAAATGTTTTTATTATTATAATTTTATTCATAACTTTAAAAAGCTTTGCTTTTTCGAAAGATAATTCATTTTATCCCGATGACTTATTTCACATAGATCATATGGACTCTCACAACAAAAAATTTGCGCTATATTTTAAGGGGCGAGAGAAATCGATTTTAGCTAGAGGTGAAGAAAGTAATTATATAAATGATTATCCAAAAGATCTTTATATCTATAATTATTCAACAAAGTCTTCTTCACCATTGATCTCTTATGATTGGTTTCCCTCTCAAGCCAAGTTTCATTTAGAGGAATATGACTTTCCTGTATTTCCAGACGACTTTGCTTATTATCTTTTAAAAGATGATAAAACACTGGTGATGATTAGTGCAGTTAAAAGTTTAAACGCAAACTTTAAGTATGATATTTTTAATAAGAAACTAGAACTTTACCCCACTACAGGAAAATTTGATTTTATTATTTCGTCTTTTTCTAAGGATTGTGGGCATTATAAATTTAAAGATAATTATAAGTGTAGTATTTATAAACCTTTAATCTCGAGTAATTTAATCAATTAACCTGCGTAAAAGCCTCAGCAAATTTTTCTGCATTAAATAATTGTAAGTCGTCTTCTTTTTCGCCCAAGCCTAAAGCAATAATAGGTAATTGATATTTTTTTGCTATCGCCAATAGAATACCGCCTTTGGCAGTTCCATCTAATTTGGTCATGATTAAACCAGTTAATGGAATAATTTTGTTAAATTCTTCTACTTGATTAATTACATTCTGTCCCGATGTTGCGTCTAAAACTAAAATAATGTTGTGAGGGGCATCCTGGTCAATTTTTTTTGTTACATTGGCTATCTTTTTATATTCCTCCATTAAATTTTTTTTATTTTGTAGTCTTCCAGCAGTATCGATTAATACTTGGTGAAAATTATTTTTGATTGCTTCTTCAACTGCTTTATATGCGACTGATGCTGGATCAGAACCTTGAGATGATTTAGTTATTTTAACGTCAATTTTATTTGCCCAGTTTTCTAATTGTTCAATAGCTGCTGCTCGAAAAGTATCAGAAGCGGCAAACATAACTTTGTTCCCGTTAGTTTTTAAAATTTTACCTATTTTACCAATAGTTGTTGTTTTGCCAACACCATTCACACCTGAGATTAATGTTGCATTGAGTTTATCTTTTTTTTCGAAAAAAGAATTATTCTCTAAAGGTTTCATTAGATTAATAATATATTCTTTTAAAATAAGATTTATCTCGGTTGATAAATCTTTATTTGGATCGATTTTTTTACTTGAAATGATTTCCTTGATCTCAGACGCAGCCTCGACACCTACATCTGACTCAATTAAAAATTCTTCAATTTTATTTAAATTTTTATCGTCAATCTCTTTTTTTATAATTATTTCTTTTAGTCCAGATGTCAGTGCAGATGCACTTTTTTTAAAGCCTATCTTAAATTTATCAAAAATTCCCATTATAGTTTGAACTCAATTTCTTTTATTTCTGAAACGGGTCCTTTCATGTGGATTGAATTTTTATCATCTATAAGAATTGATAATTTACCTGTTTGAAATTCTATGTCTGTTTTATTTTCAGTAAGATCATTTAATTTACCAGCAAATGCTGTTGCACATGCAGCTGTTCCACATGCTTTGGTCAGCCCCGCTCCTCTCTCCCATACCTTCACTCTAATTAAATTTTTATTAATTATTGTAGCAATTGTAACATTACATTTTTCTGGAAAAATTTTATGATTTTCAATTTCGGGTCCAATTTTTTCAATATTAAAATTTTCAATTTCGTTTACAAAAAAAACAATATGTGGATTTCCAACATTAACTGCCGTCCCACCTGAATGTTCTTTGTTATTTGAATCAATAATCTTAATATTTAAATTTTTCGTATCTAGTTTTTCTGATAAAGGAATTTCGTTCCATTGTAATTTAGCTTTACCAATTTCAGTCGTAACAATGTTTTTATCTAATATTTTTGACTCTAAATTTCCATTTGAAGTTGACAAAATGATGTTTTCAGATTTTGTCTCCTCGGAGATTAATTTTGCAACACATCTAGTACCATTTCCACACGCACCAGACTCTCCTCCATCAGAATTAAAAAATTTTAAATTTGCATCACTTGATTTGCTAGATTCAATAAATATTAATTGATCACAGCCAATAAAATTTCTATCACAAATTTTTATGATTTGATCTTTAGTCAAATTGGTAATCTTTTGTCTATTATCAATTATTACAAAATCATTACCTAATCCATCCATTTTCTATTATAGTTTGTGGCAGTTTCCGCAAAAACGTTAAATTTGCGGTGTCTTTGGAAACAAAGAGATCGACACTAGTCAGCGAGGGTTCGCCCACTAGTGTGATTACTGCTGTGTGAAATAAATATGTTTGAAAATTTAACAAATAAATTTGAGGAAGTTTTTTCCTCTCTAAAAAAAGCCCCTTCGCTTGATGAGAGCCAAGTTGATGAAGGCCTTAGAGCTATTAGACAAGCCTTACTAGAGGCTGATGTATCACTTGAGGTCGCAAAAGATTTTATTGAAAAAGTTAAACCTAAAGCTTTAGGGCAAGAAATTATCAGATCTACATCTCCTGGTGATATGGTTGTAAAAATCGTTTATGACGAATTAGTTAATTTATTAGGTGAAAAAAACATTGATGTAAATTTAAACGCCGTTCCTCCCGTACCAATGATGTTAGTTGGTCTACAAGGTTCAGGTAAAACTACCACTACTGCAAAACTTGCAAGATATTTAGAAAATACAAAGAAAAAGAAGGTAATGATGGTCAGCTTAGATATTTATAGACCAGCTGCACAAGAACAATTGAAATCTTTAGGTGAGCAAAATGATATCTTAACTTTACCAATTATAGAGGGTCAACAACCAGCAGATATTTGTCAGAGAGCAATAAGTGCTGCAAATTTAAATGGTGCCGACATTATCTTATTTGATACAGCTGGCAGAACACAAATAGATCTTCAAATGATGAGTGAAATAAAGCAGATTGAAAATATAATCAATCCTGCTGAAACTTTTTTAGTTGCAGATTCTTTAACTGGTCAAGTAGCAGCATCAGTTGCAAAAGAATTTAAAAATACTGTAGGTTTATCAGGAATTATTTTAACAAGAGCTGATGGTGATGCCAGAGGTGGGGCCGCGGTAAGTATGAAATTTGTATCAGAGGTTCCAATTAAGTTTTTAGGGGTAGGAGAAAAAATTGAAAATTTTGAGGTGTTTCACCCTGATAGGATTGCTAACCGAATTCTTGGAATGGGAGATATTGTATCTCTAGTTGAAAAAGCAGCACAAGATTTAGGTGAAGAAAATATTAAAAAGACAGAAGAGAATTTAAAAAAGGGACAATTTTCAATGCAAGATTATTTAACTCAACTAAGACAGATGAAAAAAATGGGTGGAATAGAGGGAATCATGTCTTTTATGCCAGGTATTTCTAAAGTTAAATCACAAATGGATGCTGCGGGTATTGACGAGAGTGTTATCACTAAGAACGAGGCTATAATTTTATCGATGACAAAAAAAGAAAGAGAGAACCCAAAAATAATTGATGGTTCTAGAAAAAAAAGAATTGCTAATGGTTCTGGAACTGATCCAGCCACTATCAATAAATTGTTAAAACAATTTAAAATGATGTCTGAAATGATGAGAAAGATGTCTAAAGGAAATCTGAAAGGTATGTCTGACAAAGGAATACCACCAGAATTATTTAATCAATTAAAATAAAAAAGGAGAGTAAATGTTAAAACTTAGATTATCAAGAGGTGGAACGAAGAAAAGACCAGTTTACAAAGTTGTTGTAGCTGATAGTCGTTTTGCAAGAGATGGACGTTTCATAGAAAAAGTTGGTTTTTTTAATCCTCTATTACCTAAAGAAAAAAAAGAAAGAATAGGATTAGAGGCTGAAAGAATTAAATATTGGTTAGGCCAAGGTGCACAACCGACTACAAGAGTAGCAAGAATCTTAGGTGAAAATGAGTTAATGCCAATGCCTGCTAATGGTAATAATCCTCAAAAAGCTATCCGACAGATAGAGCAAAAAAAGAAGAAGCTCCAAAAGTGGACGCTAAAAAGGAAGAAGCTCCAAAAGTGGACGCTAAAAAGGAAGAAGCTCCAAAAGCAGACGCTCCAAAAGAGGAAAAAAAGTAATTTAAGGTTTACTTATGTTAAAGACACAAGTGTTAACACTTTATCCAGAAATTTTCCCTGGTCCGTTAAACAAAGGATTATATGGAAAAGCAATGGCTAAAAAGATATGGAGTCTTAATGTAGTAAACATAAGAGATGCAGCAACAGATAAACACAAAACTGTTGATGATACTCCATATGGTGGTGGATCAGGTATGCTGTTAAAACCAGACATACTAGCAAAATCAATTGATAAAAATATCCAGAAGGGGGAAAGAATTTTTTATCTTTCGCCAAAAGGTAAAAAATTTGATCAAAGACTTGCTCAAGATTTATCAAAAGAAAAATCATTCAGTTTAATTTGTGGACATTTCGAAGGTGTTGATGAAAGAGTACTATCCACAAGAAATATTGAGGAAATAAGTATAGGAGATTATGTGCTTTCTGGAGGGGAAACAGCTGCTCTTGTAGTTCTTGATAGTGTGTTAAGACTTTTGCCTGGAGTTTTAGGTAATGATAAATCATCTTCGGAGGAAACTTTTGAAAATGGTCTTTTAGAGTATCCTCAATATACAAAACCTCAAATTTGGGAGGAAAAATCAGTACCAGATGTCTTATTATCAGGGGATCATAGCAAAATTAAAGACTGGCGTTTATCTCAATCTGAGGCTATAACACGCGTCCGAAGACCAGATTTGTGGCAAAAATATAAGAAGGATTAACTTGATAAATATTGAAATGAAAACGATTGAAGAAATAAATCAACATAATGTAAAAAAAATTCTTTCGGAAAAAAAGATTCCAGAATTCTTTCCAGGTGATGTTGTAAAAGTTGGTGTAAGAATTACAGAGGGAAAAAAAGAGAGAATTCAGTATTTTGAAGGAGTATGTATTGCGAAAAAAAGCAGAGATTTAAATTCTTCTTTTACAGTTAGAAAGATTTCTTTTGGTGAAGGTGTTGAGAGAACATTCCCACTATTTGGTACAGTAATCGACTCAATTAAAGTTATTCGTTCAGGAAAAGTTAGAAGAGCTAAACTATATTACTTAAGAGATAGAACTGGTAAATCAGCTAGAATTGCCGAAAAAATAAGAAAGAAGATTGGTATTGATATAGATGTAAAACCAGAAACAGTAACTGAAGAAAATTTAGCTCCTGTTTCAACAGAACCATCTGATAATAAAGAAGATGTAACTAAGGCAGAGGCTAAGAAAGAAGAAACTCCTAAGGAAGAGCCAAAAAAAGAAGAAACAGCCAAAGTTAAAACAAAACCTAAAACTGAAGAAAAACTTGAAACTTCTCCAGAAAAAAAATAATTTTTTTTTCAATGCCTAATACTCTTTACGACAAAATTTGGAAAGAACACTTAGTTGATCAGCAAGATGATGGAACAGCTTTATTATTTGTTGATAGGCATCTCGTTCATGAAGTGACCAGTCCACAAGCATTTGAAGGTTTACGAAATTCTAAAAGAAAAGTAAGACACCCAAAACTTACATTGGCCGTTGCAGATCACAACGTTCCAACCACTGATAGAACCAATGGTATTTCAGATAAAGAATCTAAAATTCAAGTTGATACATTAGAAAAGAATTGTAAGGAATTTGATATCCAACTCTTTGGAATGGAGGATAAGCGTCAAGGTATAGTTCATATAATTGGTCCTGAACAAGGATTTACACAACCTGGAACAGTTATAGTTTGTGGAGATAGTCATACAGCTACACATGGAGCGTTTGGTGCTTTAGCATTTGGTATAGGCACCTCAGAGGTTGAACACGTGCTAGCAACACAAACTTTAGTGCAAAAAAAAGCAAAAAATTTCAGAATAAATGTTAATGGAAAACTTCCGTTAGGTGTTACTTCAAAAGATGTAATTTTACAAATAATTGGAAAAATAGGAACAGCAGGTGGAACAGGATGTGTTATTGAGTATGCTGGTGATTTAATCAGATCATTGAGTGTTGAGCAAAGAATGACCATATGCAACATGACTATAGAGGGTGGAGCAAGAGCAGGTTTGATTGCACCAGACGAAAAAATTTTCAAGTATTTGGAGGGAAAACCTATGTCACCCAAAGGTGAAAAATGGGACAAAGCTTTAGCGTACTGGAGAAGTTTAAAATCTGATGATGGTGCAAATTTTGATAAAGAAATAAGTCTTCAAGCTAATGAAATTTCACCGATGATTACCTGGGGAACTTCACCTCAAGATGTCATTACTATTGAGGATAAAGTACCAAACCCAGACAATGAAAAGGATGAGGATAGAAAAAATTCTATTGAAAGAGCTCTAAAATATATGGGTTTAAAACCTGATATGGCTGCTAAAGATATTAAGATAGATAAGGTTTTTATAGGTAGTTGCACAAATGGAAGAATTGAGGATTTACGAGAAGCAGCAAAGATTTTAAAAGATAAAAAAATTGCCTCTCATGTTCATGCAATGGTTGTTCCAGGATCTGGTTTAGTGAAAGAACAAGCAGAACAAGAAGGTTTAAATAAAATATTTGAAGAGTCTGGTTTTGAATGGAGAGAACCAGGATGTTCTATGTGTTTAGCAATGAATGCTGATAAATTAAAACCAGAGCAAAGATGTGCATCAACATCAAACAGAAACTTTGAAGGAAGACAAGGTCGAGGTGGAAGAACACACCTTGTGAGCCCAGGAATGGCAGCGGCAGCAGCAATTTCTGGGAATTTGGATGATGTAAGAAAGTATCAAAATTAATGCAAAAATTTTCTACATTAAAAAGTATTCCAGCATATTTACCAATCGTAAATATTGATACTGATATGATCATCCCAAAGCAGTTTTTAAAAACAATTAAAAGAACTGGACTTGGAAAAAATTTGTTTTTTGAGATGAGGTATGATGATAATGGAAATAAAATAGGCGATTTTATATTAAATCAAGATCCATTTACAAATTCAAAAATATTGATAGCAGGAAAAAACTTTGGTTGTGGATCCTCAAGAGAACACGCTCCTTGGGCATTATTAGATTTTGGTATTACATGTGTAATTAGCTCCAGTTTTGCTGATATTTTTTATAGCAATTGTTTTAAAAATGGAATTTTACCAATTATTGTTGATGAGGAAAAAATAAAAGAGTTGTCTGAATATGCTAATAGAAAAGAAGAAATTTCAGTAGACCTTAAAGAAGAAAAAATAGTTTATGGTAATAATGAAATTAAATTCAAAATAGACTCCTTTAAAAAGAAATGTCTTCTCGAAGGTTTAGATGATATTGCGCTATCTTTAAATAAGTCTGATAAGATAAAAAGTTTTGAGCAAAAATTAAAAAGCTCTAAGCCATGGATTATAAGTGATTAAGGTAAAAAAGAGAAAGATACTATTACTTCCCGGAGATGGTATTGGTCCCGAAGTTATTGGTGAAGTAAAAAAAATTATCAGTTGGTTCAATGATAAAAAGTCTCTAGATTTTGAGATGGATGAAGATTTAGCGGGAGGATGCTCTTACGATAAGCATGGTACACCGATTACAGATGAGGTTTTTTATAAAGCATTAGAAAGTGCAGTTGTTATGTTAGGCGCTGTAGGAGGACCAAAGTGGGATAATGTTGAGTTTTCCAAAAAACCTGAGAGAGCACTTTTAAAACTAAGAAAAGAATTAAAACTATTTGCTAATTTGAGACCAGCGATATGTTTTAAACAATTAGTTGATGCCTCAACATTAAAACCTGAAATTGTTTCAGGTTTAGATATTATGATTGTAAGAGAGTTAACTGGAGGAATATATTTTGGTGAGCCTAGAGGAATTAAACCAATAGAAAATGGGGAAAGAAAAGGGATTAATACTCACACTTACACAAGCAATGAGATTATAAGAGTTGCTAGAGTTGCCTTTGATTTAGCAAAAAAAAGATCAAACAAAGTAACTTCTTGTGAAAAATCAAATGTTATGGAGGCAGGCCAACTTTGGAAAGAAGAGGTTCAGACATTACACGATAAAGAATTTAAAGACGTTGAACTAAGTCATATGCTTGCAGACAATTGTGCTATGCAGTTGTTGAGAAATCCAAAGCAATTTGATGTAATTGTAACAGATAATTTGTTTGGAGATATGTTATCTGACCAAGCCTCAATGTTGACTGGATCATTAGGTCTTTTACCTTCTGCATCTTTAGGTGCAAAAAATAAAGATGGAGAGATGAGGGCTATGTATGAACCTATTCATGGTTCGGCTCCAGATATAGCTGGTAAAAGTATTGCTAATCCAATAGCTACAATTTTAAGTTTTGCTATGGCTTTGAGATATTCATTAGATTTAGATAAAGAGGCAGAAGCTCTGGAAAAAGCTGTACAGGATGTATTAAATGATGGTTTAAGAACTAAAGACATTTTATCAAAAGGTACAAAAGAGGTGACTACATCACAAATGGGTGATGCGATCATTTCAAAATTGCAATAATTAATTAATTATTTTAAAATCAAATTATGCCAACTTATACTGCACCCGTTGAAGATATGATGTTTCTTTTTGAAAAACTAAGAAACAACAAAGAGTATAATGAATTGGAAAAATATAAAGAAGTTACCCCAGATTTAGTAAAAGATATTCTACAGGAAGCAGCAAAAATAAATCAAAATTTAATTTTACCATTAGCTAAAGTTGGAGATGAAAATCCTGCAATTTTAGAAAATGGAGTTGTTAGAACGCCTCCGGGTTACAAAGAGGCTTATAAAAAATATATTGAGGATGGTTGGACATCTTTATCATGTGATCCAAAATATGGGGGTCAAGGTATGCCAAAAACAGTGAGCGCATTTTTTGATGAAATGCTATCCTCTGCTAGCCTTTCTTTTAAACTCTATAGTGAACTTAGTATTGGTGCTTATAATTGTATTAATCATCATGCTAGCGATGAAATAAAAAATAAATATTTACCAAAAATTGTAGAAGGTAAGTGGAGTGGAACAATGTGCTTAACTGAGCCAGTATGTGGTACTGATTTAGGGCTACTAAAAACAAAGGCTAAAAAACAATCTGATGGTACATTCAAATTAACTGGACAGAAAATTTTTATTACCTCTGGTGATCACGATTTAACTGAAAATATTATTCATTTGGTTTTAGCAAGAGTGGATGACTCTCCGGCTGGCACTAAAGGTATCAGTCTGTTTTTAGTTCCAAAGTTTATTGTAAAAGAAGATGGGAATGTTGGTCCAAGAAATGGAATATCAACTGGTTCTATCGAAACAAAAATGGGAATTAAAGGATCAGCAACTTGTGTTCTTAATTTTGATGAAGCAACTGGCTACATGATTGGTGATAAGGAAAAAGGTTTGAGTGCAATGTTTACGATGATGAATCTTGAGAGGATCGTTGTTGGGATACAGGGTTTGGGTATATCAGAGATTGCTTATCAAAATTCACTTTCATACGCAAAAGAAAGAAAGCAAGGTAAGTCGAATAATTCAAAATCTAAAAATGGTGCTGATTTTATAATTGAGCATGCAGATATTAGAAGATCGTTGTTAAATATGAAATCTATTATTGAGGGCGAGAGAGCCTTATGTTTTTGGTTATCTCAACAAACTGAGGTAAGCCTATATCATCCAGATGAAAAAGCTAGGCGGGAGGCATCTGATTATGTCTCATTAATGACTCCAGTAGTAAAATCCTTGTTTACAGATTTAGCAATGGAAATCACTAGCGATGCAATGCAAATTTATGGTGGATATGGTTATACTAAAGATCAAGGAATAGAACAGTTATATCGAGATAATAGAATTACACCAATTTACGAGGGTACGAATTCTGTACAAGCTGCTGATTTAGTTTTTAGAAAATTATCAAATAAGAACGGGGATGTAATTAATAAATTTTTAGATCAGGTTAAAAATGAATGTAATTCTAACAACGAAAAAATAAGACCATTCATCTCAGATTTTAATAATTATTTAGATATATTAAAAAAATTTAGTGATTGGATGATTGAGAAATCTAAAACAGATAAAGATGATGTAAGTGCTGCTGCTAATGATTATCTTAAAACTCTCGGATTTGTTTCGATTGCTTATGCATGGATAAAAGTACTAGAGGTAAGTTTTAAAGATTATAATGAAAATAAAAACTTTTATGATGACAAAATCGATACCGCTAGGTTTTATTTTGATAAAGTTCTACCAAGAGCTGAACAACATTACAAATCAGCAATTTCTGGAAGCTCCAATATTATGAATTTTAAATTCAATTAAATGAGTCATTACGATACTAATTTAGATAAGAATAGTGCAAATTATGTTCCTTTAACTCCTTTGACTTTTTTGAAGAGAGCAAAAGAGATTTATCCTGATTATGAAGCAATTATCTATGAAGATCGTAAATACACCTGGGCTGATGTTTACAAACGTACTATTAAATTTGCAAGCGCCCTTAATAAAATTGGAATTAAAAAAGGAGATACTGTCTCATTTTTAGCTTTCAATACCCCTGAAATTTTTGAGGGACATTACTCTGTTCCTATGTCTGGTGCAGTATTAAATACAATTAACATAAGATTAGATGCTAAAACTATTGCTTATATTTTAGAACATAGTGATGCTAAAGTTCTTGTTGTTGATAGACAATTACACATAGAAGTTAAAAAAGCGTTAAGTACTTTAAAAAAGAAAATCACAATTATTGATATAGTTGATAAATTTGCAGACCAATCAAAGTGTGAAAAAATTGGTGATCTAGAATACGAAAGTTTTTTAAATACCGGTGATGAAAATTTTGATTGGAAAATGCCAGATGACGAGTGGCAAGCAATATCATTGAGCTATACATCTGGAACTACCGGAAACCCTAAAGGCGTTGTTTACCATCATCGGGGATCATATTTAATGTCCACAGGTAGTGCAGTTGCCTGGAACATGCCAAACAGACTTAATTTTTTAACTATCGTCCCAATGTTCCATTGTAATGGATGGGGTTATCCTTGGACTATACCCATGTTAAATGGAAGAACAATTTGTCTAAGAAATATAGATGTAAAAAAAATATTTGAATTAATAGACAAACATAATGTTACTCACTTTGGTGGAGCGCCTATTGTACTAAATATGATAACTGGTGCACCAGAGTCTGATAGAAAAAAATTAAAGCAAAAAGTATACGTCCTTACTGCAGGAGCTCCACCGCCAAGTATAATTTTCAAAAAAATGAAAGAACTTGGTTTTGAAGTTATGCATGTTTATGGATTAACTGAAACTTATGGACATGTAACTCAATGTGCGTGGAATGATGCTTGGAATGACTTCGATGAGGAAAAGCAGAACGAAATTAAAGCAAGACAAGGAGTTAGATATCCAAATACAGAAGGGATTGCTGTGATGGATCCAGAAACAATGACTGAAGTTCCAAAAGATGGAAAGACGATTGGTGAAATAATGATTAAAGGAAATGTAGTCATGAAGGGTTATTTTAAGGATAAGGATGCTACAAATAAAGCAATGGCTGGTGGTTGGTTTCATTCTGGTGACTTAGCTGTTATGCATCCAGATGGATATGTAAAAATCCAGGATAGGTCTAAAGATATAATAATTTCTGGAGGTGAAAACATATCCTCTATAGAAATAGAAAATACTCTTGCAAAACATCCCTCAGTATCTATTGCAGCCGTTGTAGCTAAACCAGATGAAAAATGGGGAGAGGTACCTTGTGCATTTATTGAGATGGTAAAGGATAAACCAACAACCGAGAAAGAATTAATTGGTTTTTGTAAAGAAACCCTCGCAGGTTTCAAAGTGCCAAAACAAGTTGTTTTTTGTGAACTACCTAAAACATCGACAGGAAAAATTCAAAAATTTGAATTGAGAAAAAAATTTTAGGTAATTGATTGATATTTGAAATAGAAAATAAAACTATTCATGCATCTGATGCAGGTCAAGGCATAGATCCAAAAAAACAAACAATAGTATTTCTTCATGGAAGTGGCCTTTCACACATAGTTTGGTCATTAACTGAACAATTTTTTTCGAATAAGAATTTCAATGTATTGTCTATCGATCTTCCTGGTCATGGAAATTCAGATGGACCATGTTTAGATACCATAGAAAAAATTGCTGATTGGCTAGAAAGTGTATTTAAAAAATTGCAATTAAAAAATTTGATTTTAGTTGGTCATTCTCAAGGATGTTTAGAAATACTTGAATATGCTTTTAAATATAAAAGCAGGTTAAATAAAATAGTTTTAGTTGGCGGCTCAAATAAAATGCCAGTTCATCCTGATTTAATAGAACTTGCAAATAATGGTGACTCTGATGCTGTAAAATTAATGATGAAATGGGGTTATGAAGGCTCAAAAAAATTTATTGGTGGTAATCCAGTAGAAAAAATAATTCAGTCCCCAAGAGATATTAGTGAAATTTTAGCAGTTGATTTAAATGCGTGTAATAACTACTCAAATGGGTTAGAGGCAACAAAAGTTTTAGATCTTCCCACATTACTTATTTTCGGAGAGTTAGATAAAATGATCAATTTAGATGCAGGGAAAAAATTTTCAAATTTAGTAAAAAACTCATCTACTCATGTAATTAAAGGTTGTGGTCATATGATAATGATTGAAAAAGCATTTGAAATGAGAGAAAAGATTTTAGAATTTTTAATTAAATGAAAAGTTATCCGATAGCAAAATCAAGAAGAGTTAGAAGTACACCCTATACTTCTAGAATTGAGAAACAAGGTGTTACCGCTTATACTGTTTATAATCATATGCTTTTACCAGCAGCTTTCGGTTCCTTGGAGGAGTCTTGTGATCATTTAAAAAAGAATGTTCAAATTTGGGATGTAGCTGCAGAAAGACAGGTTGAAATTTCAGGCAAAGATGCTGCAAAACTTGTACAACTCATGACTTGTAGAGATTTATCGAAATCCAAAGTAGGAAGATGTTATTATTGCCCTTTGATCGATGAAAATGGAAATTTGGTAAATGATCCTGTTATTTTAAAATTAGCTGAAGATAGATGGTGGATTTCAATTGCTGACTCTGATGTAATTTTTTTTGCAAAAGGTCTTGCTTCAGGAAATAAATTTGATGTTAAAATTTTTGAACCAATCGTAGATATCTTAGCAGTTCAAGGTCCTAAATCTTTTGATTTAATGGAAAAAGTTTTTGGTGAAAAAATAAAAGAGTTAAAATTTTTTGGATTTGATTATTTCACTTTTAATGGGGCAAAACATTTAATAGCTAGATCTGGTTGGTCAAAACAAGGTGGTTTTGAAATTTATGTTGAAAACACCAACTCAGGTTTGAAGTTATACGATCATCTTTTTGAAATTGGTAAAGAATTCAATGTTAGACCTGGATGTCCAAATTTAATCGAAAGGATTGAGAGTGGTTTACTTTCTTATGGGAATGATTTTGATAACAATGACAATCCATTTCAATGTGGTTTTGATAAATATATCGATTTAGAGACCGATATAAACTTTTTAGGTAAAGATAAACTTAAAAAAATTAAAGAAAAAGGAATTGATAGAAAGCTAATGGGTGTTCAGATAGATTTAACCAAGATTCTTTTAACTAGTTCATTAAACATCAAGAATAATGATGGAAATATAATTGGAGAACTAAGATCCGCTTGTTACTCGCCTCATTTTAAAAAAGTTATTGGTATTGCAATGATAAAAGAACCATATTGCAAAGCATCTTCGTCCGGAACAATAGAAATTGATGGAAATTCTTTAGCTCTTAAAGTTTGCGATTTACCTTTCATCTAGTATAAAACTTAGATCATGAATATTGCAATTGTAGGAGCAACAGGAAATGTTGGTAGAAAAACATTGGAAATTTTGGAGAGAAAAGAATTTTCTATAGATAATTTATATTTAGTTGCGTCCTCAAAAAGTGTTGGAAAAAAAATTGGTTTTAGAGGTAAGGAAATGGATGTCCTTGATTTAGAAAATTTTGATTTCTCAAAAGTTAATATTGCTTTTTTTGCAGCTGGTGGAAAAATTTCTGAAAAATTTGCTGAAAGAGCAGCCAAAAATTGCTTGGTAATTGATAACTCTAGTTTTTTTAGAATGGATCCAGACGTACCTTTGATAGTTCCACAAGTAAATTCAGATGATCTAAAAAAAATTAAAAAAAATATTGTTGCAAATCCGAATTGTTCAACAGCTCAATTAGTGATTGCTCTTAAACCTTTACACGATCTATTTATTATCAAAAGAATTGTCGTGTCTACTTATCAATCAGTTTCTGGAGGTGGAAAAGCTCCCATGGATGAACTTATTGAGCAAACTAAACTAGTTTTAGATGGTAAAAAAGTATCATCTAAAAATTTTACAAAACAAATAGCTTTTAATGCCATCCCTCATATCGATCAATTTGCAGATGATGGTTATACTAAGGAAGAGTTAAAAATGATGAACGAAACTAAAAAAATTTTAGATACCAAAATTGATTTAACGGCAACATGTGTGAGATTACCAATCTCTGTTTCTCATTCTGAGTCAGTCAACTTACAATTTGAAAAACCTTTTACTCTGGAAAAGGTAAGAGATGCTTTGAATAATTTTGAAGGTTGTAAAGTTATTGATGAAAGAAATGATGGCGGTTATTCAACTCCAATTGAAGCAGAGGGAATGGATGAAACTTTTATTTCAAGAATAAGAGAAGATAAAACAATTAAAAATGGATTAAACTTATGGATCGTTTCAGATAATCTTTTGAGAGGCGCGGCTTTGAATGCAGTAGAAATTGCAGAAACAGTAATTAAAAACAATTACCATGGAAAATAAAAAACCATTATCCCCTCACATACAAGTTTATAAATGGCATATTTCGTCTTTAGTATCTATTTCACACAGAATTACGGGCATAATAAATATAATTGGGATTACATTAATTTGTTTGTGGGCATCTTTATTATTATTAGGTGAAAATAGTTATGAGGCTGTTAATTTACTATTAAATTCTCAAATTGGAAAATTTATTACTTTAGGTTTGACCTGGTCTTTTTGTTTTCAAATTTTAAGTGAGATTAGACATTTGATAATGGATTTAGGTTATGGATTTGAACTTAAGACAACTAAAATAACTGGTCTTTTAGTAATCATAGGGTCAATCTTTTTAACTATAATTTTATATTTGATTGGAAAAAATTTATTTTGAAATGATTGCTGCAACAAAAAAATGGATTTTTTTAAAAATAAGTGGAGCAATATTAGTTCCATTAATGGCCTGGTTTATTCTAAGTTTTATAAGTATTTATGATCAGAGCTATTCAGAAGTATTGGAATTTTTTACGAATCCATTATCTAAGTTTTTATTTAGCTTATTTATTATTACTGCATATTTCTTTTCAGCATTAAGTATTAGTGAGGTTTTTGAGGATTATATAAAAGATTATAAAATCAAAAATGTCGCAAATGGTTTTTTGTACGTATCAGCTGTGGTAATTCCATTAATTACAATTATATTATTAATTAACTTATGAGTTCTTACAAAATAATCGATCATGAATACGATGTGGTAGTCTTGGGAGCAGGTGGTTCTGGTCTAAGGGCCGCGGTTGGTTTAAGTGAGGCTGGTTTAAAAACAGCTTGTATTTCAAAAGTCTTTCCAACTAGAAGTCACACCTCTGCAGCGCAAGGTGGTATTTCTGCTGCTTTAGGAAATATGGGTGAGGATGATTGGCGTTGGCATATGTACGACACAGTTAAAGGAGCTGATTGGTTAGGTGATCAGGATAGTATTGAATATCTCTGTAAGGAGGCACCAAAGGCTGTAATAGAGCTAGAAAAATACGGTGTTCCATTTAGCAGAACTGAAGATGGAAAAATTTATCAAAGACCATTTGGTGGTATGACTAAAAATTACGGCAACGGAATTGTACAAAGAACTTGTGCAGCCGCTGATAGAACAGGTCATGCAATTTTACATACTTTGTATGGACAAGCTTTAAAACATAATACAGAATTTTTTATTGAGTATTTTGCATTAGATTTATTAATGAAAGATGGAGCGTGCAAAGGTCTAATTGCTTGGAATTTAAATGATGGAACTATTCATAGATTTAGAGCTCACACTGTTATAATTGCAACAGGTGGTTATGGAAAAGTATATTATTCTGCAACATCAGCCCATACTTGTACGGGTGATGGTAATGCGATGGTATTAAGAGCAGGTTTACCATTGCAAGATATGGAATTTGTGCAGTTTCATCCAACAGGAATTTATGGTCATGGCACATTGATCACAGAGGGCGCAAGAGGTGAAGGAGGATATCTCACTAATTCTAAGGGTGAAAGATTTATGGAAAGATATGCCCCTAAAGCAAAAGATTTAGCATCAAGAGATGTTGTGAGTAGATCAATGTCAATTGAGATTAATGAAGGAAGAGGTGTTGGAAAAGATCAAGATCATGTGCATCTTAATTTAAGTCACTTAGATAAGGATATTATTGAAAGTAGGTTGCCTGGTATAACTGATGCTGCAAGATTATTTGCAAATGTAGATGTTACTAAAGAACCGATTCCGGTTGTTCCAACAGTGCATTATAATATGGGTGGAATACCAACAAATTATAAAGCAGAAGTATTAACTGTAAATGGTTCAGAAAAAACTGTTCCAGGTTTAATGGCAATAGGTGAAGCAGCATGTGTTTCAGTTCATGGCGCAAACAGACTTGGTTCAAACTCATTAATTGATTTAGTTGTTTTTGGTAGAGCAGCCGCTAAACGTGCAGCAGAACTAATAAAACCAGGAACTCCACATGAGGAAATCAGTGAAACAGAAACCCAAAAATGCTTAGATCGATTTGATAAGATAAGAAATTCACAAGGTGATATCGGAACAGCTGAACTAAGGTTGTCAATGCAGAAGACTATGCAGTCTAAATGTGCTGTTTTTAGAACTGAAAAAACTCTTAAAGAAGGTGTTAATGAAATAAGAAAAACTTATGACGGGCTAGACTCTTTATCAGTTAAAGATAAATCT
>LULI01000227.1_pt1 | contig 19243 bp, 18 predicted proteins | sample 728191 | NCBI WGS metagenome assembly LULI01 (sample SAMN03860293, study PRJNA289734) | marine metagenome | biome: seawater column; feature: ocean; material: water; isolation source: Red Sea water column Station 169 - depth 50m | place: Saudi Arabia: Red Sea | collected 2011-10-15 | depth 50 m | reverse complement strand
ATATCAATGCCCATCAACTCAACTAAGCCAGATGTTTTAGTTACTAATGAACTGATTATTCCTATTGTTGTTGATTTTCCTGCTCCGTTTGGACCAAGCAATGCGTAAAAATCTCCTTTTTTAACTTCTAAGGAAATATTATTAAGCGCAACAAGATCACCAGGATAAATCTTAGAGAGATTTTCTATTTTTAGAGCGTTCTCAGACAAATTTATTTAGATAAATAAGACATGCTATCTTCAAGACCTTTTAACGTGAGACCGTACATTCGATCTTCAATTAATGTTCTAGTTATGTCTATGGATGCAGAGTAATCCCAATGTTCGGACGGCACAGGATTGAGCCAAGCAACCTTATCGTAAATTGTAGTGATTTTTTTCATCCACAACGAGCCAGCTTCCTCATTCCAGTGTTCGATACTACCTCCTGGATTAGTGATCTCATAAGGAGCCATTGTTGCATCGCCAACAAAGATAACTTTGTAATCAGCCCCATACTTATGGAGGATGTCGTCTGTTTTAATTCTTTCATTGTGTCTGCGTTTATTGTCCTTCCAAACCGATTCATAAATAAAATTATGAAAATAAAAATATTCAAGATGTTTAAATTCAGTTTTTACAGCCGAAAAGAGTTCCTCACATACCTTAATATGAGGATCCATAGAACCACCAACATCAAAGAAAACAAGAACCTTCACGGCATTTTGTTTTTCTGCAATCATTTTTATATCCAATAGCCCAGCGTTTTTTGCAGTATGCTTAATGGTGCCATCCAAATCGAATTCTTCTTCAATACCTTGGCGAGCAAATTTTCTTAATCTTCTTAAAGCCATTTTTATATTTCTTGTTCCTAGCTCTATAGAATCATCTAAATTTTTGTAATCTCTTTGTTGCCAGACTTTTACTGCTTTATTTTGTTTTCCTTCACCATCTACTCTTATACCTTCAGGATTAGAACCTGCATTACCGTAAGGTGAAGTTCCTCCAGTACCCACCCATTTGTCTCCTTTTTCATGTCTTTCCTTCTGTTCTTCTAGTCTTTTCTTAAATTCCTCTAATAGTTTTTCTAAACCGCCGAGAGATTTAATTTTTTTTAATTCATCCTCAGATAAGAACTTCTCAAATTCTTTACGCAACCAATCTTCTGGAACTAAAGCTTCAATAATGTCATCAAGAGTTTCTAAGCCTTTGAAATATATATCAAATGCTCTATCAAACTTATCATAGTGTTTCTCATCTTTAACCAATGTAGCTCTTGATAAGTAATAAAAGTCTTCTGAATTAGCAAAAGCTAACTGTTTTTCTAATCCTGCTAAAAGATCTAGAAATTCCCTTAAGGTGCAAGGAACTCCTGTATTTCTGAGTGTGCCAAATAAGTTTAAAAGCATTATTGTTGATTTCCAGATTCTCTCCTTGCCATAAATGCAAGTCTTTCTAGTAGTTGAACATCCTGTTCATTTTTAATTAATGCACCGTAAAGAGGAGGAATTGCTTTAGTAGCATCCCTGTTCTTGAGTATTTCATCTGGAAGATCATCAGACATTAGAAGCTTTAACCAATCAACTAATTCAGAAGTCGAGGGTTTCTTTTTTAAACCAGGAACTTTTCTTACATCAAAGAAAATATCTAGAGCCTCTTTAACTAACTTTTGTTTTATCTTCGGATGATGGACTTTCACAATTTCCTGCATTGTTTCTCTATCAGGAAAAGAAATGTAATGGAAAAAACATCTCCTTAAGAAAGCATCTGGTAATTCTTTTTCGTTGTTACTGGTAATAATGACAATTGGTCTATGAACAGCCTTAACGGTTTCCTTTGTTTCATAGACGTAGAATTCCATTCGGTCTATTTCTTGCAATAGGTCATTAGGGAACTCAATATCAGCTTTATCTATTTCATCAATGAGCAAAACAGCTCTTTCCTCTGATACAAAAGCTTCCCATAATTTACCTTTTTCTATGTAATTAGAGATATCTTTTACCCTTTCATCTCCAAGCTGCGAGTCTCTTAATCTTGTAACAGCATCGTACTCGTATAATCCTTGTTGGGCTTTAGTGGTAGATTTAATACTCCATTCATACAAGGGTAATCCTAGTGATTCAGCCACCTCAAGAGCAAGCATAGTTTTACCTGTTCCCGGCTCTCCTTTAATCAGTAAAGGTCTTTCTAAGTTAATAGCAGCATTGACTGCCATACTGAGATCTTCTGTAGAGATATATGATTTAGTTCCTTCAAATTTCATAATAATTTCCTATTTGTAGTCTCATTCTTAAAGAAATATGAGACTTATTTTTTAAGTCTTAGTTTAGCCATCTGTTTAGACTGTCCGACTAATTTACCTGAACTATCCCAAATTTCTCTATCTTCTTCCATAAAGCCACCTGTCACAAATTCAGTCTTGGCTATTACTTTTAGAGGACCTTCAGATGGTAACCCTCTTACGTGAGAAGCCAAAGATATGGTTGGAACCCAACCTACAGTTCCAAGTTTATTATAAATTGGCGGAGTAGTCGCATCCAGAAACAATACTAAATCAAATAAGTCAACATTGTCCTTTTCAGGCCAAGACATATAAAGATTTAGTGTAGACGACGAGTTGTCTATATCTTTTTTCCACCACAAAGAATCTTGAGCATAAGCTTTTTCAATATTTTTATCTAATTTAGGATTAAAGCCTTCTTTGTAAGGAATTACCTCGCAAGAGTTATATTCAGGAAAAATAGGCACGTCCCTTTCATAAATATTCAAATCGTTTTTGAAGGAAAAGTCAGTAAACGTTCCAATAAATATTATTTTTATTTTATTATCCTGAATAAATTCTACCCTTGCAGTAGATAAACTTTTGCTACTACTCAGATGAGTTACATGAAGTTCTGTTGATCCAAAATCTACCCTATCTAGATAGTGTGCAGATATACTTAAAGGATCTTTATGTTCTAAGAATTCCGACATTGCTTTTGCTGCAAGAGTCATTGAATAACCACCATTTGCAGTATTTCCAATACTCCAATTTTCAGATACTTCTGCTGTAAATAAATTATCTGACTGTTTTTTTACAGTTGTGTCTCTTACGAATAATTCTTTAGAATTCATATTTTTATATTAAAGGTATGAGCTAATTAATAAAGTTAAAATTAATCATGTTTGATATTGGTGCAAATTTAACAAGCAGTCATTTCTCAGATGACCTTGATTCAGTCCTTGATGAATCCTTTGAAGCTGGTGTGAAAAAGATATGCATTACCTCATCTAATCTTCAGGATGTTAGAAATGCAAAAAAAATTACTGAGAGAAATAAAAACCTCTATTATTCCGTTGGCTTTCATCCGCATAATGCAAAAGATTTTAAAATTGAATTTTTAAAAGAAATGTCAATCTATTTGGATGATCCCAGAGCAATATGTCTGGGTGAGATGGGTCTTGATTTTAATCGCAATTTTTCATCTAGAGAGGAACAAATTTTATGCTTTGAGTCTCAATTAAGTTTAGCTAATTCAATAAATAAACCTTTGTTTCTTCATCAAAGAGATGCGCATGAAGAATTTTTAAGTATTCTGGATAATTATAAGTTTAACCAAAACTTAATTGTTCATTGCTTCACTGGAAACTTATCTGAATTAGAAGACTATTTGAAAAGAGATTTTTATATAGGAATCACAGGGTGGGTTTGTGATCTCAAGAGAGGTTTAGATTTAAGAGAATGTATCAATCATATTCCTCAAGAAAAGCTTCTGATTGAAACTGACTCCCCATATTTAAGTCCGAGAAAAAAAATAAGACGGAATGAACCGAAATTTTTAATTGATGTTGCAGAGGAAGTGGCAAGATTAAGACAACAGACAAAAGAAAGTATTGTTAAATCTTCTTATGAGAACTCTTTAAATTTTTTTAATCTCCACCGATAACGTTTGATGATATAAGGTCATCTATTTGCTCAGTCCATCCTATTGAATCTAATATTTCCTTTGTATCTTCTCCAATCGGATTCTGAAGGTGTTTGATTTTAGAGGGCGTTTCTGAAAATAAAGGAGCTGGTGAAGGTTGGGTAACTTCATCTATAGTGCTGAAGGAATTTCTTTCCTTATTGTGAGGGTGATTGATTGCTTCATCCATAGAAAGCACAGGCGCAAAACAAATGTCTGTCCCCTCCATGATTTCACACCATTCATCGCGAGTTTTAGAAAGAAAAACTTTTTTAAATTTAACTTTATATTCATTCCATTTCTCTTTATTCATTTGCTCTGAGAATTCATTGCTATCTAATTCCATCTTATCTAAAAGGATTGAGTAAAATTGAGGTTCAATTGATCCGAGTGAAACAAACTTACCGTCCTTGCATTCATAACTATCATAAAAATGTGTTGCTCCATCAAGAAGATTGCTTTGTTGTTGATCAGTCCAAAATCCAGATGCTTTCATTCCATAAATCATAGACATTAACTGAGCGGTGCCTTCAGTCATTGCTGCATCTATAACTTGTCCTTTCCCACCATTTTTGACATTAACTAATGCAGCACATATTCCAAGAGCTAATAACATTCCACCTCCTCCAAAATCTCCAATTAGATTTAAAGGAGGAGCAGGAGGTTCGCCATTTCTTCCTGTGGAGCCGAGAGCTCCAGCAAGCGATATGTAATTGATATCGTGTCCGGCTGCATTTGCAAGGGGACCGGTTTGACCCCAGCCTGTCATTCTTCCGTATATTAGATTTTCATTTTTTTGCAAACAAAGTTCTGGACCTAAGCCTAATCTTTCCATTACCCCTGGTCTAAATCCCTCTATCAATGCATCGGCAGATTCTATTAATTTTAGAACAAGCTCTATTCCCTTTTCGGACTTTAAATCTACAGCTATGGATTTTTTTCCTCGACCGGATACTTCAAATTTTGAACCTTTGCCATAATTTTGTTTTCGGTCTACTAAAATTACCTCAGCTCCCATATCAGCTAATAACATCCCTGCGAATGGAGCTGGGCCAATTCCAGCGATTTCAATAATTTTTGTTCCTTTTAATGTGCTCATAATTACTTTAATGGTTTTAGATAATATAAAAGAGTTGGCAATAAAAGTAACGAACCTAAGATTGCCATGATCATAGCTAATGAAGTGAAAATTCCAAAGAATACAGAAGGATTAAAGTTTGACGACAACAAAATTAAAAATCCAATAACTATTGTAGATGATGTATAAAACATCGCTCTTCCTATGGTTGTGTGACTATTCTTGAGGCATTCTTCATAGTCTTTTGATAAATCAAATTCTCTTTTAAATCTATGCAGGTAATGAATAGTATTATCAACACCAATCCCAATGCTGATCGCAGCAACGGTAACGGTCATAATATCCAATGGAACTCCAGAAAAGCCTATGGAACCCATGACAAAACCAGCTGCAAGAAAATTTGGAATCATACCAATCAAAGCTAAGCTGACAGATCTAAAAAGAAATAAAAACATCACGAAAATTGCTATGAAAACAATTCCCACACTGCCAATTAAAGATGAGAAAAGACTCTGAAGTAAATTATTATAAATAACTGATATTCCTGTAAGTCTAAATTGTTGATCATCAAGACCAAATTTATTTTCTAAATCATAATTTATTTCATCGATGAGATTCTTTCTGTTCAATCCATCTAGAGATTCTTTCACTCTTGCCTGAAGCCTTACTTGATTATCATCATCAGAGATATACGAATTAAGTAAACTTTCCTTAATATCCTCTGGTAACAGCTCTCTCATGAATGCTAATTCAAGATCATTAAGTTTTTTACCGTTAGCTATTTCAGCAAGTTTTATTCCACTTGATACAGATAAAACTTTTCCTATTTCAGTTCTTGATTCCAAATAGTCATGAATTTCTTCTAACCTATCTAAATTTTGACTTGTAAACCAATACCCGCTGGTAGAGTCATCCATACCAAAAGGATCATCAAAATCTTCAAAGTCATCCTCAATCTGCTCTGTCATAGGAGCGTTTATTACTAAATCAAGGGGTGCTGTTCCTCCCAGTTTCTGATCAATTAAAGATAGACCTTTATATATTTCTGTATCCGACTTGAAGTAGTCTATGAATTTGTTCTCAACAGATAGCATAGATATTCCAAGAACAGATAATCCAAAAACTATTAAAGAAAAGAAAACAATTTTAATTCTGGAATTCTTAAAGATGTTGAATATAAATAATGTAATTCCAGAGGACTGATCTTCTACAAAATCTTTCTCTTTTTTAGGTAACTTAGAAATAACTGCGGGAAAAAAAGAAAAGGTCACTAAGAAAGCGATGACGATACTGGTAGCCATCAATAAACCAAAATCCGTAATGGGTTTAATATCACTGACAATCAATGAGAGAAATGCGACTATTGTTGTCAGAGCAGTATAAAGACATGGCACAAACATTTGTGTCGAAGCCATTAACACTATCTCCTTTTGGCTTAGCTCAGAATTTTTAGATAACAATTCCTGATATCTGACGACTAAATGCATTGTCAAAGATATTGCAATGATCATCAGAAGAGCAATGTAGTTCGCAGAAACAACTGTTACTTTCAGTCCTGCAAAGCTTATTAAGCCGGTAACCACAATTGCAGAGATAAAAGCGCTAATCAAAGGAAGTAAAATCCACCGAATTTGCCGAAAAATAAAGCCCAATACAGTTATAAATAGTAGACCCACAGCAAATCCAAAAAAAACTATATCGTTTAGAATAAATTGTATTGTGTCAGTGGATATCATCGGGCCGCCGCCAAGATAGATTTCAGCGTCATTTTTATATTTAGAGATTATTGCTCTTGTATCAGCAACCAACTTCTTTCTTGTAGCGACATTTTCTTTCTGCAAAACATCGATTTCTTGAGAAAGTAAATCAAGTTGCAATTGTTTCTCAATTTCACTTAGAGAAGAATCTTCATTAATTCGATACCTTTCTTGTATCTTAGAATCATATTGAGTTGTAGGCTTGAGAATAGCTTGTAAGGCTACAGTATCTAATTGTTCACTAACCAAAAGGCCTCTATAAACTGGATTACTAGAGAATTCTTTTTTTGCTAAAGATAAATCAACGTTCTTTTTTCTTAGAGATATTGGATTACTTGCAATTTCAGATATTGATTGTCTTGGACTTTCTAGCAAAGGAACGTCAAGAAAGTTTAAAACAGAATCAATCTCCTCAAGTTCTTCTAGCTCATCAGATAGTTCTTCTATCTTTGTTAAGGTTTCCTGCGTGAATAATTCATCAAAAGGGGAATAAGTAACTATTAAAAAGTCACCTCCTCCTCCAAAAGTTTTATTTGTATCTCTGTAGAACTTCAGATCATCATCATCTTCCAGCAATAAGGTATCCGAAGAAGCATCTAGCTGAAAATATTGAACTCCAAAAGCGAGACCAAAAGTTATCAGTAAAACAAGCCCTAAAGTGATTGAAGATCTGTAAACCACAAAATGTAAAATTTTTTGTACAAATGCCATTGTTTATTAGTTGCGTTTTTTAATTATCTGCTTGTGTCGCTCGAGATATCTTAATCTGTCTTCTTCAGACTTTTCATTAATGCATTGATGACATGAGACCCCAGCAGAATAATGAGTTGACTCTAAATCTTTCTCTGAAAGCGGTCTTCTGCAAGCGAAACATTGATAAAAAGAACCTTTATTTAAATCTTTATCGACTGTAACTCTCTCATCAAAAACAAAACACTCACCTTCCCATAGTTTTTTGTCTTTACTATTTGCTAAATAGTTCAGGATTCCACCTTTAAGTTGATGTACATCATTAATGTCTTCAGATTTAAAAATAGAAGATGCTTTTTCACAACGAATACCTCCGGTACAAAAAATGCCAATTTGTTTTCCTTTAAAATTTTTCTTATTTTCTTTTACAAAATGTTTAAATTCTCTGAAATTTCTCGTATCGGGATTCAACGCTCCTTTAAAAGTACCAACTGAGGTTTCATAATTATTTCTCACATCAATTAAAATAGTATTTTTATTTTCTGAAAACTCGTTCCAAAATTCTGGAGCTATATGTGATCCAGAATAATCTGTTGGTTTTAATTTTGTTCCAGAGGGCACAAGTTCTTGCCTCTCCTTAATTTTAAATCTCTTAAAAGGTTTTTTTTCTGTGCAAGAGCGTCCGATATCAATTGAAGGGAAATATTTAGCAATGTAAGTTTCGAAAGAATAAAGATTTTCTAAGTTCGCACAGGCTATCGTTGAATTTATACCCTCTGGAGTCAAAATTATTGTACCTACAATAGAAAGTTCATCAGCTTTTTTCGATAAACTTTGTTTTAAAAAGGAATAATCTCTCTCGCAACAATCATAAAAAGTTGAAATATGAAACATTGTTGTATTTTAATTTTCTCCGCCTAAACAGTTTGGTGAATTCAACTCCTGACCAGTTTTTTCCTGCCATTCATCTTTTGTGAAAGCATGAATGGCAATAGCATGAATTTTAGTCATCTGCTCTTTGAGAATTCTATAAATCATTTGATGTCGTTGAACTAATCTTTTTTCTATAAATTCATCTGAAACAACCACAACCTTAAAGTGAGACTCCGATCCTGGTTCAACATTATGATTAGGGCTTTCATTCTCAACTTCTAAATGCAGCAAGTCCATTCCATTAGTTAGATTATTTTCAATTTCAGTTTGAATCATCTCAGTCTTCTATGTAATTTAATTCACTCAATTTTTCTTGATGGCTTTCTTTGGTGGTTGTTACTAAGGAGATAGTAAACAAAGAAATGGACCAAAGAATTATTGAAGCAGTTATAGCCGTGAATCCGAAATCAAATAATATAGTTGCATCAACTTGACCAGGTACAGCATTTTTTGGCCATGCTGAGTAAGTCAGAATTAGACCTGCTGCAAAGGATCGGGCAGCAAGTAATGTTCCTTCCATTCGTCTTCCTGTTTTGATTTCAACTTCCTCGACTGTATCCCATACCATGGAGTTTAATGTCGTGAAGGAAATCACTGATGTCGCCACACCGACAAAATGGAACAGAAGTACAGCCCCAAGAACAATTGGAGAACCATTATCTGGCAATAAACCCAGCAGCCTAAGAGCGATAACACCGTTTTCAACCGTTAATGATGTAGCAAAAAGGATTATAGCTCCGTTTCGCTTACCAAATTTATTTGCCAATAAAGGTGAGACAATGAGCCCGACAAGCGGGGCTAAAAATAAACTCAATCCAATTGTTAATATATTTAAAGGAGTAAACTCCCAGAAAAAACTATAAAAATACAATGTTAAATTAGTAGCTATCCCGCCTGCCACACCCATCATAATCATGGCAATAAAAAGGATTATGTAGTTCTTACTCACCGTCATCGTCTCGTAGAGTTCAGAGAAAATAACTTTTGGTGTTTTTCTTTGTATTTCAGGAGAATGTAAGTCTTTTATGTGTCTGTGCGTTCCTAGTGCGGTAACGACAATGGCTAAAAACATAATTGGACTGCACACCAATCCGTAAGTCATCCATGTATCCGCAACAAATCTTGCATCTTGTGTGCCGGTATAGGTGCTATAAACAACAAAAATCCATAAGGAATTCCACACAGCTAATCCACCCCACCAACCAAACCAATATCGATAAGAAAGCAATGAGCTTCTTTCCACGTAATCTTTTGAAAGCTCTGGACCTAAAGCATTACTTGGAATCTCATAGATAGTAATTGCAGTTCTTATAAGTGCACCAACAATTAATAAAAACCAAAATAACTGAGATTGAGTTAAGTTATCGGGAGGATCCCATATCAAAAAAAATGAGATTGCTACGGGAACTGCTGAGAAATACATGAAAGGATGTCTTCTTCCCCATCTTGATTTCATGTTATCTGAATAATAGCCAATAAGAGGATCTGATATAGCATCGATCACTAGCATTAGAAGAATTGCTAATCCTGCTAAATCTGGAGACAGACCAAACACCTGAACATAGACAAACAATAGAAAATAATTGAAAGCATTATCCTTTATTCCATATGCTAAAGAACCAAACCCATAAAAGAATTTCGTTAGAAAAGGAAGTTTATGCGGATTATTTACTTTATCTGTTTCCATCTATCTCCTACGATTGAAGTATCTCATAAAATACAGGTAATTGGAGTAAATGGTTGAACCAAATAGAGGTATTGAGGAGCTTATTAATCTAGCTTTGAAATAGCAAAATTAGATTTTTTCAAAGGACTTAAATAAATTGGTGATGACCAAGCTCTTTCCTCTGACATCGAAATACAGTTATCTTCTATGTCTGTCTTATACCCACCATAACAAAAATTTGTTTCGATACAGTTTCCTTCATCGTCATAGGTACATCTGAGATTTTTGCCATTTATTCGCTCACTTGGTTCTTGTATGGCTCGAACATAAAAAGTTGCATCTCGATTATCTGAAACAAAATCTTCATCTTGAAATCTAATTTTGCAAGAAGCTTTGTTTTCTTCACACTCAAATGTTTTCCAAGGATCCATAATTAGTTCTTCTGGATTTTCTGATGTGTTGATTTCAGGCAAAACCTTAATAATTTCTATTCTTGATATTGAGTATCTTTCTGAACTAGGATTGAAACATTCATTCATGCAAAGATTTTTAATATCCTCTGCTGATCTTTTGCCTAGACTGTAATCTGGACAGCCAGGTTTTTGTTTAAAGGAACCAACAGCTTTAACTTGAAAAGTTGGATTCTCATCTACAGTAATTTCAGAGCCCATAGGAACTAATCCATTTTCTGTAATTAAATCAAACCAAAGCAAAATTCTTGGTCCGCTTGTCCCATAGGTTTCTCTTCTTTTAAATGCTTCCCAAACTCCTTCTCTACTTCTTGAATCAACATGAACTGCCGCCAAACCGCCTGTAGTAAAGAAGGTTTCTTGTCTTTCTGACTCCCAGTAAGCCAATGGGTTGGGTATGAACCTTTCTTCAATCTTAAATTCTACTGGGGTATCACTGATTTCATCTAATGGATAAGCAAGTCTTTCAAAAGCAGGATCCTTAATGCCATTTGATTCTGTAGTCAATAACCTATCAACGGCTTTGTATCCAGTTCCGGGCCGAGCTCTGTGATTATCGCTTGATGCTATGACACCAAAAATAAATTTCTCGTTATTTCTGCCTTTTTTGGTCAAAGCATACTGGAAAGAACCCTTGGGACGATAATTAAAACTTGGGATAAAACAATCCTTGCACTGCCCTGAATCAAGCCATGATTCAGGCGTTGCCCCTGGAACCACAAAATGTCCTGACTGACCTGCCTGTAAATAGAAAATCTCAGCTTGAAAAGCATCTTGTCTGCATTCATTTTCTCTCTTACCATTTTCTATGCATCTTTCATAAATAATGTTTCCAGCTTGCTTGCAAGAAGGAAGATAATTATCTGATTCTTCAGGACAAATTAAATTATCTCCGTCGAAAATAACTTCAGTCCAACTTCTATATTCCTCTGAATTTCCGTGACCGGACATGATTTCGAAAGAAATTTGTCTATCCGGATCGTGAACATCATCAAGTTTGTCGTCCCAGGAAGTTCCTAAAGGACTATAAAATCCCCATGTGTTGCCATGTGGGATTACTATCGAGTCGGTTTTTAAGGCATTTAATTTTGTGAAAAGTTCCTTGGGAGTATCAGCCGAGGCAAGACAATCCTTATTATCATCTGCACTACCGGTACAAACCGGAGAACTAGTAATATCTGTGTTGTATGCAATGAAATCATAATATCTTTGCCTATTTCCAAGATCGCTATACGCTTGAACCATCATATTTATCCTAGTTTCGTTAACTCTATTAGGATCTCTAAAATTGTTAAGGCTATCGCCACCGGCTGCGATTGGTGATTGAGGCAAATATTCTGAGTCAATTTCTTTCAGAATAACGTTTTTATGTCCATAGTGCTCTTCTCGGTTATCTCCAATTTGAGTCCATTCGAAACCTAAAAAGGTAATCATGTCTGGATTTTCTGGATCAGTACTTTTATTGCAGCTTTGGACTTGTTCGATTGTATTATTCCATTTGTGAGGAGTGCTGGCCTCAGCATGATCCGAAATAACCCAAAAATCCAACGCTGAACAAAATCTTGCATAATCGCAAGCATCTGAAACTGGATGAGGACCTCTTCCGTTATACATCGGCAGACTCCATAAAAAAGCATCGCTAGAATATGTGGTGTGGACATGAGTGTCCCCAAAAAGAATCTGTTTTGATGAATTGGAGTGCCTCAGTTGGCTCCTGATTTTTGAATTTAAAACTTTTTTTGGTAACTCACTGTTAATTGACTTTCCGCCAGGCTCCAACGATCCAAAATAACCGTAAAAAGCAAATAAAGTGTATGTAAGAACAACAACTAAGATCAAAAACAATAAATAGGAAAATGATTTAAAAAATATTCGCATCAGACTACTTCCTATACTTATCTTCTGATTTATTTATGAAGTCTTTGAGAAAGTCTCTTGGATTTTCATTTTGAAAATTCATGTTCGCGTTTTGCCATGGTTTTGTATGAGGAATATCAAATAATTTTACATCTTTCTTTTTAAAAAAAGGAACAAGTATCATCCCGGCAATAAACCCACCGATATGAGCTAAATAAGCAACTCCACCTTCATCTTGCAACGAGCTTGGAAGACTAAAAAACTGACCTAAAATCCAAAAACCCAAGACAAGAAATGCAGGGATTCTTATGACTTGTATAAAAATGATTAAAAAGACAAAACAGCTGACATTGGCTCTTGGATGCAGCATTAAATATGCACCAAGAACACCAGCAATTGCCCCGCTTGCCCCTACCATTGGTATGTTTGAATCAGGATTAACTAAAGCTTGAGACAAAGCAGCAATTAGACCGCAAGTAATATAAAACAATACAAACCTTATCCTTCCCATGGATTCTTCTACGTTGTCGCCAAAAATCCATAGGTAAACCATGTTACCTACGATATGGGCGATACCGCCATGGAGAAACATTGATGAGATAATTGTTAAGTCAAAAAAAGAATTGGAAAAAAATCGATCTGGTATAAAACCAAAATCCAAAAATAATTGTCCAGGCATTCCAGCAAGAAATTGAAAAACAAAAACTATCGTACAAGCAACAACAATAAATTGCGTTACGTAAGGCCTTATGGATGTTGGATTATCGTCGTATAAAGGAAAAAACATTTATGTCTTATAGCCTAACTCATCAACTGCGGAAGTATGTGAATCTCTGGTTATAGAATAAAAGTAAATGAATCCTAATCCAGCAAAATTTAGTATTGGCCCACTGATGCATACAAAAATGACTAAGTTATTGATGGGTTCTTGCATCTGCTCAACGTTAGATTGAGAGTTATCGAAACCTAGGAACTGCAATACAAAACCTATTATAAAAACACCAAGACCTGAAAATATTTTTTGAAATAATCCCGGACCAGACAAAAAGAGTCCTTCGTCTCTCCTTCCTGTTCTCATTTGGCTATCCTCAACAACATCAAACATCATTGAAATCATGACTACCCAACCCATAACAGAGAAGATATCAGTTACGCATAGATGCATTAACATCACCCACCAGAGAGCATCGGATCCGTTAACAGGGAAAGTCTGCACTTCAAAATAAGGATCAACTAGTCTTAGAATGAATGGAATATATGAAATTGCAATTGTTCCAGTAAAAGCTAAAAGTGCAATAATTCTTTTTTCTCTTCCTTTAGAAATTGCGACTGCGATAACTGCTCCAATAATTGCAGAAATTCCTCCTGCTAAGGGAAAGATGGATATATCTGAAGGAGTCCACTGCCAGAAATAAACACTGATGTAATTAGCTATACCATTATTTAATCCCAAAAAAAGAGCATACAGACACCCAGCAAGAAAGATCATCAACCATGATCTATTAGAGAGCGCCTCTATGACTTCTGCTAAAACATTTTTTAATTTAATCGGTCCTGATGGTTCAACAACATGAAGATCCTTAATATGTTTATGAGTACTGGATGCAGCTGTTACACCTAAAATTATCACGAGGAAAGCAGCAAAATAAGCAAGCTTTTCGTATCCTGCTGGGTTTAAGAAAGCCGTTGAGCCCTGAAATTGCTCTGTTTCAGGTAAAAAATATTCAAGCATCACGAACCCAATGACTATTGCTCCAACATATCCAAAGAAAATACCCATCCCATTAAGTAAATTTCTTCTATCGTAATCTTTGGTTAATTCTGGACCTAAAGCAGCCCTAGGAGTTTCGAAAAAGGTGATAGCTAACCTAATGAGTATTGTTAAAACGAGCAATTTTATAAACAAGTAACTCTGGTCATAAGAATTAGGCGGCGTGAATAATAACCAAACGCATATTGCTAAGGGAATGATACTGGCATATATAAAAGGGTGTCTCCTTCCTAGCCTAGATCTAATACGATCTGACCAAACTCCAACCAACCAAAAATTACATTTTTAATCCCTACAACGCCTGATCCTGCTGAATGTAGAAAAAGTGTAAGGTTTGAAACTTTAAATTCTTTTACTTCTGACATTTATTTGATTAAAAAAAATAATATACTTTAGTGATAAACATAATGCATTAAATTAATAGGGAGAAATCATGGGAAGATTAAATGGCAAGATTGCTGTAGTAACTGGAGCTGGCCGCGGTATCGGTAAAGAAACTGCACTTTTTTTAGCTGGTGAGGGCGCCAAGGTCGTTGTTAATGATTTGGGCGGTAATACAGATGGTACAGGCGGCACTCAAATAGCAGATGAAGTAGTAGAAGAAATTAAATCTGCTGGCGGAGATGCAGTAGCAAATTACGATAGCGTTTCCGAATTTGATGGAGGACAAAATATTTTTCAAACAGCCATAGATGTATTTGGTGGAATGGATATCCTGATCAATAATGCAGGGATCTTAAGAGACAAAACTCTTTTTAATATGGAAGAAAATGATTGGGATCAAGTTATAGCCGTTCATCTCAAGGGTCATTTTAATTGCACCAAGCCTTTTGTCTCTTATATAAGAGAAACTAATAGGATGGACTGCAGAATAATCAACATGTCGTCGGTTTCTGGATTGTATGGAAATTTTGGACAAACCAATTATGGTGCTGCTAAGGCTGGTATTGCAGGGTTTACAAGAAGCCTATCTTTTGAAATGGCAAAATATAAGTGTACTGTAAATACAATCTCGCCTGGAGCAGCTACTAGAATGACCATAGACTTGATTAAAGCTGCAGGCAGGGATGTTGATGTGAATGATTGGAAACAAGGCCCACAACAACTTGCTCCTGTTATTACTTGGTTATGCTGTGATGAAGCATCTGATGTAACCAACCAAATCATTCATGTTCAAAACGGAACGGTAGGAATTATGCAGCAGCCTGCGGTAATTGAGTCTTTCCTATCAGAAGAACTATGGTCTCTAGATCAATTAGACAGAGTTATAGGAAACCTTGTTGAAACTAAAAAGAACCACGATTCTGAGGTTCAAAAAAAGGCAGAACCAAAAAAATCTTAACTAGCTTTGTAAATAGATTTTTTAGTTTGAGAAAGTACATTCCTTAACATAGGAATAAATGTCTCAATAGGCTCTGTATCGTATTCTGGATCAAAAGAATTTTGATCGTATTTTGCACAAAATTCTGCACAATCTTTCCAGTGAGGATTACCTTTAAACTTATCTCTCATGTTTTTATCCAATCCTAGGAAATCAAAAAAGTAGTAGCCCTGAAAAATTCCGTGATGTTTAAGAATCCAATAGTTTTTTTCGGAAATAAATGGTTCAAGCATGGTTGCTGCAAAATCTGCATGATTCGCTGGCGCTAAAGTATCGCCAATATCATGAAGAAGCGCGCAAACAATATATTCTTCATCTCTACCATCACGCATTGCCCTAGTTGCAGTTTGCAAACAGTGAGTGTACCTATCTACTGCAAAACCACCGTGATCGCCTTTCAATAACTCTAGGTGTTCAATCATTCGGTCTGGAAGATTGACGCTGTGCTGCATACTAGCTTCTGCGATTATTTGATAATCCTCAGCTGTACCTTTCGTCATAGTTGTGAATTTTGCTAATTTTTCAGCCATATTTGTACCTCTCAATATTATTTTACTAATTTTTAGCGATTTTTCATATCTTCTAACGCATCTTTATCTTTTCTAAAATGCAGATAATAGATTTCAGGTAATCCCAATAGGTTAAACACCAACATAAAAATAAACCAATAACCCTCTTTTGCTTGAGCAGCTTTCCAGCATGCTTTTGCTGTCCAATATATCTCCCATATGGATAAAAGTATCACCGATGCAATAAACATAATTATTTCATTTTAATCTGTAAACAATCTAAATGTGATTAGGAAATCAGTATCCAAGTAGCATTTCCGTTTGCAAGTAATTCTTGTTCAGCGCTGTACATAGATATATTGGTAAGTATTTTTCTTCCGCTTTTATCAGAATACTTTGCTGTGATGATGCATTTTTCTTCTACTTTTGGAACTCTTATGATCTCTACTGCTAATTTTCCTAAAACAACTAATTGCCCTTCCAATTCATTTCTATGTCTTCCAAAATGGGCAGACCATCCGCTTGGACAATCCATGGCACTCCAGAGGTACTCGCTGTTAATATGTTTTCCATCAGAGCTGAGGCCTTTATCAGGAACCCAAGTTGTAGAAACTAAATCATCCTCAGAAGGATTGGAATCTAAATCTTGAGGACCTGTGAATAGTCTCAATCCATCACCTTCCTTTCTATTTGGGCCGCATACAAAACAATCTGGCAATGCATGAATGGGTTCAAATTTTCTTAATCCATTTTTAGAACCAAGAAGAGCATCTGAAAAGCTGACAAATTCACACGGATCATTATCGACGGTAGTTGTGTTCGCAATACACACTAAAGTTTCTCCATCATACAATTCATAATTTTCATTACTTTTTTTTAGTAATAACTTTTTCTCAAGCGGTGGTGGCGCAACCAATTTAACTTCACAGCATTTTCCTATTTCTTTTGCAATCAACCCTGCAACGTACCCTCCATTTCCTGAATTAGGCGGACCATTGAATCTTTTATTAATAAATATTTCCATCATTCATTCCTCATTTCATTATACTTATTGGGATTGGTTGGTGGAGCTAGGCAGGATCGAACTGCCGACCTCTTGCATGCCATGCAAGCGCTCTCCCAGCTGAGCTATAGCCCCATTTATATAATTTATTTTGCTACTTTACTATTTTTGAATATTTTTTGCTTGCGTGTGATTATGATAAATTATCTATGCGTGAGGAAATAAAAATGCAAAATTATTCTTTTGATCCTGATTATCTAAGAGATAAATACAGACAAGAAAGAGATAAACGTCTTCGTGATGATGGGAACGATCAATATCAAGAAGTAAGCGGTGATTTTTCTTACTTTGTTGATGATCCGTATATAAATGAAGCAATTGAAAGGCAAGCTTTAACTGATTCTTATGAAATAGTGATCATAGGTGGTGGTTTTGGTGGTGTTTTAGCTGCATCTAGACTCAAAGAAGCTGGGTTTTCTGATTTTAAAATCATTGAAAAAGGCGGTAACTTTGGAGGTACTTGGTATTGGAACAGATACCCAGGAGCATCGTGCGATATAGAGTCCTATATCTATTTTCCTTTGCTAGAAGAGACAAAATTCATTCCTGGAAAAAAATACACCAACGCACCCGAAACTTTAGAATATTTTGATGTTATCTCAGAAAAATTTGGGTTGAATGAGCATGCTATTTTCCAGACTGAAGTAAACGATGTTAGGTGGAAAGACGACGAGAGACTTTGGGAAATAAATACTAATAAGGGAGATAAGATTAAATGTAATTATGTTGTTCATGCCAATGGACCTCTTAATCGTCCTAAATTACCTGCTATTAATGGAATTAATGATTACAAGGGACATACTTTCCACACAAGCAGATGGGATTATCAATACACAGGAGGATCTTCAAAGGGAAATCTATCTAACCTTAAAGATAAAAGAGTGGCTGTTATTGGCACAGGCGCCACTGCAGTCCAATGCATACCTCACCTAGCAGAGTCTGCAAAGCAATTGTATGTATTTCAAAGGACGCCCTCTTCTATCGATGAAAGAAATAATACAGAAACCAACGAAGATTGGTTTCTAAATCAATCGCCCGGTTGGCAAGCTAAAAGAAGAGAAAATTTTGAAGGTTTTTTAACAGGAAATGTTAGTGGCAAAGATTTAGTTAACGATGGGTGGACGGAAGTTTTCAGGAGAATATTGGGTGCCATGCTAAATAACGGTCCTTCCAAATTTAGAATTTTTCTTTGGACTTTGGGTTCAGTTTTCTCAAAAAAACTTTATACCGAGGGATTAAGATCTTATCTTCAAGAGAAATTCATGTCCCATGTCGGAGTTAAAAATTTAGCCAAACAAGTTGAAATGGCTGACTTCGAAAAAATGGAACAAATTAGAGCCAGGGCTGATTCTGTTGTCAACGATCCAGAGACTGCAGAATCACTTAAACCCTATTATCGACAATTTTGTAAACGTCCTTGTTTTCATGATGAATATTTATCTGCTTTTAATAACGATAACGTTGAATTAGTTGATACAGACGGTAAAGGCGTGGATACGATCACTGAAAAAGGAATAATTTTCAATGGCAAGGAGTATGAAGTTGACTGCATTATATTTGCTACCGGATTTGAGGTTGGCACTGAGTACACCAGACGATGTGGATATGAAATTTATGGCAAGAATGGTTTAAGCGTTTCTGATAAGTGGAAGGATGGTTTGTCTACCCTTCACGGAATGCACGCAAATGGCTTTCCTAATTGTTTTTTCTTTGGACCTCAACAAGGAGCATTCACCGCTAACTACACTCATTCTCTTGATGAGCAAAGCATTCATCTGTCTTACATTCTGAAGAAAATGAAACAAGATAAACTAACTTATGTAGAAGCTTCCAAACAGGCTGAAGCAGATTGGGTGGATACAATAATTGCTAAGTCTCGTGACATGCGAGATTTCAGAGAGAGTTGTACTCCTGGTTATTACAACAACGAAGGTAAACCCGATCTAGAACCACAAAATAATCCTTACGGCGGCGGACCATTAGAGTTCTTTTCTATGATGAATAAATGGCGTAAAGAAGGAAAATTAGAAGGTTTGGAATTATCTGGAAATTAACCCGCTATCGTAATTCTGTGTAAAAGCCTGTCATGGCCATCGTAACCCCCTTCAGCCATGTGCATGACAGAGCGGTTATCCCACATTAATAA